>Ga0075306_1000132_pt1 | contig 17514 bp, 15 predicted proteins | sample Joice_CattailNLC_FD_120074 | JGI IMG/M metagenome (GOLD analysis project Ga0075306, IMG submission 120074) | Natural and restored wetland microbial communities from the San Francisco Bay, California, USA, that impact long-term carbon... | ecosystem: Environmental > Terrestrial > Soil > Wetlands ... | reverse complement strand
GGCTGGGCGGCGTCGAGGGGAGTGGTCCGGATCTCCTTGAGCCCGGCGGCGGTGGTCCCGAGCAGGACGATCCTTCCCTTAAACCGCGTCGGGTCGGCGGGCCCCTCGAGGACCGCGGCGGCGGACAGGTGGGGGAAGGTCCGGTGGGGTCCCCGGAAGTTCACCAGCATATTCCCGTGACGATCCAGGGGAATCCGCTTCCCGTCCAGGCGCAGCGCCTCGACCCCCTCCGGTCCCGTTTCGAGGACGGCATTGCCGCCGCGGGCGCGCAGGTAGAGGGCGAGGGCGAGGTTCGGGTAGAGCGCACCCTTGTGGCGGATCGCCAGGGGAATGCGGCGCAGGACTCCGTCCGGGTCGGGGGTAACGTTGAAGAAACCGGAGGAACCGGCCGCCGTCGACAGCGCGGGAAGGTTGCAGACGACCCCCTTGGCGTCGAAGAGGCCGTCGGCCCCTCCGGTTCCTCCATCGCTGCGTACCGCCGCACGAAGCGGGTGGAGGACGCACGCGTCCCCCCGTGCCGTTTCGAAGTCGAACTGGTAGCCGAGGACGAAGGGACCCCGGGCGAGAGTCGTCGCGAGGGCGAGATCGGTATCCAGCGCCTCCCGCGGGAATCCCGCGAGGTCGATCCGGGTCCCGAGGTCCCGAAGGATCTCCGCGGAGAGGGGAGTGAGCGACGTCCGGTCGGGTTCGGCGAACACCATGTCGAGCCCCGTCGCCGTCGCGCCGTCCTCGCGGATCCGTTCAAGGAGGCGTGCGATCCGATACCGCGGCCATGGCCATTGGCCCAGGCGCGCGAGGCTCGCCTCGTCGAGATCCACGATCGTGATCGGGCCGGGAGCGGGATGCCGGGTCACGGACCGGAGAAAGGTGTCGTAGACCTTCCCCTCGATGGAATCGGCCAGGGGGGGGGACCAGATGGCGAGGGCGGCCCCGAGAACGGTGAGGACGACGCCGGCGAGGATCGTTGGAAGCGCAGGATAGCGGGACGGACCTCTCAATGCGCCGGCTACCGGACCGTGATCTCCACCCGGCGGTTCCGTGGTTCGGGGACCTGGTCGCCGGTGGGGACGAGAGGGTTATCCTTCCCGTGGGAAGTGATGTCGAGGACGGACGGATCGACCCCTTCCCGGAGCAGGATGGAGGCGACCGCCTTGGCGCGTTTCAGGGAGAGCGCGTAGTTGTAACCCTTCTTGCCGACCGTGTCGGTGTGACCTACCACGCTGACGTCCACCGGGGCCCGGGCACGGATCGTCGCCAGCACGTTTTCCAGAATCGCCCGCGACTCCGGTGCGAGGGTGACCGAGTCGTGCTCGAAATAGAGGATGAACCGCGCCGGCGGCTTCGGAAGGGCCGCGAGGGCGGGCCCCGCGATCGCGAGCACCTCCGGTCCGGGGATCACGGTTGGGGATCCGGGAGGGGCCCCCGACTCGACCGTCACCGCCTGTCCCGGACGGTCCAGGCGTCGTTCGACCCCGGCGCTCGAGACCACGATGGCCCCGGTCTTCCCCTGGTCGTCCGGAAGGAGAACGATGGTGTCGCGCGACGACGCGGGAGGCGGCTTCGGCGACGTGGCGCAGGCGGCTGCGAGAAGGAGAATCGCGACCGGAAGGACGGGAAACCGCCGGGTCACGCCTGCCCCTGTTTCCACCGCTCGATCGCGATCATCGCGAGGAAGGTTCTCCCACCTTCACGGCGAAACGCGTTCCCCGGATGCCGATGGTGGCGGTGGGGGTTTCGAAGCGGGCTTTTTCAGGGGCCAGTTTCCCGATCAGGCCCGAGAGGTACGCCATCGTCCCCCGGGTGATGCGGGCCACCATGTCGAACTTCCCCTCGGAGGGCGAGAACTGGAAACTCCGGAGGACAAGACGGCTTTCCGGTCCGATGGAGAGGGAGGAGTCGTCACGGAGGATAACTCCGAGCGATCCGTCCGCACCGGTGCCGAGGGTGTCGCCGAGCAGGATCTTCAATCCCGGGGAGGCCGGGAGCGTCTGATTACCGCGGGTTACGGTGGCGTCGCCCGAGGAGGTTCGCACAACGCCGATCGTCTCTGCCGCCACGGCCGCATCGGCAGCGGCCAGGAAGCTCAGTGCACCCAGCAGGAGAGCGGCGGTCACGATGTTCCTCAACTTCGTCCTCCCCCGGATTCCCGGCATGGAATCCACTCCATTTATACCCCTCTCCCCCGGGGGAGTGTCAATGACCGGTTGCAGGTATCCATGGAATTCAAAGGGATGGATCGGTTCCGAATATGGTGCTTGATGAGGAAATTGACCTGACTTAAGATTACTCGGTGTCCTCTCGGAGTAGCGGATCCGTCTTCTCGGACGCTGGGGGCAAGGCGTTTTCCCCGCGGATCGGAGGGCGTCGTGCCTCTGTCGTTGCGACAGGAGGAAGCATGCCCGACCTTCTCGTGAAATTGTACGGATTGGACCTTGCCCCGGCCGAACTCCCCGGGGTGACGATCCGGAGGCCGATGCCCCACGAAATGGGGACGGTGCGCCGATGGGTCGCCCGGACATTCGGCGAAGGGTGGGGAGACGAATTCGCCTGCAGCTTTAAAACGTTTCCAGTCACGTCCGTTATCGCCTTGCGGAACGACGTCGTGGTCGGCTTCGCGACCTACGATGCCACCTCCCGCGGTTATTTCGGACCGACCGGCGTGCTGGAGTCGGAGAGGGGAAAGGGGATCGGGAAGGAACTCCTGGTCCGGTCGATGATCGGCCTTCGGGAACTGGGGTACGCGTACGCGATTATCGGGGGGGCGGGGCCGTCCGGGTTCTATGAAAAAACGTTGGGGGCGATACCGATTCCCGGTTCCACCCCGGGAGCCTATCCCGCGCGCAAGATCAGGGAGTAACGCTGTTTTATCGGGTCTGTCCATCTTGACAAGATCTTTGCCATCAATGGTAAAGTAAGCCGATGAAGCGAATTCGCCCCGATATTCGCCGATGAGCGACGGAATCCGCGGGGTTTCGTTGCTTCCCTTCCTGGAGCGGAATCCGGGAACGTTTCCTTTGCGGTTTCCCCTCGCGTCGCAAGATCCCGAAGTCCTCGCCCACTCCTCGTTCCCTTTTCTCCTGATCTCGGATGCCGATCCGACCGCCCGTGTCGTCGCGGCCCGCGTCGAAACGGACGGCGGGGATCGCGTCGCCTCCCTGTTCTTCATCGTCCAGAAGGATCGGTACCGTCTCGGAAAAGAAACGCTGCATCCCGTGACGAACGTCGAGGTCGATGTGGCGTGGCAGCGCGCCGCCGCCGCATTCCGAAGCCTCGGCGAAGGATTCGCTCCGCGTTTCTTCGAGGGGCAGTTGGGTGCGAACGCGAAGCTGTCCCCCTTCGCGCCGCTCTTTTTCTGCAAGGAGAAGGGGAGGTATTTCCACCCTCCCTGCCCCCGATGCGGGCGTCCCCTTTCCCTCTGCTCGGACGACGCGGTACTCGCCGCGGCCGGTCTCCCGCTCTACTCGGGATCCCTCGAGAGGCACCTGTCGTGCGAAAAGTGCGCGGGTTCCGCGGGGGGAAACTTCTACGCGGCCGAAGTCGGGAGCGGCGCCCCGGCCGTCCTTCGGGACCGGATCTCCCTCGTTCGCGAATTCGGGAAGGTAGGAGGTGGAACTTCCCCCAATACGGGATTCCCATGCCCGACGTGCCCGGAGCGCGAGGATTGTTTCGGTCCCTCCCTGAAGGCGCTGGCCCGGATCGTACCGTTTTCCTTCTACCCGTTCCACGCGTTCGCCTTCGATGCGATGTCGCTGTGCGCCCCCGATTTCCTCGCGCTCCTCTCCGGGGCCGGGACGGAGACGCTGGCGAAGCGGCTCGAATCCGCGGGGGAACGCGGGAGGGCGGCGCTCGTGCGCGCGGTCGGGGAGGGGGCTCCGCTTCTGTTCGAACGCGGGGAACGCAGGTTCCTCGAAATCCTCTACCTCAAGCTCTCCCTCCTCGGAGAACTTTTCGAAACCCTGCCGTCGGGGGAGAGGCTGGCGAGACCGCCGGAGTTCCGTCCGTCGGTCGACCGGGCGTGGGTCGCTCTTGGTGCTGCGCGGAATCTCCTCCCCCGGTACTGGAATTTCCGCACGACCGTCCTGGACATCGGACGCTACTGCGAGGAGGGAGTGTCCGGGCCCGGAGTTCCGGGTCGCGACGATCTTTCCTTCCTCGGGGTGGCCTGGTTCGAGGCGCTGCTCGTCAACGCGAAGCAGGACGGTGCCGCCGTCCGCGGCGTCCTGTCCGAACGCCTCGGGGATCCTCCGCAGGGAGAGGCTGCACCGTTTCCCGGCGCGCGGGATCCGGGCTCCCCCTTCTTCGCGGGAAACCTCTTTTACGAACCCGGGGCCGAACCGTTGGACGAAGGAATGGCGGAGTTGTGGGACCGTGTGCTCGCGGCAGGCTGGTCGATTCTTCTCGCCGGCGCCGGTATTGGAACGGGAACCGGGCGGGATGCGATCATCGACGGAATCCGGTCCCTGCGCGTGCGGGTGCGTGACCGGATGTTCGAGGGGGCGATCCCGTCGGCGCCTCCTGACAGCGGGGCACAGCCGCGGAAATCCGGGTCCGTCCTGCCGCCGCGGAAACCGGAGCCCCCCGCGTCCGGGGAAACCGCCGATGCGGCGATCGCGGGGATCCTCGATGCCATCCTCAGGAAATGGGGCGCCGAGCCGGCCGCGGCTGCCTCGCCCCCCGCGCCGGAAACGAAGGCGGGCCCGGCCCGGCCCGGTACCGCTCCGCCGGTCGCGGACGACTTCCTGGTAAAGACGGTCGTTCTGGGTGCGCCATCGGGCCCCCCGCCCCCCCCCGCATCCGAAGACACGATGGAAAAAACGATGATCCTCCGCCCGGGAAAAATTCCGCCCGCCCCTCCTCCGGCGGCGGACGATTCCCTCGACAGGACCGTCGTCCTCGGGCCCGGGGAATCGGTGGTCGTCCCGCCAGCGGCGGAAATGACGAAGGCCACGCAGGAGCGGGAGCCCCCGGGTGCGGCGGACCCGGAAGCGGGGGCCGATCTCGAAAAGACGGTGATCATCAAGGCGCCTCCCGACGCAGGAAAGTTCCGGAGGCACGGGCGATGATTCCCGGGGCAGTCGTCCCGGGGCTGGCGGATAGCATCCGCGCCGCGTACATGGCCGATCCGGCCGACGCCGCTGCCCGGATCGAGCGGGTCCTCGAAGAGAAGCTTGCCGGAGCTTCGCCGGCGGAAAGGATCGCCGTGGTGCGGGAGATCCGCGGCAAGTGCGGGTTTTTCCCCCCATCGACGAATCCGCCCGTCGCCGGGAACGTCTCGCAGGAATGGACCCGTCTCGCCGCCTTGCTCCTTGGGGACCGGGTGAACGTCGCGAAACTTCAACCCGGGGAACTTTCGGAAAAGCTGGCGGCATCCCTCAACACCGTCTTCGATTCGCTGAACGCGATCGTCGGCGGGATCAACACGACGCTCCTCGGGAAAAAGGAAGAGCTCGAGACGATCCGTTTCATCATCGGTTCGGACCTCGGGGGGAGCAAGGCTTCGGGTTCGCTGCAGGAGTACCTTGACCGGATCCAGGAGGCGTTCGCCGTGGCCCATCGGGCGTTCCAGGAGGCGGCCGGCAAGAAGACGGCGGAGCTGCTCGACGAGCTTTCGCCGGGAAACATCTCCTCGAAGGCCGAGGGGGGGCTCAAGTTCGGCCCCATGCGGAAAGCCGAGCTGTGGGACATCTACGAGGAGCGCTTCCGTACCGTGAAGAAAGCGTTTGAGTCGGGGAGGCTCCGCGAGTCGCTGCTGCGCGAATTCGAACGGAGCTGCCAGAAAATGTACCAGATGGAGAGAAAGGGGAAATCATGAAACGCGCGTCCATGCTATTGGCCTGCGGCATCGTCCTTCCGCTTCTGCTCGCTTCCTGTGCCGGAGGTTCGTCGTCCGGCGGAGGCGCGACCTCAGGGGTGTACGGGTACGAGAAGGACGCGATCAGCCTCAGCCTGAAGGGGGATCCGCAACTCAACCTGTTCGAGAAGAGACCGCACACGCTTCTGGTATGCGTATATCAGCTCAAGGATCCGAACGCGCTCAATCAGGTCCTTCAGGACGGCGACGACGTGACGAAGCTGCTCGAGTGCGGGCGGTTCGATCAGAGCATCTTGAACACGAAGAAGTTCATCCTGCAGCCGGGCAAGGAGATCACCGAGGCGCTCGACCGCGCGGAAGGGGCCCGCTACATCGGGATCGTGGCGGGGTACTACAACCTGGACAAGCAGCGCGCTTCACGGATCGTCGCCGTTCCGGTATCCGGGATATTCGGGAAGAAGGCGGCACGGATGAACCTCGAAGTCTTCCTCGGGCCGCAGGAGATCCAGGGGGTGAAGGAGAAAAAATGACCACCCATCGCCCTCTTTTCTGGCACCAGGGGCTTTTCCTGCAGCCCCAGCATTTCCAGCTCCACGATCTATCGGGAGAGGCCGCGCACGAACCGTACCGCCGTTTCCTCGAGCCGCACTTCTGGGGCGCGGGAAGCATCGAGATCCAGAGGGCGGCGCTGGGGACGCGGTCGTTCGGGCTGGTCCAGGGGAGTTTCCTCTTCCCCGACGGGACCTGGGTCGAATACCCCGGGAACGCGCTGATCGAGGCCCGTCCGTTCGAGGAGGCGTGGGTCGAGGGAGGGAGGAGCTTCCCGGTATACGTCGGGATCCGGAAGTGGAACGACTCCGGGGAGAACGTCACCGTCCTCAGCCGCCTTGCCGGGATGTCCGAGGTCACGACCCGTTTCGTCGCGGCGGCCGATCCCGAGGAGATCCGGGACCTGCACGCCGGTGGGCCCGTGGGGAAGGTGAAGAGGCTCCACCACCTCCTGAAGGTCTTCTGGGAGTCCGAGAGGGAGCAGCTCGGGGATTACCTCCTGCTCCCCGTGGCGCAGCTCGACCGGATGGGGGAGGAGATCCGCGCGTCCGAGAAATTTTCCCCCCCGGTCCTCGCGGTTTCCGCTTCGGATCCGCTGTTCAAGCTGCTCCGGGAGGTCCGGGACCAGCTCGCCGCGCGCTGCCGGCAGCTCGAGGAGTACAAGCGGCAGCGGGGGATCCAGACGGCGGAATTCGGCTCGCGGGACATGGTGTACCTGCTGGCGCTCCGTTCCCTCAACCGGTACGTCCCCGCGCTCTACCACGTGATGGAGGGAGGACAGGTCCATCCGTGGCCCGTCTACGGTGCGCTCCGCCAGCTGATCGGCGAACTCTCCTCGTTCTCGGAAGGGGTGTCGGTCCTCGGCGAGTCGCCCGACGGCACGCGCCTCCTTCCCCCCTACGACCACCTCAACCTCTACCGCTGCTTCCTCGCCGCCCAAAGCCTCGTCTCCCAGCTCCTCGACGAGATCACGGCCGGCCCGGAGCACGTGATGCGCCTCCTGTACGACGGGACCTACTACGCGTCCGAGCTGGCCCCCGCCGTGTTCGAGGGGAGGAACCGTTTTTACCTGGTCCTCCGGACGCAGGAGGATCCGAAGGCTGTCCTCGAGACGATCGAGACGGCGGCGAAGCTCGGCTCGAGGGAAAACCTTCCCCTTCTCATCGCGCGCGCACTGCCGGGCGTCGGACTGGAGCATCTGCCGGTTCCCCCCCAGGAGCTCCCCCGGAGGGCCAACTCCCTCTACTTCTCGGTGGACCATCACGGGGAACAGTGGGCCGGCGTCGAGAAGGGCCGCAATCTCGCATTCTATTGGGATGACGCGCCGGAAGACCTTGAGGCCGAACTCATGGTCGTGGGGAGATCGTGACGATGCATCTGACCGATTGCTTCATGGAGCTGATGGCGTACGTGGTCTACTTCCAGCGGACGTCGCAGAAGCGGCAGCCGCCCTTCGAACAGGTGAAGGCCGACGTGAACCGCCTGCTCTCCCAGAGCGAGGCGCTTTCCCGAAAAGGGGAGATCTCCCGGGAGGAGTTCGACACGGCGCGGTTCGCCGTGTGCGCCTGGGTCGACGAGGCGATCCTCAGCTCTCCCTGGACCCACCGGAACCTGTGGCAGCGGGAGCAGCTGCAGCGGGTCCTGTACAACACGACGGAGGCGGGGGAGGAGTTCTTCGACCGGATGAACGCCCTCGGTTTTCACCAGCGGGAGGCGCGCGAGGTATACTACCTCTGTCTTGCCCTGGGATTCATGGGGCGCCACTGCCACGCGGGGGACGACTTCCTCCTCGCCCAGCTCAAATCGTCCAACCTCCAGGTGCTGCTCGGCAGTTCCGCCGGGGTCCCGTCCCTTGAACGCGCGGAGCTCTTTCCGGAAGCGTACCCGGCCGGGGAGTCCGCGCCGGTTACGTCGCAGGCGAAGTCGGGCATCTCCCTGTTCACGGTCCTTTGTATCGCCGCACCGGTCGTTCTTTTCGGCGTTCTGTTCCTGATCTACCGTTTCTCCTTGAGCGGGCTCGGGGAGAATCTCCTCAGGACGGTGCCGTATTAACATGAAAAGGACCGCAAAATGAGCCACACGCTGATCAAAATGCTGAAGGTCGTCCTCCTGGTGGCCGCGGCGATCCTGCTCGTGCTGCTCCTGTTCGGACTCGCCCTTGCCGTGAACCTTCCGTGGTGGATGGGATTCGTCTTCACGGGACTGGGCGGTGGGGTCGTTACGGGGGCGCTTCTCCTCCGGAAGATCGGGGCGCGGCGGAAGGAGCAGGCGTTCGTCCAGCAGGTCATCGCGCAGGACGAGTCGCGGATCAAGGCGATGTCCGCCAAGGAGCAGAACCGGGAGAAGGAGCTGCAGGATCGGTGGAAGGAGGCGATCGCCTCCCTGCAGGGGTCCCACCTCCGGAAACAGGGGAACCCGCTCTACGTCCTCCCCTGGTACATGGTGATCGGGGAGAGCGGTTCCGGGAAGACGACCTCGATCGGAAGCGCGAAGCTCTCCACCTTCTCGGACGTCAACCGCGTCTCCGGCATTTCCGGGACGCGGAACTGCGACTGGTGGTTCTTCGAGCAGGCGATCCTTCTCGACACGGCGGGACGCTACGCCATGCCGGCCGACCAGGGAAAGGACAAGGAGGAGTGGCAGCAGTTCCTGAACCTCCTGGTGAAGTACCGGAAGAAGGAGCCGATCCACGGACTGATCGTGACGGTGGCTGCGAACAAGATGCTCGAGTCGACCCCTGAGACGATGGCGGAGGACGGGAAGAGCATCCGCCACCGGATCGACGAACTGATGCGCGTTCTCGGGGCGAAATTCCCCGTCTACGTTCTCGTCACCAAGTGCGACCTTGTCCAGGGGATGACGCAGTTCTGCGAGCGGCTCCCCGAGGGCGGACTCAATCAGCCGATGGGATACGTGAACCAGGATCTCTCCGTCGACGTGGGCACCTTCCTCGATCGGGCGATGAACACCATCTCCGAGCGGCTCCGGAATCTTCGCCTGATCCTCCTCCACTCGGGCGGACCGGGAGGGACGGAGCCCGGGCTTCTTCTCTTCCCCGAGGAGTTCGGAAACCTTCGGCGCGGCCTCGAGCCGTTCATGAAAGCCGCGTTTCTCGCGAACCCGTACCAGGAGACCCCGATCCTGCGCGGGCTCTTCTTCAGCAGCGGCAGGCAGGAAGGGAGCCCCTATTCCCACTTCCTCAATTCCCTCGGGCTGGTCGGGGAGAGGGATGTGCTTCCCGGCACGAACCGCGGCCTGTTCCTGCACGACTTCTATTCGAAGGTCCTGCCGAGGGACAAGGGTCTCTTCGCGCCGACGAAACGGGCGCTCGAATGGCAGACCCTCACCCGGAATCTCGGGCTGACCACCTGGGTCATCCTCGGGATCGTGCTGTGCGGGCTGATGAGTTTCTCCTTCGTCAAGAATCTCAGGACGGTTCGCGAGGCTTCCAGGGAATTCGCGAAAGCCCCCGCTCTCCAGAGGGAGCTGTTGGCGGACATGATCGTGATGGACCGTTTCGGACAGTCGATTCTGAAGGTGGAAGAGAGCAACCGGGGGTGGTGGACTCCCCGTTTCGGACTCACCGAGAGCATCCGGGTCGAGGAGGGGCTGAAGGCGAAGTATTGCAAGCAGTTCCGGGAAGGTTTCCTCACCTCGTTCGACCGGAAACTGGCCGGGGAGATGTCCTCGATGTCGGCCTCAACGCCGGACGATGCTGCCGCGCGATACATCGACCACCTCGTCCGCAGGATCAATCTGCTGCGGGCCCGCCTGGGCGGTCAGGGGCTGGAGACGATCAGTACAATGCCGCATCCGGCGTACCTCGCGTTCCTCTCCCCCGGCGGACAGGACATCAGCCCGGACACCCGGAGGAAATTCGGCTCCCTCTACTTCTACTACCTTGCATGGCGGTCGGACACCTCCGACATCAACCAGGAAATCGGAATCCTGCAAGGGTGGCTCCGCCACGTCCTGGCGTCCCGCGGGGCGAACTTCCAGTGGCTCGTCGTCTGGGCCGAGAAGCAGAGCGGCTCCCCGCCGGTGTCGCTGAAGGAGTTCTGGGGCGGTTCCCAGGCGATCCCCGGAGAGCGGCCGATCTCGCCCGCCTTCACGAAGAAGGGGAAGGAGCAGGTCGATTCGTTCGTCGGGGAGATCGAGTCGGCGATGGCGGATCCCGTCGCGATGGCCGGGCAGAAGGCGGCGCTCGGGAAGTGGTACCCCCAGGCGTGCCTCTCGGCGTGGGGGCAGTTCGCCGCCGGGTTCCAGCGGGGAGTCGACACCCTGAAGGGCCAGAAGGAGTGGAAAGGGGTCGTCGCGCGCGCAGCGACCGACCAGGGGCCGCAGATGGCCTTCGTCGCGAGGCTTGCGTCGGAACTCGAGTTCCTCGGGGAGGAGGAGAATCTTCCCGCCTGGTTCCAGCAGGCATACCAGTACCAGTCGATACGCACCCAGGCGCAGGCGGCGGGAGTCGCCGCGCAGGCGACCGAGAGCGGAAAGAAGCTGCTGGCGAGGATCGAGCGGACGTTCGGCAAGGGGACGGAAGGAAGTTCGGCGGCCCTCGCGGCCCAGAAGACGTACCAGGAGTATACCGCAGCGCTGACGGCCGTCGTTCAGGCAAGCGCATCCCGGGCCCAGATGTTCCAGCTGGCGGCGCAGACCTACGGGGAAGACCCGGCGGGGGGAAAATCCCCCTTCTTCGCCGGGCTGGCGGCGGCGGGGCGTCTCAAGGCCGCCGTGGGGGGAAACCGACCCGTGGACGACATCGTGTCGGGGCTGATCACCGGCCCGTACGATTTCCTCTGGACGTATGTTCGCAACGAGGCCGGCTGCGAGATCCAGGCGACTTGGGAGCAGAAGGTTCTGGCCGAATCCCAGGGGGTGACCGGCCACCAGGCCTCGCAGCTCCTGCTCGGCCCGGAAGGGCTGGTCTGGAAATTCGTCAAGGGGACCGCGGGGCCGTTCCTCACGCGCACGTTGAAGGGGTACGCGGGGAAGGAGGTGCTCGGGGCAAGGATCCCGTTCGTCCCCGAGTTCTACAATTTCCTATCGAAGGGGGCGTCGGTTGCGGTCGCCTCCGCCGCGGGAGGCGGAAAATCCGGAGCGGCAGGGGTCTCCATCAAGGGGCTTCCGACGGACGCGAACCCGGAGGCTCGCGTCAAACCGCACGGAACGCGCCTCGAGCTGCAGTGCGCGACCGGTCCCCAGACGCTCGTCAACCTGAACTACCCGGTGACCAAGGTGTTCAACTGGTCGCCCGATTCGTGCACCGACGTGGTGCTGCAGATCAGCGTCGGGAACCTCGCATTGAAGAAAACGTACCCGGGGGACCAGGGGTTCCCCGCGTTCCTCCAGGATTTCCCCGGAGGGCAGCATACCTTCCCGACGGCGGTGTTCCCGGCGCAGAGGGATGCGCTGGAGCAGATGGGGATAAAATACATCCGCGTCAGCTTCCGGTTCAGCGGGGAGAAGGGAATTGTCGGGACCGCGAGGGCCGCCCCGGGATCCGCCCCGCGAAGCATCGCCGCGTGCTGGGCGCCGTAAATCCCCCGGAAGGGTGGAAGTTCGCCGCTTTCGGGAAGCACCCTTGGGCCAAGGATTACCTCCGGCTCGGCAGCACGACTCCGATGCTGGAGGGGATCGCCGACTGGGTCGACAAGGGATACGCCGGGATCGAAGGGAAGAAGAAGGGGATGGCGGACGCCGCGTCGTGGAGGCTCTGGTCCAAAGGATCCGGCCCGGGGGCGCTCGTCTGCGGGGTCGTCCGTGACAGTGTCGACCGTCTGGGCCGGCCGTACCCGCTTCTCGTCCTCGGGACCGGTCCGCTTCGGGAGTGGGAAGGGAATTGGGACCTTCTACCGTACGCCTGCCTGCCGGTCTGGCAGAGGATCGAATATCTCGGGGCGCAGCGGTACGAGGAGATCGGAAGGTTCGAGTCGGCGATCCGGGGGCTGCACGCACCCGTACCGGAGTGGGCGGTTTTTTCGGATCGGAGGGATCGCGATATTGCCGAAACCGTCCCCCGGGCCGCAACAACGGGGCCGGAGATCGCAGCGGACAAAAACGGAGGCGGCGCCGTTCCGAGGGAGGCGCCCCGGTTCCTCCGCCTCGACTGCGGAGACGGAGGGGACCCGTTTCCGGCCGCGGTCCGTTGGCAATCCCGCCTGCGGCGTGACGACGCGGAAGTGCCGAGCGCCGTCTTTTTCGGCGGAACGGTCTCCCGCGCCTATCTCGGCGTTTTCAGAAGGCCGCTGGATACGGCCGATTTCGCGCGGATCTGGAACGTGACGGCGGGGGACGAAGGATCCAGGGAGCGGGGAGCGAACTGATGGAACTCGTGGAACTCGGAAAACGGCCGATCCGGCCGGAACAGCCGGCGGGGGACGACGTCCGCTACGATCCGCTCTACGAGGAACTCGTGGCGGAGGTCGACAAGTTCTCTTCCCCGAGCGCGTCCGGGGCGGTGGAATGGGACAAGGTCGTCGAGATTTCCTCCGACATCCTTTTTCGGAAGTCGAAGGACCTCCTGGTCGCCTCCTATCTTGCCGTCGCCCTCATCCAGACGAAGAAGTTCGAGGGGGTCGAGATCGGCAGCCGGATCTACCGGGATCTCATGGAGGGTCACTGGGACGCCCTCTTTCCCGCGAAAACGCGCATGCGCGGGCGCGTCGCGGCGATCGAGTGGTGGGCCGAACAGGCAGAGCGTGTCCTCGAACACCTCCCGAAAGGCCCCTACCCCGAAGAGCGGATCAACGCGCTGAACGAGAACCTCCAGAAGGTCGATCAGCTGCTGTCGGAGTACCTCGAGGAGGCCCCCTCGATCCGTCCGCTCCTCGATTTCGTCGGCTCTCTCGAGGCGGTCGCTCCTCCGCCGGAACCGAAGGTCCCCGACCCGAAGGCGGCCTCCGCGGCCCGGCGACCTCCGGAAGGCGTCCTCGGGACGCCAGGCGCGGAACCGTCCACTCCACGCGCGGATGAGGGGCCCGTCGAGGTCACCACCCCCGAGTCGGCGCAGGCGGTTCTGGAAAAGGCGCTGGGGGAGCTCGCCCGCGTGGCCGAGTACCACCGTGAGGAGAGCCTGTCGAACCCGGCGGCATACCGGCTCGCCAGGGTGGCGGCGTGGAGCGCGGTGGAATCCCTCCCTCCTTCGGAGAACGGGCGGACGAATATCCCCGTGCCCTACTCGGCGGATTCCCTTCTTGCCGTCGTCGGAGGAGGGCAGGACGAAGCGATTCTCCGGGCGGCCGAAGAGAATCTCGTGCAGTGTATCTTCTGGCTGGACCTGAACTTCTGGGCCTCCGAGGCGCTGCTCCGCATGGGGGAAGGGCACGGACCCGCCGCCGAGGCGGTCCGCGGGGAGACCGCCCTTCTCCTGCGACGACTGCCCGGCCTCGAGGATCTGAAATTCTCGGACGGCACCCCGTTCGCCGCGGACGACACCCGCGAATGGCTGAAAGGGTTGTCGGCGGGCGGAGGAGGAGCGGCGGAGGGGAGGGCCGGGACTGCGGCGGACCCGGCCGCCAAGGGGGTCCGCCAGGCGCGGGAGTTGATCGCGGAGGGCCGGACCGCCGAGGCTGTCCGCAAAATGCAGCGGGGGGTGCGTGGCTCCGGCTCGCGGAAAGAGGCGTTCCAATGGAGGGTCGCCCTCTGCCGCCTGCTTGTCGATACGCCCGAAGCGCGGCACGCATTGCCGCATATCGAGGAGATCCTGAAGGAGATCGACTTCTTCCACCTGGAGGAGTACGACCCGGAACTCGCATTGAAAGGCCTGAAGGTCGCCTGGGATGGGTTCCGCTCCAACGCGGGACTCGTTTCCGAGGAGAGGGTCGTCGAAATCCAGGGACGGATCGCGGGGGTCGACGTCTCCGCGGCGATGTCCCTCGGTGGAGAATAAGACGTTGAAAAGAACATCGACGAAAGGAGGCGGCGCAGGTTCGGGATTCCCGTATCGAAGATAAATCCTGCAGAAGGAGGTTCGTATGGCGAAGGAAGGAACGGTTGCTCCGCGGGAACGGGTCAACATAACGTACCGACCGGCTACGGGAGACGCAAAAGAGGACGTCGAACTTCCGCTCAAGCTCCTGGTGATGGGAGATTTCACGGGAGCCCCCGACGGTCGACCGGTGGAAAAAAGGGAACCGGTGAACATCGACAAGGACAACTTCGACGACGTCCTGAAAGCCCAGAAACTCGGACTCAACATCAACGTTCCCAACCGGTTGTCCGGGAAGGAAGGGGACGAACTGGGCGTCAAGCTCAGCATCGGCTCGATGAAGGATTTCGGCCCCGAATCGGTGGCCGAACAGGTGCCCGAGCTGAAGAAGCTCCTCGAACTGCGCGATGCAATAAAGTCCCTCAAAAGCCCGATGTCGAACGTCCCCGAGTTCAAGAAGAAGATCCAGGACCTCGTGAAAGACGAATCCGCCCGGAAGCAGTTGCTCAAAGAAGTCGGGATCGAGGAATAGGAGGAATCGATGACAACCGAACAGGAGAAGAGCAGGCAGGCGGAGGCGCAGGTCGTCGAGGGGTCGTCGCTCCTCGATGAAATTGTCCAGGCGACGAAGATCAGCCCCAAGGACGAGGCGTATTCGATCGCCCGGCGGGGAGTGGAGGCTTTCCTCCATCAGCTCCTCGAACCGGGTCGGGAGGTCGCGAAGATCTCGGGCGCCGTCCTCGACCAGATGGTCGCGGAGGTCGACAAGAAGCTCTCCCTTCAGGTCGACGCTGTCATGCACGCGGCGGAGTTCAAGAATCTCGAGTCGGCGTGGCGCTCCATGAAGTATCTCGTCGACAAGACCGATTTCCGGGAGAACGTAAAGATCGAACTCCTCAACGTGAGCAAGGAGAACCTTCTTGAGGACTTCGAGGATTCGCCGGAGGTCGTCAAGTCGGGCCTCTACAAGATCGCCTACACCGCCGAGTTCGGGCAGTTCGGCGGCCAGCCGTACGGGGCGATGATCGGGAACTACGATTTCGGCCCGGGGCCCCAGGACGTCAAGCTCTTGCAATACTTGGCGAGCGTCGCCGCGATGTCCCACGCGCCGTTCATCGCCTCCGCCGGGCCCGGCTTCTTCGGGCTGACGGATTTTTCGAACCTTCCGAACCTCAAGGACCTGAAGTCGATCTTCGAGAGCCCGCAATACACGAAATGGCGGTCGTTCCGCGAGACCGAGGACGCCCGCTACGTGGCGCTCACCATGCCGCGGTTCCTCCTGCGGCTCCCGTACGGACCCGAGACGCTGCCGGTCAAGAAGTTCAACTACCAGGAGGACGTCTCCCAGGGCCACGATCTCTATACCTGGGGGAACGCCGCCTTCGCCTTCGCCTCCCGCCTCACCGACAGTTTCGCGAAGTACCGGTGGTGCGCGAACATCATCGGGCCCGCCGGCGGCGGGGCGGTAGAGGATCTTCCCCTCCACCAGTTCCAGTCGATGGGCGCAACCCAGACGAAGATCCCGACGGAGGTCCTCGTCTCCGAGCGGAGAGAGTTCGAGCTCGCGGAAGAGGGGTTCATCGCTCTCACCATGCGCAAAGGGAGCGACAACGCCGCATTCTTCTCGGCGAACTCGGTCCAGAAGCCGAAGTTCTTCGGGATCAGCAAAGCAGGGAAGGAGGCGGAACTCAACTACAAGCTCGGCATGCAGCTGCCGTACATGTTCGTCATCAACCGCCTGGCGCACTACCTCAAGGTGCTTCAGAGGGAGAACATCGGGACATGGAAGGAACGCTCGGAACTGCAGACGGAGCTCAATACCTGGATCGGGCAATACGTGTCCGAGATGGAGAACCCCTCGGCATCCGCCCGGAGCCGTCGCCCGCTGCGCATGGCCGAGGTCACCGTGGAGGATGTCGCCGGGGAGCCGGGCTGGTACCGGGTCGGTCTCAAGGTTCGCCCGCACTTCAAGTTCATGGGGGCGTTCTTCACGCTTTCGCTCGTCGGGAAGCTGGACAAGCAGTAATTCCGAATTTAACGAAAACGGATAGGAGGAACGGGTCATGCCGATGCCGATTCACATGACGTTGACTGGAAAGACCTCGGGCGCCATCAAAGGGGGGTGCACCCAGAGGGGACGGGAAGATTCGATCATCATCTTCGCCATCGATCACGACGTCATCAGTCCCAGGGATATCGCCTCGGGGATGCCGACCGGGAAACGGCAGCACAGACCGGTGAAGATCACGAAAGAGATCGACAAGGCATCGCCCATTCTCTACAAGGTTTTGACCACCAACGAGAGCCTGACGGAGGTCGTATTCAAGTATTGGAAGCCGTCTTTGTCTGGAAAGGAAATTCAGTACTACACGATCAAGCTTACGAATGCGAATATTGAGACCATGAAAACGTTTTTCCCCAACATGCTGTTCCCGGAAAACACGAAACTTCCTCACATGGAGGAAGTCTCCTTCACGTACCAGAAGATCGAATGGACGTTCGAGGAAGGTGGAATCACCGCCGAGGACGATTGGGAGGCGCCGGTCACATGAGCGCCTGATCGAGAGGTTCAGGGATGCGGGAAGATCGGCTTCTCGAACGGATACGGAACTGTGAAAAGGACCTCTCCCGGCGTGGTGTTGAGGATCCGCAGAGGATCAGCGATTCGGTGCTGGAGCATCTTCGACGGATCCTCAATACGCGCCAGGGGTGCGTTCCGATTGCGGACGATTACGGCGTCCCGGAGTTCACGGAGTACCTCCACCTCGGGGCGCAGGTGTACCGGGAACTCGAAAAGATCCTCCGGGCCACCATCCAGAAGTACGAGCCCCGCCTGAAAGGTGTCCGGGTTTCCTTCATCCCGGAAGAGGACGATCGCCTCGCCCTCCAGCTGCAGTTCCACGTCGTCGCGAAGCTGGTGAGCGATCCGCGGCTTCAGGTCCAGTTCGAGACGTCGATCGAAGGCAACGGACAGATTCGCCTGAAGGATTGAATCGAATACGGAAGAATCCGGAGGCCGGATGTTCAACAAGTATTACCAGCAGGAGCTGAACGCACTCCGCGAGCTGGGGTCGGAGTTCTCGCGGACGCATCCGGCCCTTGCACCGATGCTCAGCGGTCCGGCGTCCGACCCTGACGTGGAGCGTCTTCTCGAGGGGGTTGCGTTCCTCACGGGGCTTCTTCGACAGAAGCTCGACGACGAGTTCCCGGAGGTCGTCCACGG
>Ga0075306_1000130_pt1 | contig 17522 bp, 12 predicted proteins | sample Joice_CattailNLC_FD_120074 | JGI IMG/M metagenome (GOLD analysis project Ga0075306, IMG submission 120074) | Natural and restored wetland microbial communities from the San Francisco Bay, California, USA, that impact long-term carbon... | ecosystem: Environmental > Terrestrial > Soil > Wetlands ... | reverse complement strand
GTAACAAACATCCCTACAGTTTCAACAGAACCCATTGCACCACCCCCTTCAATGAAATCACCAACTTTTAACGGTTTAAAGATTATTAACATAACGCCTGATGCAAAATTTGAAAGCGATCCTTGCAGAGCAAAACCGACTGCAAGTCCTGCAGCACCAATTATGGCTACAAATGAGGTTGTTTCTATTCCGACCTGACTTATAGCTGAGATAATAACAATAGTGATGAGAGCAATTCTTACTACGCTCACTGCAAATTTTGTGAGTGTGGGATCAACATTACGTTTATTAAGTACCTTATCAGCAATCCTAGTAAGCCACTTTGCAATCCAAATTCCTATTACAAGAGTTGCCAGTGCCCCAATTACTTGTAATCCGTAAGAAGTAACTAACAATTGGATTTCTTTTATTGTTTGTTCCATGAATTCTCCTCTAACTTATTCCATTCTTAAGTATTTAAAGATAGCTATGCATCACAACCCTGAAAATTAAATTCCAATGAAGAATTTTTTACGTGCTAAATAAAACTAGCACTGGGTTAAACTGCCTGCTGATAGTAACCGCTGAAAATATTGCCTAATATACTGGCAATAATGCCAAAGAAAACTATTGAGAGAATAATTGCAACTACCACCATAATCAGGGCAGCTTGTGCCCAGGTTTTTTTACTTGGATGAGTTCCATCACCAAATGCCCAAACAAAGAGCATAATAAAGCCTACCAGAGGAATGTAACTGATAATAAAAGTTATTATCCAATCCCCAATTGTCATTGGCTGATACCCTGACCCTGGTGTTGATAATTCAGCAGTTTCCATTTTGCCTCCTTCGATGAATTAAAAATGTGTGCAGAGATTACTAAAAATTCCGGCAATAATATAGCAAATAATTTTATTTCATTTTTAAACTTGTATTTTTGTTCAATTTTAAAAATAACTTACAATCCTTCATTCTCCGTGCATCGAATTAGAAAATTCCGAGTATAAATTATTTTGATCAACCTTAAAATTTCCCAAGCATTACTAAACCAATTCTCAAAAGTGAGAATCTTTTATTCGATTAACTTAATAAATTATCAATATTGAGAAACAAATGAGCAAATTCAGTCGGTATTTACCAATATATTGATGGTACAATAGTTGGCTCCCCAATAACTGAAAGACCCACACAAATTTTATAAATCTCACGGATTTGACATGGAAAGAAAAAAAGTAACTATTGATGGAAATGAAGCAGCAGCGTACACTGCCTTTAAAACAAATGAAGTAATCGCAATATACCCAATCACTCCATCCTCAAATATGGGTGAATGGTGTGATGCGTGGGCAGCTCAGGAAAAAAGAAATATTTGGGAAACTATCCCTATTGTAAGCGAATTACAAAGTGAGGGTGGTGCATCCGGAAGTATCCATGGTGCTTTACAATCAGGAGCATTAAGCACAACTTTCACCGCTTCTCAGGGCTTGTTATTGATGATACCCAATATGTATAAAATTGCTGGTGAGTTGACATCAACAGTGTTTCATGTTTCAGCACGATCAATTGCGACACATGCACTTTCAATATTTGGTGATCACAGTGATGTAATGGCAACCCGTTCAACCGGTTTTGCATTACTTTCTTCAAACAACGCACAAGAAGTGATGGACCTTGCTTTAGTTGCTCAGGCAGCCACCCTGGAATCAAGGATTCCTTTCCTACACTTCTTTGATGGATTTCGTACTTCGCACGAAGTATTGAAAATGGAACAGTTGACAAATGAAGATTTGCGTTCTATGATTGATGATGAACTTGTACGTGCACATCGTGCACGTGCATTAAATCCAGACAATCCATTTATGCGTGGAACAGCTCAAAATCCTGACGTTTTTTTCCAGGGAAGAGAGACAGTAAACCCGTATTATCTGGCTTGCCCCGGTATAGTTAAAAAACAAATGGATAAGTTTGCCAAACTTACAGGAAGACAATATAATCTGTTTGATTATGTGGGAGCGCCGGATGCAGATAGGATAATTATTATGATGGGTTCTGGTGCAGATACAGCAGAAGAAACAGTAAACTATCTGAATGAAAAGGGCGAAAAAGTAGGATTGATAAAAGTAAGGCTCTACAGACCATTCTCAATAGAACATTTTTTAACTGCTCTACCTAAGTCTGCCAAATCCATTGCGGTTTTAGATCGAACAAAAGAACCGGGTTCACCGGGTGAACCCCTATATCTTGATATTGTGAATGCTATCTCAGAAAAATATATGAATGGTGAACTGAAAATTAATTATCCCAGGATTATTGGTGGCAGATATGGATTATCATCAAAAGAATTTACACCAGCTATGGTAAAAGCAGTTTATGATAACTTAAGTAAATCAAAGCCAAAAGCTCACTTTACAGTTGGAATTAATGAAGATGTGACCAACAGCAGTTTAGATTTTGATCCAGAATTTTCAATAGAGTCTAAGGAAACGTTCAGAGGAATGTTTTTTGGATTAGGTGCCGACGGCACTGTGGGAGCGAATAAGAACTCAATAAAAATAATAGGTGAGGGTACTGATAATTTTGCTCAGGGTTATTTTGTTTATGATTCTAAAAAATCCGGATCCATGACCATATCGCACTTAAGATTCGGGCCAAAAGAAATTAAATCAACCTACCTGATTAACCAGGCTAACTTTATTGCTTGTCACCAAACAGAATTTCTTGAAAAAATGGATATGCTTAAGAATGCAGTTAAAGGTGCAACATTTCTGTTGAATACAAATATCTCAAAAGAAAAAGTCTGGGATACTCTTCCTCAAAAAGTCCAAGAAGACTTGATCAAAAAGAAGATGAAACTGTACGTGATTGATGCTTATAAAGTTGCATCAGAAACCGGAATGGGTGTACGCATAAATACAATTATGCAGACCTGCTTCTTTGCAATATCAAACATCTTCCCAAAAGAGGAAGCTATTGCAATGATAAAGGATTCAATAAAGAAAACATATGGTGCTAAGGGTGAGAAAATAGTTCAAATGAACTTTAATGCAGTTGATCAAACGCTTGCTCATTTGCACGAAGTAAAAGTGCAGAATGAAGTAACAAGTAAAAAACAGATTGAATCTCTGATACCCGATGATGCTCCTGAGTTTATAAAAGAAGTAACAGGTAGAATAATTGCCGGAGAAGGTGATCTGATTCCAGTTAGTAAATTTCCTGTTGATGGTACGTATCCGCTGGGAACCACAAAATGGGAAAAACGTAACATCGCCTTAAAGGTTCCTGTTTGGGATAAAGTTACTTGTATTCAATGTAATAAGTGCGTAAATGTTTGCCCGCATGCAACAATCCGTGCGAAATTATATGACCAAAAAGAACTTAAAAATGCACCTGAAACATTTAAGGCAACGAAATACAGGGCTAAAGATTACGGTGAAGGTTTGTACTATTCATTGCAGGTAGCTGTTGAAGATTGTACAGGCTGTGGTATATGCGTCGATGTATGTCCCGCTAAGAACAAACAGGAAACACGTCTGAAAGCTATAAATATGGAAGATCAGCTTCCTCTAAGAGAGAAGGAAAGAGCAAACTGGGATTTCTTTCTCAATCTACCTGAGTTAGATAGAACAAAGGTTAATGTTACAAAAGTTAAAGATTCTCAATTCCTCGAGCCGTTGTTCGAATTTTCCGGTGCTTGCTCAGGATGTGGTGAGACACCTTACGTTAAGCTGGTAAGTCAGCTTTTCGGAGATAGAGCTATCATTGCTAATGCAACAGGATGTTCATCTATTTATGGTGGAAATTTGCCAACAACTCCATGGGCTGCGAATAAAGAGGGAAGAGGTCCTGTATGGTCAAATTCATTGTTTGAAGATAATGCTGAGTTCGGATTTGGTTACAGACTTGCAATAGACAAGCATAATGAACAAGCAATCGAACTTCTGAAAAAACTATCTTCGGATATTGGAACCGGATTAGTTGATGATATTATTAGTGCTGATCAAAAAGATGAAGCTGGAATTTATGAGCAGAGAGAAAGAATAAATTTATTAAACAAAAAGCTTAAAGATCTCCTTAATGCAGGTAGTAACGGTAATACTGAAATTATAAAAAATCTCCTCAGCTTGTCTGACTATCTTACAAAAAAATCAGTATGGATAATGGGCGGCGATGGCTGGGCGTATGATATTGGATACGGTGGATTAGATCACGTAATCGCAGCCGGGAAAAATGTGAATATACTAGTATTGGACACAGAAGTATATTCAAACACTGGCGGACAGATGTCTAAGGCAACACCAAGAGCAGCAGTTGCAAAATTTGCTGCGGCCGGCAAACCGGGAAGAAAAAAGGATTTGGGTTTGATGGCAATGGCTTATGGTAATGTTTATGTGGCTAAAGTTGCAATGGGTGCAAACGATACTCAAACTCTGCGGGCTTTCCTCGAAGCAGAAGCATATGATGGTCCGTCGATAATCATTGCATACAGCCATTGTATTGCTCACGGAATAAATATGGAAAAAGGAATGGAAAACCAGAAAGCGGCTGTGGATACTGGTTATTGGCAGTTATACAGGTATAATCCAGGTCTGATAAAGGAAGGAAAGAACCCATTTAAACTCGAATCGAAAGGATTGAAGATACCTTTTAAAGACTATGCCTACATGGAAACAAGATATAAAATGCTTACAAAATCTCATCCTGAAAGAGCATCCCGGTTGATAAAAGAAGCACAACAGGATGTAGTAGAAAAGTGGCAGGAATATGAAAGACTTGTTGATGTTTATGCGCCAAATGAAAAGGATGAAGAAGTAAAAAAAGAAACAAAAAAAATTGATACAGTTACAGAGGCAAAATAATGGACATCACAACAAAATATCTCGGGTTTGATCTAAGTTCGCCTATTGTACCATCAGCTGGACCTCTTTCTGCGGAAATTTCAAACTTGCGGGAGATGGAAGATGCAGGTGCAGGTGCAGTTGTTCTCTATTCATTATTTGAAGAACAGATTGAACACGATGAGCTTGAACTTGATTACCATACTTCGGTACCGAGCGAAAGTTATGCAGAAGCAACATCTTACCTGCCACAGAGTTTTGAGTTCCGTACAGGACCTGTGGAATATCTTGATCATATCCGTAAAGCAAAGGATGCTATTGATATCCCTGTTATAGCAAGTCTCAATGGTAAATCTATGGGCGGGTGGATAGACTACGCAAAAAGAATTGAGCAAGCTGGAGCAGACGGACTGGAACTTAATATCTACTTACTTGCAACCGAATTGAATAAAACTAGCAAAGAAGTTGAGAAAACTTATATTGATATCGTCTCAGGTGTCAGATCAGAAATTAAAATACCAATTGCAGTAAAGATGCATCCCTTCTTTAGTTCTACAGCACATATTGCTAAAGAATTTAGTGATGCCGGTGCGAACGGACTGGTACTCTTTAACAGGTTTTATCAACCTGATATTAACCTGGATACACTTGAAATAGAACCCGATGTGCTATTGAGTACTCCGATGGAGTTACGGCTGCCATTAAGATGGATTGCAATTCTTTATGATAAAACGAAAGCAGATCTTGCATCAACAACCGGCGTTTACACAGCAGAGGACGTAATAAAACTTACAATGGCTGGTGCAAATGTAACACAGATGTTATCAGCTCTGATAAAATATGGTATCGGTCATATTTCTGACGTAATTAAAATGATTGAGAGATGGATGGAAGAGAATGAATATGATTCGTTAAACCAGATGAGAGGAAGTATGAGCTATAAGAATGTATCAGATCCTGGAAAGTTTGAAAGAGCAAACTATATGAAGGTGCTGCACTCGTACAGATAAATATTTTCACAGCCTCCGGCCATTACGGATATAATGATCCAGGAGAGAAACTTTGAATTTAGGTGCCCGCTTGATTTGAAGAGTTGATCAATCGTCCGTAATGGCTTCCTTTATTAATTGAGGATTGTATAATTAAAGGTCGTTATGTAATGGTGAGTGACAAACCTGTAAAACTATTACAAACTAACTTTTACAATAAGATCGCTAAAACGTAAACATCACTCCGAATTTAAAGCTATCGAACGCAAGAGGTGGAGCACTTGGAAAGGGCCAGTTCATCTTTGCTTGTCTTAATTCATAAATCCCGTAGCTGAGAGCGTTCTTTAACAAAAAGTATACTATAGGTCCCGCTGCAGGAGACGAGCGAAAAATTTCTTTAATAAAAATATCAAGCAAACCTTGAGAGGCTGCTTCTATTAATGCACTACCTGCCCACTTCCAAAATAAATGTCTGGGGAAAACAATGGAACGCTGAAAACCTGCATCCAAAGTAATCAACGATGTTGCCACAAATCTTACCCCGCCATCAAAACTGGTTCCAAAGCGTATCCCATCTTCTATATAATCAAGTGTATTCTGGTCTTCGGGATTATTGGCCAGGTTTGTAAAATCCACATTGGACCAATCGAAAGACCAGCTGTTATAAAGAACTAATGAAGAGTTTCCCATCTCGTATCCGTATCCGGCAGAATTACCTACACCAAACCGCCATGTTTTGGAATTTATTTGATTTGTGTCGGAGTCACTCCCGCTTAATTCACTTGATAAATATCCCAGATATAAATTCTTATAGTTGTATCGAACAATATAGTCAGCATAGGTGCTGGTATTGCGTCTAGTGTGACCAAGTTCTAACTGTAGTAAATTTCCATCTGTTAATGACTGAGAAATCTCCTCATCTTTAATGTCTGAAATGCCATAATATGCTGATATTGTAGGCATCTTCTTTCCTAAATTTACCCATTCATTAAATTCACTTGACTCCCAATCCCATTCCCATTCGTCACCATCGGTTTTAGTTGAATCTTGTGCATAATTAATTGTTAAAGGAGACAATAATAATAATACAGGTAATAATGTAGTGATAGTTTTAAGTTTCATGATGCGCCTCTGCAAATTTGGAGTTGAATGTTATATTAAGACGAAGAATCTCCTTTAAAGGTTACCAAAAAAATTATTTCATTTTCCATTTAATTATTTCATCAAGGTAAAAATGAAATTTTACCGGCAAATTTTTATACTTTGATGAAAAACTTAATTTCATTTCATCAAAATTATTTGAATTCTCTTTTTTTATATCATTTTCAATATTTATAATAAACTTTTGAATCTTATCTGTTACTTTAGCTCTTACATCATTATCTCCAGTTACGGAAATCGCATTAACAGCTGATTCAATATCAAAATCATTTTCATAAAGAGTTCTGAAAACAATTCCCCGGAAATTTTCTGAAATCATTGTACGGTTAACGTTGCCAAGTTCTTTTGCAGTTTCAGTAATAGCTGAGTGGGAGAATTTTTTCTCCCGCAAAGATTCCAGAACCAGATCTTCAAAATTGTATTTGCTTCCTTTTACAATTTCTTTCGGAAGATCATTTAGCCTCAGTAAATCCCTCCCTTCAGCCCTTGCAAAAATTACAGCACGCTTAATAACCGATTCAAGTTCTCTTACGTTTCCATGCCAGTCAAATTCAATTAAAGCTGCAGATGCCGCTTTGGACAAACGTAACTCCTGATGCTCTGCCAATAAGAAGTGTGACGCAAGTATTTCAATATCTTCAGGTCTATCCCGCAGAGTCGGCATCTTAATCTGAATTACGTTTAACCTGTAGAACAGATCTTCACGGAATTTCTTTTCTTTAACAAGGGAATCCAAATCCTTGTTTGTGGCGGCTATAACTCTTACATCAACTTTTTTTTGTTTAGCAGATCCTACTTTTTCGATCTCGCCCTCTTGCAATACACGCAAAAGTTTTACCTGAAAATTTTCTGATGTTTCACCTATTTCATCCAGAAATATTGTTCCCTCGTTAGCTGCTTCAAATCGTCCAATTTTATCAGTTACGGCCCCGGTAAATGCACCCTTTACATGACCGAATAATTCACTTTCGAGCAATGATTCGGTTAGTGCCGCGCAGTTTACAGCAATAAAGATTTTATCTTTTCTCGGACTCAAATTATGAATTGCCCTTGCGGCCAGTTCCTTCCCCGTTCCGCTTTCACCAAAAAGTAAAACTGTGGCATTCTCAGGAGCTACCTTTTTTATTACTCCAACAACTTCATCCATCGCCTTTGAACTGTAAACAATACCCTGAAAAATTTTTACAATACTTTCTGTTTTTATTATGGCCGGTGTTTTATCCTCCTCATCTTCTTTGAGTTTTTCTATATCAGATTTTAAATTTTTGATTTTAGTTATCAACCCTGCAGAGCCACTTTCTTCACTAATATCAAATTCTTTTTGAAGTCTTTTTAATTCATCCTGTTTTGCAGCAAGCAGATTTTTAAGAATGTAACTTTCATTTAAAGCACCTCTAAGTAGATTTTTGCTTTCAAGTAAGGAGAATGTTAAATCTGAAATAACAAGAAAGAATAATGGAATGACAAAAAATGACACCGCCAGACGATAATTATATCCAACGAATAAAACAAACGTTAAAACAAGGAATAACCCGATAATAAACACATATATATAGAATGGATTTGCCCGAATAACTGATTGAATTAGTACTAATCCAATCAACACCAGAATAAAAAATAAGCCGGATGTAACATAGAGATTTGTTTTCAGGTAATTCGAATTATATAAATTATCAAGCGCAAAAGCATGTAGTGCTACACCGGGTAATTTTTCATTAAAAGTTGTAGCAATTGTTGAAGCAATCTGCGGATCACTCATTCCTATTAAAACAGTTTTATCTTTTAGTTGAATTAGTTCTGAAGGACTATTCCGAACAAGGTTAAAGAACTCTGTTAAACTGTGGTTTTTAAAGTTGCTCCAGTTTGTTCGAATATTTACTAATACCGCAATCTCATTACTTTCTTTTTGAAATAATTGGTATGCAAATGCTTTTTCTAATACTCCCCTGCTATTAATTATTAGTGGTATTTTTATACCACTATCTGCTATATAATTCAAATGACCGGTTAAGAAACTATTATCAATTAACTTCGGACTGGGATAACTCAGAGAATCTGTAAAAAATTCTTTATCTGACTCAGTTATCCTTCCAGCTAAAGAACTAAGCACAACTTTACCTGATTTGGCAATCTCATTTCTTAAAAGTTTATCATATATTGTCTGGGTTACCATTCGTGAACTTAGAAATACTTCGAGACCAATTTTTTTTACATTCAGCTTTGTAAGTTCTTTGATCAACAATGCGTAATAACTACGTTTAATTGGCCACGGCCCGATTCGTTCGAGATCAGATTCTGAGATATGAATAATAACAATATTTGTGTCGGGTATTTTTTCTCCGGCAATAAGATTATATACATTTTCAATTGATCTATCTGCATTTTTAGTAACTCCAGGCAACACTAATAGGATAAGAGATATCAGGGTTACTAAAATTATTTTTACTAAAGATTTAGTATTGTTTGTCAATGCAGAAGGTAAAAAATGTTGGAAAACAATAAGTTAAATATATGAATTTAGTGGAATGAATTTTAGACAGTAAGTTCTAAAACGATGTGGATTTTGTCAAAGAAATAGCCTTACTTAGAGATTCTTTGTGCCCTGGTGACTTAGTGGCCACATTATTTTTCCCTTGTAAAAAACATTAAACTTTTTGCCACAAAGACTCAAAGGTTTAGGAAGGATTATCAAATCTATCCTAATTAATCAATGCCGCTTATAAAATAAATTTACTCAAATCTCTATCTTTAACAATCTTATCCAGTTTTTCGTTTACAAATTCTTTTGTTATCTGAACTGTATCTGCGGGTAGTTTATCCGGTACATCAAAAAGTATTTCATCCAAAAGAGTTGTGAGGATGGTATGTAATCTTCTTGCCCCGATATTTTCAACCTGCTCATTAACATGAGTTGCAATAACAGCAATCTCCCGAATACCATCATCGGTAAAATTCAATTTCACGCCCTCTGTTTCTAATAATGCACAGTACTGTTTAAGTAATGCATTCTGGGGTGTTGTAAGAATCTGAACAAAATCATCCTCGCTTAAACTGTTAAGTTCAACCCTGATAGGAAATCTTCCCTGTAGCTCCGGTATAAGATCAGATGGCTTGGAAACATGAAATGCACCCGATGCAATAAACAAAATATGGTCGGTTTTAACTACACCGTATTTTGTATTCACATTTGTACCTTCAATAATAGGCAGAAGATCGCGCTGAACACCTTCACGTGATACATCCGGACCTTGACTTTTTCCGCTGTTACCAGCAACCTTATCTATTTCATCAATGAATACAAGACCGGAGTCTTCAACTCTTCTTATTGCTTCACGTTGAACGCTTTCCATGTCAATAAGTTTTTGTGCCTCTTCCTGAACAATTATTTTTTTTGCTTCGGCAATTGTAGTTTTTCTTTTTTTCCTCTTCTTAGGCATAATGTTGCCCATTATCTCCTGAATATTAATTCCCATATCGTCGAAGCCGACAGGTCCTAATACTTGCATTCCAACAGTTGGTTGTGCTTGCGAATCAAACTCAATAGTTTTTTTATCCATTTCTCCGTTCTTGAGTTTAATTTTCATCCACTCGCGCGTTTTTTGATTCTGAAATTCCTCAGAAATATTATCCTGCTGAACTTGTTCTGAGCCCTGCGGTTGTGTTTGTGGCTGCTTTACAGTCTGCTGGGGTTTTCTTACTGGAGGAATTAATAAATCAAGTATTCGTTCATCCGCTAGCTCCTCCGCTTTTGCCTGAACCTCCTTTGTCTTTTCTGCATTTACCATATTAACTGCAAAATCTGTGAGATCCCTTATCATTGACTCTACATCCCTTCCAACATAACCTACTTCAGTGAATTTTGAAGCTTCAACTTTGATGAAAGGTGCTCCGGCAAGCTTGGCAAGTCTTCGCGATATTTCAGTTTTTCCCACACCCGTAGGACCAATAAGAATTATATTGTTAGGAAGGATTTCCTCACGCAATGTGTCTTCAATCTGTTGTCTTCTCCATCGGTTTCTCAATGCAATAGCAACCGAGCGCTTTGCGTCTGTTTGTCCGATTATGTATTTATCAAGTTCTCTTACAATATTAGTCGGGGTTAACTCTTTCATCGACTTATTTTTCATGACTGGCTCATCACTCCTTTTCAATAACTTCTACATTTATTTTATCATTCGTATAAATACAAATATCTGAAGCTGTTTTCAATGCTTCCCTAACCAATTCTCCTGCTGATAATTTGCTGTGTTCTTTAAGCATCTTTGCTGCTGCAAGTGCATACATCCCACCGGAGCCTATTGCAACAATTTTATCATCGGGTTCAATTACATCTCCATTACCCGATACAACAAGTGCAGTATCCTTCGCAATAACAGCGAGCATCGCTTCAAGTCTTCTTAAATATTTATCTGTTCGCCAATCCTTTGCAAGTTCAACAGCTGCACGATTAACATTACCTTTATATTGTTCAAGTTTATCCTCAAATCTTTCCATCAATGTAAATGCATCAGCAGCTCCGCCTGCAAAACCACAAAGAACTTTTCCATTAGCTAATTTTCTTATCTTTGAAGCATTATGCTTCATTATGGTATTACCAAGCGTAACCTGTCCATCTCCACCTAAAGCAGCAACTCCATTATGCACAACACCCAAAATTGTTGTGGCCCTCAAATTCATCTCCATTAGTTCTCCTTACATCTAATAAAATTATATATCAGCAAACTTATTTGTCTTGTATGGTTTTATCGGTAAATATGGAAAAATCCTTGGAACAGATTGTTGATATGTTACATAAATATCTCCAAAATGTCTCACCAGTTTTTTCTCCTCGAATATAGAACCGATATAAAAATAGGCAACTATGCAGATAAAAAATGTGAGATAAAACAAGTCCATTGTGGGTCTGAACATTAAAAATATTATTGTGAAAAAATAAATCGGGTGTCTTATGTATTTATAAGGACCCTCAATTGTTAATGTCATCTCTTCATCAAGTTCTGTGGAATAATGTCCAAGCAAATATCTATTTATCTGACTGAATCCCAAAAATTCTTTCACACAAATATACTTAAACGCCCAGAATATACCTGCTAATGCGGATAGTTGTGGGATTAAAACTATTAAATCGTATGGCTGTGGAAAGTCGTAAATTATCACATTTGGTTTTGGTGATAATTCATATATAAGATAAAGGGAAATAAGCGAAAATAGATTATATGCTAATCTGTAAAAGGCTATACCACTACCAATCTTTTTAGCTATGTCAGATTTTAATTTTTCAGATGCCAGCTTTGAATGAAGAAGTGAAAATACTATAAAAAGAAATATAATAGTTAAAACATCCAGGATGTAAAACATTACAATTCTTTTCTTAGCCTTGCAACCGGCACCCTTAGTTGTTCTCTATATTTTGCTACAGTTCTTCGTGCAATATGAATTCCTTCAGCGTTTAACAGTTCTGCAAGCTTATCGTCGCTGTACGGTTTCTTCTTCTCTTCCTCTTCGATAATTTCTTTCAGCCGCTCTTTGATGTGCTTGTTGGACACTTCTTCCCCGGAATCGGTTGAAAGCCCTTCACTGAAGAAATATTTAAGCTCGTGGATACCCATTGGGCTTTGAACATATTTTGCATTAACAACGCGGCTGATGGTAGATATATCCATATTTATTGCCTCAGCGATATCCTTGTAAATCATAGGTTTCAAATACTTTGGTCCTTTTTCGAAAAACTGGTATTGTCTTTCTAAGATGGCCTGCATAATTTTTAGCAATGTTTCTCTTCGTTGCTGAATGCATGCAATAAACCACTTTGCCGATTCAAACTTCTCCCTTAAAAATTTATAAGTTTCTTTATCACGCGAATTCTTTTTTCTTCCTTTCTTTTTCTTTGCATCAAACATCTCAAGGTACGACTTGTTTATCGTTACAGAAGGCATGCTTTTATCATTTAGCGTAATAATATAATTATCATCAATTTTTTCTAATAAAAAATCCGGGTTAATTTGATTTAACTCAGCTGTTTCAAGATTTCCCTCTCCAGGCTTTGGGTTTAAACTCTGGATAAGTGCTACTGTTTTTTTTAATGATTCATCAGTCAAATTCATTTTTTGCTTAAGTGCTTCAAATCGTCTCTTTGTAAAATCATCATAATGCTCTTCCAGCATTACCTGTGCAAGATATTTAAGGTATTTGTCTGCATCCTTTGATGCCCGAAGCTGTATCAACAGGCACTCTTGTAAATTTCTTGAAGCAATTCCAATAGGCTCAAAATGCTGAATTGTGTGTAATAATTCCTCAGCTTTTTCGTGCTCAATTACAACATGATCAAATAATTCCAATTCTTCAAGCAGTTCATCAAAATCACGTTTTAGATATCCATCTGAGTTTAGATTACCTATGATCTCCTCACCCAGTAAAGTCAGATCATCACTCAGATCCAATAATCTAAGCTGGGAAAGTAAATGTTCATAAAGTGTTGAACGTGCAGGTGCAATCGGGTGAAAGATTTCCTCATCATTGCTCCTGTTAACCCTTTCATGGTCAAAATCATCATCATTCATATAGTCTTCAAGCTCAAACTCTTCATTATCAGGATCTTCAGCTTCTTCCCTTTCTTCCTCCTTTTCCTTCTCACTTTGCTCCTGATTTAGCTCCATTTCTTCTTCCAGAATTGGGTTAATTTCCAATTCCGTTTTGATTCTTTGCTCAAGTGCAAGAGTATTTAACTGCAACAATTTTTGATATTGAATTTGCTGTGGTGAGAGTTTTTGTTGTTGAGTTAATCTTTGACTTAATGATAACATGTTACCTTCCAATAGCTTTTGTGAATTCCGAATACCATTTTTCACCGAAGTTTCTTTGAAGTGATTCTTCACAAAACTCCGCAATTGTTACATTTTCCAATGCCCCTTTTTCTAATGCTGGATCACATTCCTCTATTTTTTCATACCTCAAAACATCGCCACCAAAATTCGAGTTCCTGATAGGAAATAAATGACACGAAATTGGTTTTTTAAAATCTGTTTTACCTTCGTTAAAAGCTTTCTCCATACTGCATTTCGCTATTCCGTTCTGGAAATGAACGAAGACACACTCTCTATTATCAATACTTCGGATGTATAACTCACCATCTTTCTCCTCATAATATCCGTTTTTATCAATCTCCTCTCTACTGATTTCCGGCAGATAGGATCTTACTTGATTTAGAATACCGTCAATTTTACCGATTTCTTCTTTTTTCAAAGGTGCTCCATAACTGCTTTCAAGTGTACAACAAGCTCCCTTACATCTTACTAAATCACATAGGAATGGCGTATCTGCAATTTCAGTATTAACCTGAACATCCTGAATAGATATAAGCATTTTTACAAAAATGGAATAATTTTTGATGTAAAATAGCTAATGCTTCCCATTTTGTAAAGTTTAAATCTCCAGCCACTTTAACTAAATTGATATCCAGGATAATAATCCGTAAAAAAACAAAGGATTTTGAGGGCTTGCAAATATGGTACCAGAGAACAAGGTGTTTTTTATTACTGGTGCATCAAGTGGTATCGGTAAAGAGATATCAATTTTACTTTCAAGAGAAAAATGTTCCTTAGCACTTCTTGCCAGAAGATCCAAACTTCTTAATCATCTAGCTGAACAATTTAAAGGTGCAGTCGCAAAAGTAATGACTTTTCCTTGTGATGTAACGGACAAGAATGCGGTAGAAAAAGTGATTCACAGTGTAAATGAAAATTTTGGTAGAATTGACGTTGCCATTCTTAATGCGGGTGTTGGATATAAATCAACTGTTAAAGAATTTGATGCTGAAAAAGCAAAAGCAGTATTTGATGTAAACACATTTGGTATAATAAATTGCCTGGATTATCTGTTACCGGATTTTATTAATAAAAGGAGCGGAATGATTGTAGGGGTAACGAGTCTTGCGGACTCACGCGGGTGGCCGGGGAGTGCATTTTACTGCGCAAGCAAAGCTGCAGCCTGTAGAGTTCTGGAGAGTTTACGGATTGAATTAAAAAAATATAACATTAAAGTGATCACTGTGAAACCCGGGTTTGTTAATACTGAATTGACAGCGAAGAATAAATTCATGATGCCATTTATCATGGAGGCGGATAAAGCGGCAAGAATAATAATTAAAGGAATAAAAAGTGAAAAAAAAATCATTCAGTTTCCTCTGCCAACAGTGTTAGGAAGTAAGCTTGCCCGTATTGTGCCGGATTTTTTAATTGACTACTTTGCAACAAAAGAAATGAAGTGAGACACTGATTAATAGTGCAATGTTCCGAATAGTATTACTACTTAGTAATTTCTATGATGATAAAAAAAATTCTGCCTTTAGCTATCTTTTTTAGTTCACTAGTTCCCGCTCAAACTGATACTGCCTTAATTTTCAGTGAAGTAATGTTCTTCCCTACTTCAGGACCAAATGAATTTGTTGAACTTTATAACAACAGCTCAACCGATAGTATAGATTTAAGTAACTATAAAATAATATACTCCACTTCCTCTCCCGATATTATAATGGATTTCGGAGATGGAACTATTTTACCACCTGAATCTTTTGCCATTATACTCGAAGGTGATTATCCATTTGGAACAGGGATTTATGATGGTATAATCCCACCAGAAGCATTAGTATTAAAGATATCCGATAATTCATTTGGATCATCTGGGATGGCAAATAATACAGACAGACCTTTATGGCTTATCTCTTCCCTGAATGACACAATTGAAACATATCTCTATTCTGCTGATAATAGCCAATCGTTTTCTGATGAAAAAATTGAATTGATCGATGACAATTCTTCAAAGAATTGAGGAAACTCAATTTCTTCTAATGGAACACCCGGTTTCAGAAATTCTTTAACTCCGCTTGATTTTGATCTGGAGATGAGTTTATTAACATTTTCTCCTGTATTACCTAAAGAAGGAGATGATGTAACAATATTTGCAAAAGTAAAAAACAGGGGTATTAACGCAGTGGTAAATTATACTATAGAGATTTATAATGATGCCAATTTTGATTCGGTTGCTGACCAGGGTGAACGGATATATTCTGAAAGTTTTTTAAATCTTCAATCAGGGGATTCTATTGTAGTAAATTCAAGAATGAATTCACTATCTGCAGGAAATTATCAGGTAATTTCTCAGGTATTATTTCCGGAAGATGAAAATTTAAATAATAATGTGTTATTAAAAGGGTTTACAATATTTCCGCCCGGAAATAATTACAATGACTTAGTACTTAATGAATTAATGTATGCTCCAACTTCCGGAGAACCGGAATGGCTTGAGCTTTTTAACCGATCATCTGAATCAATTAATTTGAAAAACTGGAATATCGCAGATTTGACCACGACCGTATCAATTACGAATCAAGACATATTTATCCCTTCAAATTCTTTTGTTGTTTTAACGAAAGATTCATCAATTGTAAATTTTTACAATGTTACTTCAGAGATTATAGAATTAAATCTTATATCGCTAAATAATACCGGAGACGCAATTGTTATAAAAGATTCGCTCAATGTCCTCATTGACAGCGTTCTTTATTCCCCTGATTGGGGTGGCAATACTGGCGGAAGATCACTGGAGAGAATTTTTGCTGATGATGAAAGTAATTCTCCTGCAAACTGGGGCACTTCTCTTGACATAAGCAAAGCCACTCCCGGCTCGATTAATTCAATTACACCAAAAGATTTTGATCTTGCCATATCGCTATTTGATGCAAAAAGTGAATTTGGAATTATAGGTGAGGAAATACAATTTCAGATTCAGGTATCAAATCAGGGATTGAACAAATCACAAAACTATTATGTGAAATTATACAGAGATGCAAATTCCGATTCTATTGCACAATCATCAGAACTAATCTCTACTCAGCCAGGAGTTTTGCTTCCTTCAGGAGATAGTCTGATCTTCAACTTTGTAACAAAAGAATTTCTGGTTGGAATAAATTACTTCATTACAAAAGTTGAAACCTCTGTTGATGACGATACAACAAATAATTTTAGATATAGAAGCATGGTCGGTGCGACGGTGAATGAAGTTCGAAATGATATAATCATAAATGAATTTATGTATGCACCGGGCTCGTCCAGACCAGAATGGATTGAAATTTTTAATAGAAGCAATAAAACAATTGACTTAAAAAATTATCAGGTGTCAGATAACAATGATACAACGAGAGTAGTATCTTTTTCGATAATTCTAAATCCACTTGAGTATCTCATAATCGCAGAGGATAGTTCAGTACACAATTTCTACAATATTCCTTCAGCAGTTATTATAGGAAATATTCCTGCACTGAATAACAGCGGCGATAAACTGATTTTGCTTGACTCGCTAAATAGAACAATCGATTCACTTGAGTATTCCCCTGATTGGGGAGGAAACGATGGAAAATCTTTGGAGAGAATTGATAGTGAAATTTCTTCAACAGATTCTGCTAACTGGTCCACTTCTAAGAGTATTTTTGGTGCAACACCTGGTTATATAAACTCTATTACACAAAAGGATTTTGATCTTGCAGCACTGGATATTTTATTTTC
>Ga0075306_1000121_pt1 | contig 18585 bp, 11 predicted proteins | sample Joice_CattailNLC_FD_120074 | JGI IMG/M metagenome (GOLD analysis project Ga0075306, IMG submission 120074) | Natural and restored wetland microbial communities from the San Francisco Bay, California, USA, that impact long-term carbon... | ecosystem: Environmental > Terrestrial > Soil > Wetlands ... | reverse complement strand
CGATGCCAGTATATCATAGGTGGAATCAAAACAATCAGTTGCATTTGAGTTTGTACCAAACTTCAATATGTTGGAATTACTACAATTGTCCTGGACGAGAAAATCTACCGTAAAGTCATTTGGATTTATAGATTGATAAATCGTAAAATAATTGTCTGAAAAATCAAACAAACCTGAGTCAATTTCACTTGTGATCTTGATGGTATAATCAGAACCAGGAGTAGTACCTGCTGGTATATTCCAGTTATAAAGTCCGTCACTGGGAGTGGAGACAGTTATTTCAGAATAAAAAAAATCACCTTTAAATAACTCTATCTTTACATTTTCAGAAATATTATCGTTCCAGGCAATTGAGTATTGAGTGCCAGCCTCCCAGTTTTCACTTCCATTCGGAGCAGTTAAAATTATTGAAGGTACTGGCGATGAAATGGTAAAATCGGCATTGGAAAAATCAAAATCAGTTGAATCATTGCTGTGAATTATTTTGATTTTGTAATCGGTACCGAAATCAAGATCGGTGGGAATATCCCAGTCTTTAGAGCCATCAGCTCTCTCGTTTACAAATATTTCTCTTTCAAAAACCCCACCCTTCCAAAGCTCAAAATTTGCCACCAAATCAGCATCGGGAATATTATCGTTCCATTTAATTTGTTGAAACGATCCGGTTTCCCAGTTTTCACCACCGTTAGGGACAGTAATTTCAAATGATGCAATGGAAAAGTATTCATCTGAAAAATCATACACACTAGTATCATTAACCATTGATATTTTTATTTTATAATCTAAACCAATAGGTGTTGAATCGGGGATAACCCAATTTGTGGTACCATCACTAGAGGTTGAGGGGTTGATTTCGGAATGTAGTAAACCAGCTTTATATAAATCTATTTTAACCTCTTCCAAAAATGTATCATACCAATTAATTTGATGATTTAGTCCCCGGGTCCATTTCTCACCACCATTCGGTACAGTTAAAGTCACTGAAGGAATTGTATCTCCTTTTGACCATGTGTCTATTAAAACACCACTGGTATTATAAAATTTAGAAGTTAATGTGCTATCAGTTGCTTCCATTAACATTGCTCCAAAATCATCGTTATACCTTATAAGTGAATAATCGGTTAGTATTGTACCGAATCCTCTAAGACTTCGCCCCCCACTCCCATTCACAAAATAGGTTAAACCATCAACTAACAAACGCTCATAGTTGTGATCGTGTCCACTCAAAATCGCATCTGCGCCCCACTGTAAAAAATCCCATCTCATTGATGAGGAACTTCCGTGCTGTCCGGAAGAATATGGTGGACGATGAAAATATACTATCTTCCAATGTGAATGATTTTGTTCACAATTTAACATTTGTGTTTCTAACCACAACTGTTGAGGAGAAAGATCAGTTTCACTATCTATCACAAAGAAATGCACATTATCAATTACGTAGTCGTAGTAATTTTCATTACCAGAAGAATTGCCACTTATTCCTGGTAAAGTAAAATAATCCAGGTATGCATTTATTCCATCGCCATCACTGTAATCGTGATTGCCCGGTGAAGGAAAAAACTTATTAATTGGACTGCCAATTCCATAAGAGCCAACATAATTACCAATCCAATCAGCAAAATATTTTCCAATGTTTTCATCAATCGGAGTTGAACCGTAACTATTATCTCCTACAGTTATAATAAAGTCGACATTCCAGCTATTAACCAAATCGGCCACAGCCTGTTCATCCGCATTGTCATCCCCGAAATCACCTATTACAGCAAATTTTGTTTGTGCGAAAGAAGATGTAAAGATTAATATTATGAATGCCGTTAATTGAGAGAAGTATGATAATTTATTAATACTCATATTTTCGTAAAATTTGTTGGGTTATTTTTGATGTCTTAAATATATTCGTGCGATAAACAATAGATTCGTACTCAAATAAAATTGATGAATTGTTAATAATTATGAATAGGTATTTTCATCAAATAATTAAATTATAAGCGGATAAAACGTTTACAATTGTAAATGATCAAATTGAATAGTAAAAAACATTACGATTTTGCATAAAAACATGTCTTTCTCTCAATTTTTATGCCTTTTTAGCAGTTTTTGAATTTGGTGTTATTAAATACATTTGGTACATAAATAGATTCAAATTAAGATATTACGTGCAATTTGATGGTTAGCTATAAAGATCATCGGAATATATTACGATTCAAAATTGTGATAATTAAATCTCTAAAGGAATGTTAATGCGATTCGATTTTGATTTCAAAATATTCCACAAAGTGAAAATAATCAGACGGGTACTACAGGGGTAATTTAAATGAATTGGTTCGGCTATGATTTGAGAGTAAATATGATATATCAGTCATTTTAAAAACAGTTAAAAAATAAGCAGTGTAATTTAAATTGTTACCTGTAACCCAAATACAATAGTTCTTCTTCCAAAATAGCTATCAACCACCAATCTTCGTGAATAATCCTTATTATAGCTATATCCGAAAATGTTATTTATATCAAGTATGTTTAAGGCCTCAACAAATAACACTGTGAAGTAATTGTTAAATAATTGAGTCAAGTAAGTAAAACGAACGTCAAGCCGCTGGTAGGTCGGTTGGCGTTCAGAATTATTTTTTCCATAGTGAGGTTCGTATATATCCAGATCAGGAATGTAGTCTGCGCTAACAACCGGAGTGAATGGTCTTCCAGTAGCATATTTATAGTTTATTCCAATCTGCAGAGAACGGGAAAGATTATATTTTGCAATCAAAGTGAAGTTATGTGTGATATCAAAAGTACTGGATGTCAGTCCTTCAAAATCCATCCACTTTCGTCTTGTATTTATAAAACCATAAGATATCCAACCGTCTATAATTCCAAACAGATCACCCTTTACCATAATATCTAATCCCTGAGCAAAACCATAGCCGTTGTTATTATAGTTGAGTTGTTCATCGTTAAGAGGGAGGTTAGCATATTCTTTATGGTATAATTCAATTCTGGCACTTGAGAGATTGTTTAATTTGTAATCCAATGAAACAATGTAGTGGGTTGCGTTCATGGCTATTAAATTTGGATTGCCGTCTGAAACGGAATATAACCTTGGATCAGGATGCTGATGAAATATTCCCCAACCAAGATTAAATGTTAGATCCTCTGTTAACTTGTAACCGATCCCTGCGCGTGGGTCAATCCAGTTAAGTGACAATGATGAAACAAAATCCATTCGTATTCCGGCAATTAGAAACAATCCGTTCACTCCAAACAGGTTGAATAACTCTGCTTCAGCGTAATTGCCTATCCTGGAAACATTAAAGTTTGCATTTATCAATTCACCTTCAGCTTCATTACGAATATCATAATCCTCTCTGGGAATAACCCCTTTAAAGTGAGCATTGCGGTATTCCCATTCACCGCCAATTAAGAGTTTTACATTGGAGGATAGTATTGTTTCTGTATCTACTCGTAATTTTAATCCGTAATCTTTCCTCTTGATATCAAGTATACCCAGCTTCCAGTTGCTATCGTAATATGTTTTGGATAGACTTGCTTTAATTACAGTATTGGAAAATAGTACATCGGTTAATTGAAGATTAAAAATATTATTTGTTGAAGTCCCATTAAATTCATTTATATATCCCGGCAATTGTACATTAACACCTTGCTTATCATTGGCAATTGAAACAAAGAACTTTATCCTTCCAGTCTGGGAATAATTATAAATTAAACTTGCATTCGCATCAGAAGAAACAGGCAGAACAGTAAAATCATCCATTCCGCCATTTACCCAGAAGATGGGTTTTGTGTAACTCTGTCTTCCGCTGAATCTTAAACCAAGTTTAGAGTAACTCATCGGTATTTGTCCTGATATTTCAGCACTTGCAAGTGATAAACCAACCAGGAACCGTTGAATATCAGGCTCATTCTTTGTCTCGAGATCTAGCACTCCGGAAAGAGCATTACCGTATCTGGTTGAGAAACCTCCACTGGAAAAATACATTCCTCTGATTGACTGAGTATTGATATTAGAGAATAATCCACCATAAGCTGACTCATAAGTAAAGGGATGATAAAGTGAAGCCTGATCCAGAAGGATGATTGTTTCATTTGGATCACCGCCACGAATATATAGCTCGGCACTTTCTGATACTTGAGTAAGTCCTGGTAATGTTTTTAAGGATTGAAAAATATCAGCAGCTCCACCTGGTGTTGTAATTACATCCATTGATGTCATCACCACTCCGTTATTTTCAGCTGTACCATAAGAACTTGCTGTTACAACAACTTCATTGGTAATTATGATACTACTTTCAAGTATTAGATGTATTGAGATGTTTGAAAGAGTATCTAACAGAATTGTTTTTTGTAGTTTTTCAAATCCTATAATACTCGCCACCAATTCTATTTCACCAAACTGAGTTGTAGTGAAAGAGAAACTCCCGTCCTCACTGCTCATTGATCCATCAAAAGAATCAAGTATAAACACATTCACATATGCAAGTGGGTTACCTTCTCCGTCAGTTACTTTGCCTTTAATCTCCGTTTGAGCAAAGCATCTAACAGTTGAGAATAGTACTGTTACTAATAGTAATGTAACTCTCAGCAAAAACGGAAGTTTCATTGTTGTGTTCTATCACTCCTTAAAGTTATTGTGATGTTATTTTTTCTTCAGCAACAGGAAGAAGACTGTTCTTAACCAAAGAAAATTCAGGTTCAATTTGTAGAGCTTTGTTATAAACAGATATTGCAGCTTCATAGTCACCAAGCCATAGATATGTTTTCCCTAACCATGCTAATGCATCGAGATATCCCCATGTTATTTTAGTACTGCTATTATCTGTACGTTCGAAAATCAATATAGCTTCCTTGAAATAATCCAACGCTTCATCCTTACTGCCGCCGAAGAATTCAGGAGTGTTAAATTTTGAAATACCTTTTTGCAGCACTACCCGTGGGTTATTGGGTGCAATCTCCATAGCTTCAGAAGTAAGTGCAACATTCTGTGAACCTTTGGATGGTCCTAAACTTGGATCCAGCACTACTTCTATTCCATAGACAGTACCAAGTAAGGAAATCGCTTCTGCATTTGAATCATTAGTTCTGATGATCGATTTTAACAGTTTTGTAGCTGAATCAAGACAATTTTCTAACTTTTGCTTGTCCTTCATCTGCATGTAGTAAACAGCTAGTTTGTAGTCTGTATAAGCAAGGAGATAACTACTTAAATAATCATCTTTATCTGCAGCGAGTGCTCGTTCAAATAATCCTCTTGCTTTCAAATAAGATGTTAGATCAAACTCTACATCTGCTTTGTAAAGCAATTTATTGCCTTCCTCAAGCAATGCATCAACAGGTTGCGCATAGCCAAGTGAAACAATTGCTAACCAGAAGAATGCGATAGTCAGAATTGTTTTTTTCATTTTATTTTCCTTTCGTTTGTGATAAAAGAACTTTGAAAAACAAAGTATATAATTAAATTTTTTTATTTTTTTATAAGTTTCTCTAAACGGTCAACATAGATTTCAAATGCTTTTCTCCCCTTTTGTGTTAACATATAACGGGATACAGGTTTTCTATTTTCAAATGATTTGCTAACAGCGATGTAACCAGCATCTTCAAGTTTCTTTAAATGAGTACTTAAGTTTCCGTCCGTAGCATTCACTTTTTCCTTCAAGAAAGTAAATTCACTCTCGTCCACAGTAATTAGCACAGCCATAATAGCAAGTCTGATTCGAGAATGAATTATTTCGTCTAATTGTTGATGATTGAATTCTGTCATTATTAAACTGTTGTAAGTTCTCTTTTCGATTCTTTATAAAGTAGTATACCCGGAATTGTTTGCAGGAAGATCATCATCCCGGTCATGATTAATAGTGTTTCAAAGTTTTGTAAGTAAAACATTAAAAGTGCTCCAAGCCACCATCCTATTGAGAGCAATGAAACCCATTTTTTTCCATGAATAACCCCTGTAATGAGGTAGCCAATTCCAAGCACCACAGATATAATGGGGCTAATAAATACCCCATTGTATGCGTTTGTCAAACTACCTGCAAATCCAAGTATTGTCATTGCCACACCGCAACTAATCCATACAGAACCGAGTATTCTTGCAGCAAATGTGCTTGTTGCTCTCTTTTTCTTTGCTTTAAGTTCAACAGCCATAGTACCAATCCATCCCAAAGCAATAAGTACTGGCCAAAACCATCCGAGATTTATACCCCAATCTCCGGCAACTTTTAAATATGTTATAAGCATTCCAAATGAAATCAAGATTCCCCAGAATATAAAACTCTTACCGTCATCGCAAATAATTCTACGGCTGTCTTCCATCACCTTCTTAATAAAGGCAAGTTCCTGATGTGCATTTAATTCTGTCATTTTAACCTCTTTACTAAAGTACTTTGAAATTCAAAGTAAATATAATTTATTTTTCTACTTTTGTCAAGTAAAAAATATTAATGCATGGAAAACGAATTGTATTTAATCATTTTATCCTGATGAAATCCAATCTTTCCAAACTTCGGGCATGTATCCCACTGTTACTAATTTTCCGTTTCTTACAATTGGGGTTTTAAATAGAAGTGGATCAACAAGTAATTCTTCTTCAGGATCGTAAACCATACGTTCCAAATTTCTCTTTTTGAATTGTTTACTCTTCTTATCAAATAATTCATCAATACTAACTGCATGTTTTACATTCTCTAGTTCTCCTTTGGTGACTCCTTTTTCATTAAGATCTCTGAAATGGTATTGAATCCTTCTTTCCTTAAAAAAACGTTCCGCTTTTTGTGTGTCTTTACATTTCTTTGTCCCAAATATTTGAATGTTCATTTTACAGTCCTCTTAAAAACCTTTCAATATTATCTAATAAAAACTATTTTACTGGATAGTTAATAAATAAATGAAATATATGAAAAACACATTTACTCTATTGTTTGCAATTAGTTTGATAAACATTTCTTATACTCAATCTCTCCCTATCTTTTTAGATGGAAAAACAGATGACTGGAATATACCCGTACCAACTTACGTTGATGATTTACAAGATGGAAATTTATTTGATTTCAGATATTTCTCAGTTACAAATGATGAAGAATTTTTATTTATAAAATTAGATTTATCGCCTGAAATGAAGTTATTGGAAAACAATCTCATTTCATTGTTTATCGATGGAGATAACAATAGTGGCACTGGTGTTCTGGTAAATGGCATTGGAGCAGAACTGAAGTGGGATTTTGGATTGAGGTCAGGTCAATTTTATAAGAATGGAACCACCAATATAGGTTTTGCGAACATTCAGTATCGCAGTCTGCCTACTGTTACCGATACTACTTATGAAATTGCAATTGGAAGAACAGTAACACCAAACGGCTCAGACCCTCTATTTTCTTCATCTTCTATTAAAATATTTTTTAGGGATAATTCTAATAACGGTGATTGGATGCCGAATATTGGTGAAGTGTTTGAATATACATTTGATGATACTCCAACTCCACAAGTCGATTTGATAGAAATTAACAGGGAGAATCCTGCTTATCTAAGAGTAATGGATTACAACGTGTTAAATGATGGACTAACGGATCCGGGAAGGCAAGAATATTTTACAAGAATACTACAAGCTGTTCAACCCGATATAATAGGTTTTAATGAATTATGGAACTCTACTGCTTCCCAGGTTCGAACATTATTAGATAATATTTTACCTTTACAAAATAATGCAGGCTGGAACACTGTTAAATTAGATGGTGGAAATGTTACCGCATCAAAGTATCCTATTATTAAAAGTTGGTTGGTATTTCCAGGTAGCCGAATAACAGCATCATTAATTGATCTGTCTGCTGAATTTGAACATGATATTTTAGTGATAAATGCCCATTATAGTTGTTGTGGAGCTGATGAGAACAGACAGCAGCAAGCAGATGCTACGGTTGCATTTATACTTGATGCAAAAAGTCAGGGTGGAAATATCGATTTGCCGTTAAGTACACCGTTTATGATTATGGGGGACTTAAACCTTGTTGGATTGAGGCAGCAATTAACTACGCTTGTTACAGGTGAAATAGTAAATACACAATTATTTGGTAATGGGGCTCCACCCGATTGGGATAAAACGGATCTTGAAGATAAAATAGCTCAGCAATCGGATAAACGTACTGCATACACATGGAGAGACGATAATAATTCTTTTCCCCCGGGAAGATTAGATTACCAAATATATTCCAACAGTGTATTGAACTTGCAAAAAGCGTTTGTAATTCAAACAGAAGTTATGGGTAAAGACAGACTTGCCAAATATGGACTACAGCAATTCGATACCAAAAATGCATCTGACCATTTGCCTAAAGTATCCGATTACAGTTTGCAGAATACCACGGATATTACTGAAAATCATTTTCCTATAGACTTTAATCTTGAGCAGAATTATCCTAATCCATTCAATCCTAACACGAAGATAAAATATAGTGTCTCGGAACAAAGTTTTGTTACAATGAATGTTTACGATGTTTTGGGAAATGAAGTTGCAACTTTAGTTAATGAATACAGACCAATAGGAATTTATGAAGTAGAATTTGAAGCAACTAGTTTATCAAGTGGAGTTTATTTTTATAAGCTTCAAGCTGGCGAATATGTCGGAACTAAAAAAATGATTTTAATGCGTTAATACTAAGTGCTATCACGTAGGCTTCTTCTTAATAAAAATGCAATGAACGAACTGGGGTATGGTCATTAAAAGAAACTTCTCACATTCATAAATCTTTAACGATGAAAGTTATACTTTTTCTATTTTACCTGATTATCCTAAGTGGATCCATTAGTGCCCAGGTTTCGCCTGAAACTGTTGCTCAACTAACATTACTAAATCCAAACGGATATGAAACTATTTCACAAGGTAAACAATATCCAGTTTCATGGTCCTTCACCGGTAAGTTTAATTCTTTTAACATTGATATCTCAAAAGATGGTGGTATAAACTGGACTAATATTGTCGAAGATTTACCCGGAGATCAATACCAATATGAATGGAAAACGTGGAAGATATTATCAGGAAATTGTAGGATAAGAATATCGGGCATTTCCTCCCAACAAGAAATTATTCAGGATAATAGTGATTTTGATTTTACAATAGTTTGGCCAAATTTATTCTTTGATGACTTCTCATATACTGACAATAGCGATTCGAAAATAAAGAAAAGAGGATGGGAAATAGTTGACCGTAATACATCCCCACCTTGTCGTGAATCTGCATATAGGAAAGAAATGGTTAGTTTTGAGAAAGATTTGGATTTACCTGACAATAAGTTATTAGTACTTTCAACTTATGTAAATACTGATGTGGGGAGTATAAAATTTTCAAGACTAGAAACTAACAAGCATACGATGAAAATTTTTAATGAGGGAATATATACAGCCAGAGTAATGTTTGATAATAAACCTGCTTATTACAAAGATGGTAACATTGAAACCTTCTATGCAATAAATAATAGAAAATGTAATGATAGAAAACATTCAGAATGTGATTTTGAATATCTACCTTATGATTTTTGGGACAATAATGGTAGCAAATCAGCCAGTTTGCACTTAACATCCTGGGAAGCATATGGTTGCAATGGAACAGAGTCGGATAGATCTGCAACAGATTTAACATTATTTTCGGATGGGTGGGAGTTATTAAAATTCGAGGTATTGGATGGAGAGAATGTAAAATATTTCTCAGGCAATAAGTTGCTTGAAACTCACAGAAATTCTAACCAAGCGCACTCAGTTTATCCCGACAGCGATATGCAGATTGCATTTGCAAACTGGATCTGGGCTAAAAACTCATGTGAATATCAGATCGGTGATAGTCATGATACAAGAGTAGCTGAATTTAAGATAGATTTCGTGCTCTTTCTTCAAAAGGAATTTGAGAACAACGATGACAATGAAATAAATGCAACTAAGATAGAATCGATTGTTAAACGGTTGAGAGATGCAGGCATAACTTATGCAAATACACTTCGCGGTAATTCCTTCATCAGCTTTAATGAGGATAAAAAAACTGAACTATCTAATGATGTGATTAATTTTAACCAATAACACAGCATGCCAATTCATTACTCCAATTATTCTCATCCAATAACTCGAATTTTAATTTTATAATCTTGAGAAAATCTTATTCTGTTACAGAAAATTAAGCGATTTTGAACTAAATTTTTACAAAATTAGTTGCATCATACGTATTAAATATTATATTATTTCCCGCTACAGGGGCTAATTTTATTACCCAAATTAAAAAAGCTTAGATAAAAAAAATTCTATGAAAAATTTAAAAAGAAGGTTCATACTTGTTATTATTTGTATGTATGGAATGATTAATCATGCTGAGCCTTTGCGAATAATAGATGGAAAAGATGCCGGACTTGTGTTACAAAAGGTCCCTGAAGTTTGGGCAGAAGGTTATTATGGTCAGGGTGTACTGATAGCCAGCATAGACGAAGATTTCAATTGGGATCACCCGGATATAGTTAATCAAATTTGGAATAATCTTGGTGAAGATAGTAATAATAATGGTGTTACGATTGTCTGGAATGGTAGCAGATGGGTTTATGATCCCGGTGACTTAAATAATATAGATGATGATGGAAATGGTTATGTGGATGATTTAATCGGATGGAATTTTGTAAATGATAATAATATAGTATCAATCAATGATGCTAATTCGCATGGGACTCAGGTGGCCGGAGTGCTTGTCGGAGACGGGACTAATGGTTTACAAACAGGAATAGCACCTCAAGCAAAGTTAATGTTGCTGAGGATTGGAACAAATTCTGAGCAGGAGCAATATTATGCCTGGGATGCTATGCAATATTGTATTGACATGGGAGTTGATATTATTTCACAATCACAAAGTTTCCATTGGAATGATACCTGGTGTGATGAAAATGGTCAGAATTGTGGACCTCCTGATGTAGCCAGATTCAGAGAGTTGGCAGAACTTGAATTAGAAGCAGGCATAATACACTTCTCTTCAATTAGCAATGATGGGAATACTATAGGTATACCGTTTAATATATCAGTACCGGGTAATTTACCACCGCCATGGTTACATTGGGAACAAACACTAATTGGCGGTTTATCTTCAATTATGGGTGTTGGAAACGTTGATGCATGGCATACACCTCAGATACATAATTCGTCTCCATATGGTCCAAGTTCGCAGGAAGATTATTCCTGGTTTTGGACTGATGCCCGTCAAATGCCAATAGAATATCAGGATTATCCTTACAGCGATGGAAGTATGGGATTATTAAAACCTGATATTAGCGCATACGGTGCAGGAACAGAATCTATAAATGGCACTTATCCTAATTTTATTTATGATGCTTTTGGTGGAACCTCAAGTGCAAGTCCACATGCAGCAGGTGTAGCTGCATTATTATTATCGGTCGATCCAGGTCTTACTCCATCAGATATATGTAGAATAATGGAATTAACTTCTATAGATAATGGACCTGCTGGACATGATAACAGATATGGAGCAGGAACAGTAGATGCTTATGCGGCATATTTGCAGGTTATATCTAAGTTACCAGTGGAACTCTCTTCATTTTCTGCTAATATTAAAGACAATAAAGTTATAATTGAATGGAGAACTGAAACAGAACTTAATAATTTTGGATTTGATATTGAAAGAACTTTTCTACCCTCGCATAGTATTAAAGATCGAACTGAAGCGGATTGGAAGAAGATAGATTTTGTTCGGGGTAATGGAAATAGTAACCAGCCAATTGGTTATGAATTTACAGACAGCTCAATTAGGAGTACCGGAGTCTATTCATATCGCTTAAAACAGATTGACCTTAACGGCTCTGCCGAATATTCAGATGAAATTGAGGTTAATTTTTTAATACCCACTATTACCGGATTGAAACAAAATTATCCAAATCCTTTTAATCCCGTTACCAGGATAAAATACTCAATTTCGGAAGCAGGTCTGGTTCGAATTACCGTTCATAATATTATCGGGGAAGAGGTAGCTCTGTTGGTGAATGAGCATAAGACGACAGGAAATTTTGAAGTTGAAATTAACGCTAGTAATTTGCCAAGCGGAGTTTACTTCTATAAATTGGAAACAGAAAAAATTGTTGATGTTAAAAAGTTCATACTTCTAAAGTAGAGAATAATATTTTTTCTGAATTTCAATAAATATTAATTGCCTATGACATAATCCTTGTCAAGTAAAATCATATCGCTTAATTGATATAATAAATAATGACCAAACATTATTTATATAATATTTTGTTGAGTATATAGCATTTCAATAGAAGGGATCAATGAGATTAGCAATATTAGTAACGATTACTCTTACACTTTGTTTTAAGACAAACCTATATGGGCAGTTTGTTTTGTACAACGCTTTCCCGAACATTAACTTCGTTGATCCGGTTGGGCTGCAGAATTCCGGAGATAATACAAATAGAATATTTGTAATAGAGCGAGCTGGTAGAATAAAAGTCTTTCCTAATTCACCAACTGTACAATCATCCAAAACTTTTCTCGAGATAACAGATAGAGTATCAGCCGGCAATGAAAAGGGGTTGCTTGGTTTAGTCTTTCATCCTGATTATGGAGATAGCGGATATTTCTATGTCAATTACACAACATCAAGTCCACAAACTACAAGGATTTCCAGGTTTAAGGTCTCTTCAACAAATCCGGATTCGGCGGATAAAAACAGTGAGCTTATTCTATTATCTTTCAACCAACCTTTCTCAAATCACAATGGTGGCTGGCTCGGATTCGGGCCAAATGATGGATATCTTTATATAGGTGTTGGGGACGGAGGTGGCTCCGGGGATACTCAAAACAATGCACAAAACCTTACAAATTTGCTTGGAAGTATTTTACGTATCGATGTTGATAACCAGGATGCTGGATTACAGTATGCCATACCGCCGGATAATCCATTTGTTGATAGTACAAGAAATGAGGCGAAGGAAATTTATGCCTGGGGATTGAGAAATCCGTGGCGTAGCAGTTTCGATCCCGTAACGGGCTGGTTATGGACTGGTGATGTTGGTCAGAATATCTGGGAAGAGATTGATATAATTGAAAATGGGAAAAATTATGGATGGCGTTGTTATGAAGGTAATCACAATTACAATATAACTGGGTGTGATTATCCTGAATATATTTTCCCTATTTGGGAGTACAGCCATGGACCAGGTTGCTCCATAACAGGTGGATATGTTTATAGAGGAACAAATGTTCCGGAGCTGATGGGAAAATATATTTATTCTGATTACTGCAACAATACAATATGGTCATTGGAATACGATGGTATAAACCCACCGAATAATCAATCATTAGCAACTGCACAAGGATCCGTTACTTCGTTTGGTGTGGATGAAAACGAAGAGTTATTTGTCATTACTTTCAGTCCGAATAGAATTTATACATTTACACCGACAATACCTGTTGAGCTTAATCTCTTTTCAGGAACAAATTTAAATGGAAATGTAACCCTCGATTGGACAACAACAACAGAAACAAACAATTATGGGTTCGAAGTACAAAAGAGAACCCCCCAAAGTCCCCCCTTTGATAAAGGGGGGAAACAGGGGGGGTGGGAGAAGATCGGATTCGTGGAAGGTAACGGGACTACAACTGAAGAACAGCATTACTTATATAAAGATATGAATATAGAAGCAGGGAGACTGCAATACAGGTTAAAACAAATAGATTTCGATGGTGGATTTAAATACTCAAATGCAATAGAAGTTGAAACTAATGTACCGTTAATATTTGCTTTGGGACAGAACTACCCAAATCCATTCAATCCATCTACTTTAATTAAATACAGTGTTCCTGAACGTGGTTTTGTTAAGCTCTCTATTTACAATTTAATTGGTGAGGAAATTAGTGTGCTTGTAGAAAATGAAGTTACTGCAGGATTTCATGAAGTTACATTTAATTCCTCGAACTTGCCAAGCGGCACGTACTTTTACAGATTTCAATTCGGAATTTATGTCGAAACTAAGAAGATGGTTTTATTGAAATAAATTTTGCCGATCTTAATCTAATTTTTACCTCCAAGATAAGAGTGGCATCGGATATGCTTATAGAAGACTGATTGTCACAATTTGTATTCATAAATCACTAATTCAATTGAATTAATAATTTTTATTATTTAGGTTAATTGTTGTAGAAACATTTTATTTTACAGTTTCTATGCTGTTCGGTTCCTATACCGTTTTATTGAGATAAATTCTGGGGTAAAAAATGAAAACGAGCAAGTTACTTCTGGGAGATGAAGCTCTTGCACTTGCTGCCTGCGATGCCGGAGTAAAGGCCTTCTATGGTTATCCCGGTACACCTTCCACTGAAATATTTGAAGCCGGTGAAAAGTATATTAAACTCCTCAATGATGGCCGTGTTGCAGAATGGGCTGCAAATGAAAAAGTAGCTTATGAATTTGCATTGGGGACCAGTTACACTGGTTATCGCTCTGTAGTTACAATGAAACATGTTGGATTAAATGTTGCGTTCGATGCATTTATTAATTCGGCAATAACCGGAATACAAGGTGGATTGATTGTAGCTGTAGCTGATGATCCGGGTATGCATAGCAGTCAGAATGAACAAGACACCAGGTATCTTGCAGACTTTGCAAACCTGCCTTTACTTGAACCTTCGACTCCTCAGGAAGTGTATGATTTTACAATTAAAGCATTTGCACTTTCTGAAAAGCTTAAACTGCCGGTTGTTGTTCGTCTTGTAACGAGATTGGCACACTCGCGTGGTGAAGTTTCTATCTTGAAAACGAGTTTAAAACCTGAATCCATAGGAATTCCGCCTATTTCTAAAAAATTCAGCTGGGTGTTAGTTCCATCAATCGCCAGGGTGCGTTACAAAGAGCTTCGTAGAAAGATGCCTTCATTATACGAGGAAGCAAAAAAATTTAATTCTTTACAAAGTTTCCCATCCGCTAAAGTTGGTGTTATTACTTCAGGGATGGGAAGCGCCTACTTTTATCAGTATAAAAAGAATAATAATATTTCAGATGAAAAGTATAACCACCTAAATGTTAAGGCATATCCTTTGGATATGGATTTGCTGCATACTCTGGTAAAAATATCTGATACTATTTACGTTTTTGAAGAAAACTATCCTTACCTGGAAGATATGCTCATTCCATATTGCAATAGTAAATGTGTTGTTCGTGGCAGGCGTGACCAAACAGTACCGGTTGATGGTGAGTTAAACATTTCGTTGATCCGTCAGGCACTTGAAAACAGACAATTAGATGGTAAAGTAGATGGGAATCTTTTCACAAAAATTTCGAGTCTTATTGAAATTCGTCCACCAAAATTATGCGAAGGCTGCGGACATCGGGACACCTATCAAGCTATAACTACTGCCTTAAAGAATATAGGTATAGATGACCCTCGTATTTTTGGAGATATTGGTTGTTATTCTCTTGGTGTTCAACCCCCCTACTTTGGAATACATACTTTAGTTGATATGGGGGCTTCTTTGTCCATGGCATTTGGTGCAGCTCTGGCAGGAATGACTCCTAGCATAGGTATAATCGGTGATTCAACTTTTTTTCATTCGGGAATGCCTACTCTACTGTCAGCTGCAAATTTAAAATTGAATATTAATTTTATCATCATGGATAATGCTATTGTTGGTATGACCGGTCAACAAGCACCTGTCGCTACTGATGTTGCACCACTAATTGCCAAGGCAGCAGGATTCAGAGATGAACAAATTCATTTGTTTACTCCGCTTCCTCAAAAAACCGAGGAAAATGTGAAACAGCTGGAACAAATCTTTCAACGTGATGAACCGAGTTTGATAATATTTAAACGAAAATGTATCATCGCTATGCAACGAAAGCTTTATCCACTTGAAAAAAAGGAAGCGCTCCATGAATGAAAACCCTACATACGGTTTAGTTGTAGCCGGCGTTGGCGGACAAGGTGCTGTAACTATAGCTCAGCTTATACTCGGTGCCGCCTGGATGGATGGGGATCATGTTCTGCAGAGCGAAGTGCATGGAATGAGTCAGAGAGGTGGTGAGGTAAGTGCACACATTGTATTCAGTAAAGATCCAGTTATGTCACCCACAATTGAACAAGGAGATGCAGATTTTCTTTTGGGATTGGAACCACTGGAAACTTTGCGTCATCTTATATACTTAAAGAAAGATGCTCATTTTATTACTTCGATTACTACTATTAAAAACATGGAAAACTATCCTGCCTCTGAAAATATCCTCAGTCTTTTAAAAAGCATTGATGGAGTGAAAATGATTGACAGTGATCAAATCGCAAAGGAAATACATTTTTCTCACGGAGCAAATATGACTTTGCTGGGGTATGCATCAAACTACTTGCCAGTGAACGGAGAAGTGTGGGACAAGGTCATCAGAGAAAGATTTGCGAGCAAAGGTGAGAAGATAGTCGATAAAAACCTGCTGGCTTTTAACACTGGGAAGAAGCTCATTAACAATGAAAACTTTGTTTATCAATGAAGTCGAGTGCTACTCTGTTTTAAATAAATACGGTATTAGGTTACCGCGTTATTCATTTATCACATCAATTACAAAAACTTTTCATTCATCTTTTGAGGATGGTGAGGATATAGTTTTAAAAGGGGTTGTAGATAATATTTGGCACAAATCCGATCGAAATCTTCTTAAGTTCAACACATTTTCCAATCCTGAAATTAAAAAGACTTACAAGCAATTCTATTCTATAAATCCCGTAAAAAAAGATTGGAAAGGATTGCTTATTTGTGAAAGGATAAACTACGCTGATCTCTCACTACCTTCTGAACTTCTTGTCTCGATCAGGAGAGATAATAGTTGTGGTAATATTATTACCCTTGGATTTGGAGGTTTATATACTGAATTATGGTCCGCAGAATTACTGAATCCGGTTTTGCATTTTTTCCCTGAATTGTATTCTGAAACAACAGCACTTAAGCAGCTGGAAGACAGTCTACTGTTTAAAATTCTACTTGGCAAAATCAGACAAGGAACAAAATTAACCACTCAAAAAAATATTAAAAATTTTCTATCATCAATATGGAAAATATCCGAAAATCTTTTTGAGGAGAAGATATCATTTATAGAAATAAATCCACTTGTTGTTTCAAGAGAAGGGCATTTTGTAGCTCTTGACGCAGTTGGTGAATATGTGACTTCAATTGTTACATATCCTAAACATAACTATAGGATAAGTAAAGATGAGTTAAAAGAGCTTTTTAATCCACAAAGAATAGCAATTGCAGGTGTATCTAGTAATAAAAAAGCCTTTGCAAACATTGTTCTCGACCACCTGAAAAAATCAAAGATTGAACAAAAAAATATTGCTATTCTGAAACCCGGAGCTGAAGAATTTGAAGGAATCAAATGTATCTCCGCTATTTCAGAATTAAAGGATCCTGTTGATATTTTGATTTTATCTTTACCTGCTCCGACTGCTCTGGAAGTAATAAAACAAATATACCAAACCAATAAAGTTAAAATCATTCAGCTTGTCTCAGGTGGGATTGGTGATAGTGCTGATCATGATGATTATAAAAATCAGTTACTTGAAATTATTAGAGTAAACAAGCATAAAGATCGTCCATTGATCATTGGGCCAAATGCACTGGGTATTTTACTGGCTCCTCAAAAACTAAACACGTTATTTATTCCTGAAAATAAGCTTAGAATTAATTTTGATCCAAATAGTAATGTAGGTTTAATAAGTCAGAGTGGGGCATTCTTTATCACACGGATTTCTAAGATGCCATCATTGTCTGTTCGTTTTGGAATGTGTGTTGGTAATCAGCTTGATCTATCTGCAACGAAAATATTAAGAGCAATGCTAAATGATAATGCAATTGAAGTTGTAGGATTGTATCTGGAAGGACCCCCACAAGGCGACGCTTTAAGTTTAGCAAAGGTTATAAATGAGTTTGCAAAACGAAAAAAAATAATCGTATACCGAGCCGGGAAAAGCAGTCAGGGAAAACAAGCCGCTGCAGGGCACACAGGTGCAATTGCGACCGACTATAAGATTGAAAAAAAATTACTTAATGATGCGGGAGCGATAGTCTGCGAGGATTTCAGAGTATTTGAAAACAGTTTAATGTGGTTTAGTTCATATCCCAAATACAGTAAATCGAATATTTATAATATCAGGATTATTTCTAATGCTGGCTATGAAACAGTTGCCGGAGCCGATAAATCTGTAACAGATTTGCAACCATTTTCTAAAGAAACTAATAAAAAACTGCTTCAGGTATTTAAAGAAGCAAAACTTTCCAATATTGTATCAACCAACAATCCTTTAGATTTAACACCAATGGCAAACGATCAGGTTTATCTCGAATGTTGCAAGATAATTCTGAATGATTCAAAAACAGACTTACTTATTTGCGGGATTGTTCCATTAACAGTAATGGTTGAGACGGAAGATGAAGAGATTGTAAACGCAAATGCTCTTCGTTACTATCATCTTGTAACCGAGGTTAAAAAACCATTTGCCATTGTTGTAGAAGGCGGAAAACTATATAATAAATTTAAAGACAGTTTTTTAAATAAAAATATTCCTGTGT
>Ga0075306_1000114_pt1 | contig 19412 bp, 16 predicted proteins | sample Joice_CattailNLC_FD_120074 | JGI IMG/M metagenome (GOLD analysis project Ga0075306, IMG submission 120074) | Natural and restored wetland microbial communities from the San Francisco Bay, California, USA, that impact long-term carbon... | ecosystem: Environmental > Terrestrial > Soil > Wetlands ... | reverse complement strand
CTGGCCTCCTCGCGATCATCAAAATCAATGGTCGTTGCTCCCAGTATCTGATACGTTTCATGGCCCTTGCCGGCAATCAGCACGGCATCGTTCGGCCGGGATAATTTTATTCCCAGTTCAATGGCCCGTCGTCGATCCGGTACGACCACAAAGCCTTTTTTCTCAAACCCGGCCTGCAGGTCCCGGTCCGAATATTCAATACCATTGGCCTGTCTGGCTCCCGGCAAAATCTGTTCGATGATCGCCAGGGGATCTTCGGAGCGGGGGTTGTCGGAGGTGACAACGGACAGGTCGCAAAGGCGTGCGGCGATTTCCCCCATCAGGGGCCGCTTTTTTTTGTCCCGGTCACCGCCACATCCGAACACACAAATGATGCGGGCCGGGGCAATTTCTTTTATGGCCGATGTAGCGTTTTCAAGGGCATCGGGTGTGTGGGCATAGTCTACATAGACAAATCGCCCGGTGGAATTTTCGATACTCTCCAGGCGTCCGGGGATGGCCGCCAATGCTTCAATGCCGGCCTTGACCGTTTGGGGTGCAATTTTCAGCGCAGAGCCTGCACCTGCAGCGCTGAGAATGTTTTCCACGTTGTGAACCCCCGCGAGGGGAGTTTTGAAATCAAAACTCCCCTGCGGGGTGGCAGCCTTCCCTGTGGTGCCAATCAGTTTACACTGGTAATTTTCAGCCCTAATCTCACAATCGGATGCCGAACCGGTTTTTACGACCGGCATTGGCAGATGATCTGCCAGTTCCCTGCCCCGGGGGTCATTACAATTGATGACCGCAACCGCCCTGTCTTTTTTGGGTCCCCGGGTGAGATATTCGGTGAATAATCTTTTTTTGCTGGACCAGTACGATTGCATGTCACCATGAAAGTCGAGATGATCCTGGCTTAAATTTGTAAAAACAGCCACGTCAAACCAGCAGTTCCTAATTCGGTAAAGATCCATTGCATGGGAGGAGGCTTCCATGACAACGTGGGTGACGCCCTGGCTTAGCATTTGTGCCAGAATTCTCTGAAGATCCAAAGATTCCGGGGTCGTCATCGGGTTGCGGAAAGTTTTATCTGCATAACGGTAATTGATGGTTCCGATGACCCCGGTTTTCAAACCGGCCTGCAACAGAATACTTTCGATTAAATAGGCAACGGTGGTTTTACCGTTTGTTCCGGTTATCCCGATCAGGGTCATATTCTCTGAGGGATTACCGTAAAACCGGGCTGCCAGATCGGCCATGGCCTTGCGGCTATCAGACACCCGGATAATAATCGGCTGACTTTGCACCGATTGGGCCAGACATTCTTTTAGGTAAGGCAGAGGAGGCTCCTTCTGAACGACAATTGCAACGGCTCCTTTTTGCAAAGCCTGATGGATAAAATCATGACCGTCGGCAGTTTGACCCTCGATGGCCACAAACATGCCGGCCGGTTGAACCTCCTGGGCCCTGTAATGAATTGAATCAATATCCAAATCCGGCAGGTTCGCATGGCGCCTGGCGCTTAGCGCATAGGGTTCATCTTTATGGTTACCCTTGGCGCTCTGCCCTAAGCGCTCTGCCCCAAGGGCATTTACGCTGATCGGATCTATGGCCTTAAGTAGTGTTGAAAGCTTCACCCTTTGGCTCCATCGTCCCGGGATACCCTGAGTTTGGTTGTGCCGTCATCGGGCGGCACATTCAAATAGTTAAGGGTTTGCTGGGCAATTTGTCTAAATACCGGGGCGGCTACAATGCCGCCGTAATATTCACCCTGGGGCTCATCAATGATCACCAGAACTGTAATTTCCGCATTGTCGGCCGGTGCAAAACCGACAAAGGAGGCCATATGCTTGTTTCTGTCATATTGACCGTTTTCATCGAGTTTGCGCGCGGTGCCGGTCTTGCCACCGGCGGTATATCCGTCAAGGGCAGCATTTACACCGGTGCCGCCCTGGGTGATGACCGTCTTTAAAATATTTTTGACGATGGTGGCCGTTCGGGCGGATATGGCCCTTCTAACCTTTTGCGGTTTGAATTTGGTTACGAGGTTACCGTTTGGATCAACAATTTCTTGCACCAGAAACGGTTTCATTAGATTGCCCCCGTTGGCGATGGCTGATACCGCCGTAATCAACTGAATGGCCGAAGCTGAAATTCCATGGCCGAAGGAAATGGAACCGGTGTCGATCTTCGACCAGGTTGAATAAGGGGAGAAACTGCCGGTCGCCTCAGCGGGGGACTCTATCCCTGTTTTTTGTCCGAAGCCAAAATCACTATAGGTACGGTGAAGTTTTCTGGCCCCCACCTCCTGGCCGATCTTTACCGCCCCGATGTTACTTGAATATTTGACGATTTGCTGCAGTGACAACCAGGCGTGTTTGTGGCTGTCATGCACCACATTTTTACCGATTCTATAGGAGCCGTTTTCGCAGAAAAAAATCTGGTGGGGCGAGATATTGCCGTGCTCCAGGGCGGCGGCGGCACTGAATATTTTCATGGTAGAGCCGGGTTCAAAGGTGTCGGTTAAGGCCCGGTTGCGCCAGATAGATTTTTCGAAGTCCGCATAAGAATTCGGATTGAAAAACGGATAATTGGCCAGTGCCAGTACGGCACCGGTTTGCGGGTTCATGACGAGCGCCATCCCTGAGAGGGCTGAATACTCGTCAACCGCCTTCTTCAATGCACTTTCCGCAATATATTGAATATTATTGTCAATGGTCAGGACCAGGTTGTGGCCGCTGGTATCCGTCGACGGCCCGGCCCCGGGACTGAATCCATTGCCCAGGGCGTCTTTGAATACCGTATAATTGATATCAGCTCCTTTGAGATACTGATTGTAATAAAATTCGATGCCTTCCAGACCGGCACCGTCTATTCCGGAGAATCCCAGGACCTGGGCCGCCAGAGTGGTGTGCGGGTAAAACCGGTTATATTCTGTCACGAACTCAATGCCGGGCAGGTCAAGATCCTTAACCGCATCGGTTTCTTTGGCGGTGGATTGGCGCTTGATCCAGACAAATGATTTTTTTGCAGCCAGTTTGCCTCGAAGTCCCCGGGCATCAAGATCTAAAACCCTGGCCAGGGCCTTGGCGGTGGCCGCCGGGTTTTCCACCTGGGCAGGATAGGCGGCAATTGACGTCACATTGATGCTGACGGCCATCTCACTCATGTTGCGGTCATAAATGATGCCGCGTTTGCCGGATATGGTTAACGATTTTTCGTACTGGTTGGCTGCCTTCTGTGATAGCCAGGTGCTGCGGTACACCTGCAGGTCTACGGCCTTGGCGGCAATGGCTGCGAACGCCGCGATAAAGATGGCGCCCACCAGTAGAATTCGAAATTTGATATATTTATTATCCATTTTAGATCATTCTTGTCCGCCTACTTTCTGGCGGATTGGGCATTTTCTTCTAAGGTATTACAATCGTCTGATTCGGTGTCGGCATAACCAGGCCCAACTGCTCGCGGGCGATTTTTGCGATCCGCTGGGGTGACTTCAGACGCGCAAGTTCAATTTTCAGATTATCCTGCATGGCTGCAAGCTTTCGAATCCGGGTGGTTTGTTCCTGGATTTCATATTTGACGCGGACATATTGCACGCGGCACCAGGTATAAAAAAGCAGTTCGGCCATAAAAGCGAACATTAACGCCAGACAGGCAATGGTCACTTTTGGGTTGCGTTGTTTGCGGTTCTTGTTTTTTTTCATAATTATTTTTGGACACGGATCTGCACGGATAAACACAGATTAATTCAAGCTGCCTGGCGGCGGTAACGAATCTTGAATTACGATGGTGTCTGTTTGTAATAGATTTTCCCTCGCCGCAGGCGAAATAGATATTCTTTATAATCCGTGTTCATCTGTGTTTATCCGTGTCCTGATTTATAATTTTTCTGCCGCACGCAATCGAGTGCTGCGGGCCATGGGGTTGGCGGCAATTTCTTCTTCGGTCGGACGCACCACCTTTTTTGTCAGAATGCGCAGCTGTGGTTCCTGGCCGCAAACGCACTGCGGCAGCTTCGGCGGGCAGGTGCATCCTTTTTCCAGGGCTTTAAATCGCTGCTTGACGATGCGGTCTTCAAGCGAATGAAACGACAGCACGCACAGCCGCCCGCCGGGATTTAATAAATCCACCGCGTGCTCCAAAAAGGTCTCAAGTCTCTCCAGCTCCCGGTTGACCGCAATGCGCAGCGCCATGAACACCCGGGTGGCGGGATGGATTTTTTGTTTGGATGCCGCCTGCGCCGGGGTCGTATTGATGATTATCTGCGCCAGCTGTTGGCTGGTTTCAATTTTTTCTTGCTGCCTTTTTTTAACGATGTTGCGCGCTATCTGTTTTGCCCGGCGTTCCTCCCCGTACTCTTTAAAAAGCTTTTGCAATTCAGCCTGCGCTAAAGTGTTGACTATCTTTTCGGCGGTTAACGGTGATTCGATATCCATCCGCATGTCCAATGGTTCATCCTTGCTGAAGCTGAATCCCCTGCCGCTGTTTTCGATGTGGTGCTGGGACATTCCAAGGTCCAGCAGGATACCGTCGATGAACTTAATCTGTAACCGGTTTAAGAATTCCGGCAGGCTGATAAAATTGCCGTGAAAAAGGTGGATATTTGACGAATAATCTTTAAGGACTGTTTCAGCGTTGGAGATGGCGTCAATGTCTTGATCAATTCCGATAAACGTACCGCCGGGAATAATTTTCTCACATATCGCCCGGGCATGGCCGCAGCCGCCCAGGGTACCATCGACATAGACTTTGCCGGGCCGGCAATTCAGGTAATTGACCACCTCGTTCAACATTGCAGGAATATGTCGGTATGACATAAAATTAAATTCCTAACCGGGCAATTTCGTTTCTGACCTCCTCTTTTTTCAAGTCTTTTTCCAGGATCATCGTTTCCTTGTCATAGCTGTCCCGGGACCAGATTTCGAAATGATCGAGGACCCCCACCAGAACAATTTCTTTTTCAAGCTGCGCATATTGTCTCAGGCTCGGCGGGACGAGGATGCGATCCTGTTTGTCACAGCTGCATTCAAATGCGCCACCAATAAAAACCCGCCTGAAGCGGCGCATGTTGTCGTTCTTTTCGGCCATGGCGAGAATTTTGGTTTCTATTTTACGCCATTCATTAAAAGGAAACCCCACCAGGCAGTTGTCCATGCGGGAGATCATAAGGCCGTCGGCCCCATCTGCCCGGATGACATCCCTGAACCGGGCCGGGATGATGACACGCCCTTTGGCGTCTATGGTATGAAAGGAGCTTCCTCTAAACATAATTGACAATTATCCACATTTATCCACTTTGCTCCCCATTAAATCTCAGATCGCTGGAAGTGTCAAGCAAAAATTGAAAAAATAATTTCAATTTCTAATATAATTTTCGGGTGTTAAAAGATTTAATAGTTGCTGGAAATTGGGGGGAGGGTTGTGGAGAAAGCGCATATCCCGGAATTCGAAAATATCACCGGAAAAACGCCTGAAACGGGATCTCAAATTTTGATGATTTATTGATGGTTGCACGGATCGTTAGGGGAAAAGAAAAAGTTGATTTGATTAAGGAGGATGCCGCAGACTATAAATACCTGAATTTTGCCCTTCCGGACCTCTCGCTTCCCGGCCTTCGAACTGTTAGCGTTGCAGTTGTGGGATGCTGGTTTACAGATCGACTTTTTTTGTCATAAATTTGTGCCGCCGAACACGTTAACCAAAGCGTCAATATTATGTCGGTAACCCTTACGCTTAGATACATGCCTATAGCTCATAGCCGATGCCCAGTTCTGGAAATTTTTCTTTTATTTGGGATTATCCCTAACCAGCTAAGATTGTATATAAAACTCTATTTCCACACCCCCTTCGCATCATTAATTTTATTTTGAATTTCTCCCGATATTTTTCCACCTAGAATTTTGCATTTACGTCGTACGGAAATATTCCATAAGTCCCTCTATGCAACGTTACGACATTTTAAAATGACACGGATTTTGGCTGGCTCACGCTCAACCGGATGAATGTCCTGTTTAGTAATAAAATTTCAGTATGTTACAGGATGCTATACTGTGCTACCTGTCGGCGAGGGGCAATTCGACGAATCAAATCAACACTGCTATGCAGTAGGCATGTAATTTGCAGTAATTTCTGCAATTTGTGTTCAAACCAACTGCTCGCTATACATGTTGCCCGAGTTTCAAGTCGTTATAAAATATTTCAGGTTCGGTTGCGGTTGTAATTTCGCAGTTTGCGGATAGCGAATTAGCAGGGTTTATCAAAAATATTCTATAAATAAGGTATGTTATGATATTTTGTTTGGTGTAATTAACCAGGCGGAGCTGTATTTTCAGCCAGGATGCCAACCTGGTGATTAAGGGTTGAGCATTAAATCAAGATCATTACCCGGTAGACGGAATAAGATAATCGGCCAATGAAACCAGGTCTTCCAAAGATTAATACAAACAATCACCTTAATTCAGAATCAAGCAATCTGGGTGTCAGAACCGCACGGGCGGGAAGATGGTTGCTTGGTGTTCAAGTGGTTAGCAAACTGGCCGGTCTAATCCAACGGGTTATTCTGGCGCGTCTGATTGCCCCCCACGATTTCGGGCTTATGGGGATTGCGCTATTGGTCATTGGTGGCTTTGAAGCCTTTTCTACCCCGGATTTAGCATCCAGCTTAATTCAAAAAAAAGGAGACATTCGGGATTATCTGAATACATTCTGGACGTGTCAAATTATCCGTGCCGTGTTCGTTTCAATTATTTTGATAACTGGTGCCCCATTCCTGGCCAATTTCTTCAATTCACCATCTTCGGCTAATATAATACGATTTGTCTCATTAGGTATTATCCTGCGGGCCGGCATAAACCCTGGCATGGTGCAATTCCAAAAAAATATAGAGCTTAGACCGAGGTTTATTATGATCTCTTCCGCCTCAATCGCCGGCGCTGTGATTTCAATAATATACGCGGTCATCTGGGAAAATGTTTGGGCGTTAGTGGTCGGGGTTATATTCAGTGCGTTGGTTAGTTGCTTAGTCTCCTATGTTTTGCACCCGTTTCGTCCAAAATTAGAACTATCCGTCGATAAAATGATTGAAATGTTCAAATTTGGTGGGTGGCTTTGGCTTGCTGGAATCCTAACTTTTTGTGTAATCCAGGGGGACGACCTGTTTGTTTCCCGAATGCTTGGTATTTCGATGCTCGGCTACTACCAAATGGCATTCTGGGTGGCCAATTTGCCGACCACACAAATTACCAACGTTTTGAATCAGGTCAGTTTTCCGGCATATTCTGAAATGCAGAGCGATAGCCTGCGTTTGACTGCAGGATTTTTGAAGACCTTACAAGGCACTGTCATAATAATACTCCTGTACACCATCGTCCTTTTCTTGCTTGCTGAGCCGATAACTGTTTTTGTTTTAGGTCCGCAATGGAAGCCGATGGTGCCCGCGCTTAAGATCTTATGTTTCGCCGGATTTTTGAGATGTATCTCTGCGACTTTGGGTCCCGTTATAATGGCGGCAGGCAAACCGAAGCTAATTACAGTCGGTCAAACCATCAGGTTATTGGTGCTTGCAGCCACCATAGCAGGATTTACCAGGAGGTGGGGACTTCAAGGGGCTTCCCTTTCAGTAGTCCTGTCTCTAATCATGTCGGCTTCATTTATTGGCGTCATGTCGATCCGAGAGTTGAATCTGAAAATTATCCCATTCACAAAAAAAATACTTCCATCATTCATTGGGGGGGTGGCATTAACGGTGACCCTGATATATCTCCAATCCAAAATGATAGTCACTTACACACCAAACTTGCTTTTTAGTATAGGGATCGGTGGGATTGTTTATTTGGGTGTAGTTTGGACCTGCGATTTGGTCTGGGGATGCGGGGCCCTTGAGGTCTTCAGGTTCTTTTTTCGGACAGAGAAATAAAATAATTCTATAGGGGTACGCTTAAATAATTTTGATCGATGAGGGTGACAACTCGGATACTATATGCCTTTTCTGGTTCTTTTTTCGAGTTCTTGCTTGAGTCTGTCGCTTACAATATCTGCTCTCGCTTCCCATGATTGATGTTGAGTATATTCATCCCGGTCCTGGTGGAATTTTTTTTTGTCACTTTTTATGGCGCAATTTATTTCGTTAATGAATTCTTCAATCGTATTTGCAGCTCTATAAAATTTTCTTTCTTCATCGCCGACACTATCGAATCGGCCAACAATAGGCTTCCCCGAAGCAAGATAATCGTAAAGCTTTGTGGGACTTCCTGATATTCCTTGGATATAGGGGGCAATGCAGACATCAAAGCATCTGACATAGTTGGGTACTTCACTATATGGTTTGTGTCCAAGCAAATGAACATTACGATGGGAACACAGGGCTTTGGCCTTATCTGAATAGCCTCCAATCAGTAGTATTGAGGCTTCAGGAAATGCTTTGGCCAGCAAATGCGTTATATCAAAATCAAAATAATCACCGATATGCCCAACCCATCCCAAAACAGGACCTTTTAAATTTTGGCACTCTTGCGGAACTTTTTTTTGCAGCCAGGCTTCGGCAGCGAAGTGTTCCGGGAGGGTCGCATTCGGGACCAAATGAATATTCTGATTATACTTTTTGGCTTCATTGAAAAGACGTTCAGTTACCACAAAAACGATGTCAGCCCAGCTGATCATTTTCTTTTGAGCGTCGCTAAACTTTTGGGGGAAATCTTTAAAGAATTTCGACTGAAAGCTTGTCCAGTCTTCCGTCCAATCAACTACCTTTAACCAGGGGGCTTTTCGATTTCGAAATAAAATACTGTCCCAGGGATTATAGATCCACAGCACCTCCGGCAGGGACCTACCAAAATATGCGCTTGAGGTTTGAAGGATGCGTCTGAATCTTAGTTGACGGCCAAGGACTCGCAAAAATGAATTTCGCTCGAAAGGAAGACGGTAAGAAGAACAAATCTGTAGATTTTCAGGAGGAACCAGAAACGAATTCAATTTCTTTTTATCAACAAATATTGAACGTCGGTGAAACCATGCAACTCGTGGTGGTTCCGCGTAGATTATTCGATTATGAGAATCGTTTTTAGCGATGGCGAACATCAATTGCTGTTTGCGTCCGCAACGATCATCCCAGTCATCTTTTGAAAGACAGATTATATTCACTTCGAACCGTTAAATTTGTTTATCTTTCCTGACCCGTGGCAAGCTTGGCTATTTTTATAACACAATTGTCTAGAATTTTCCAGCCCAGCAAGAACGGTAGTTGGTGTGGAGCTAACCAAAATTGCCAACCCTGTCTCTATACAGAATGATTATCGTCATTCGGCATCTGAAGGCTATGTTTTAGTATCTACCGGAAGGAAACGCCCGTATGCAGCGTAGTCGCATATTGATTCTTGCACCCGACTTGCCTTATCCCATAAGAGCAGGTGGGCACATGCGGATGGGATCAATTATTCAGGCCCTGAGCAAGACATCGGATATCCATATCGCCTGTGTCGCATCTGAAGTTTTTCCGGAAACCAATGATTGGGTTGCTGATCTTGGAGGAACAATAGTGCACATTTCTCCCCCGCCCTTATCCGGAATGAGGCTGTGGCTGCAGCGGCTTAGAGCAATAATTTCTAAATGCAATCTAGTTTTTAATGATTTAGAAAACAGGTTCTTTAAAAGTCAATTTGAGATGTTCGATCCGGATTTGGTCTGGCTGGAAACACCGTATTTATTGCGATATGTCGTCGGTTGGCTATATCAAGTTCCGATCGTAGTTGACTATTGGGGGACTTCCGAAGGTCAGGAACGGGATTATAGGCATGCGCAGGGATTTTACAAACTTTGGCAATGGTTGCGCTGGCAGACCGTTAGGGGATCTGAACTGAGATTCAGTCCTCTGGTCAAAGATATTATAACCGTATCGGAGTTGGATGCCCGGCATTTCAAAAAAATTGCACCCGGTAGCAGGATATGGCCTATCCCCATCGGTATATCCCATTATCCTTCTGCAAAGACGATCTCCGGCGCTGGGACAGACCCGAATCTCCTAATTTTCACCGGCGATATGTCTTTTACCCCGAACGTAGATGCGGTCATTAACTTTGTACAAGCCATCTTACCGAAAATACAGGCATTGCACCCCGCTGTTCGACTGATGGTGGCCGGACGCAATCCATCCCGGGAGATTTTGGAATTTTCAAAATCGTCGAACATCGAAATCACTGGGCAAGTACCGGATCTTTCCGAGGAGATTTCAAAAGCAGCCGTCTATATCCTGCCGATGCGCCTGGGATCCGGATTTCGTACAAAATTGCTTGACGTATTCCCTTTAGGCAAGCCAATTGTAACCACTACTATTGGTGCAGAAGGATTAGAGCTTATCCACAATGAGAATTGTCTGATTGCCGATGACCCTGAGAGTTTTGCTCAGGCCTGTATTCAGCTTCTAAAGGATACCGGTCAAGCTCGGCGGCTGGGCCGAAATACCAAACGATTGGCAAACGAGGTGTACACCCAAGAAAAGATCACACGGTTGGTTAAAACTGTAATTACTACGATACTAGGTGGCAAAAGTGCTCCTGAAGTCAACGGATAGTATGGCATGTCCGCTTTGCGGAAGTACAAATTCCGGTACGTTTGCTGTGACCAAGGATTATAACTGGGGCATTTCAGGTTCTTTTATTTATGTGAGGTGCACAGGTTGCGGCCTGGTATTTCAAGATTCCAAAACCGCGGAAAAAAATCTCTCACAATTATATCCGCAATTTTATGGATCATATGTAAATGGTTGGTCACAGGATCTTGAAGACAAGATTAATAACCGTGCCAATGCGATTCGTGCCAGAACATTAAAGACTTTTTTAGCTTCCGGAACCCTTTTTGATGTTGGGTGTGGGAGCGGCTTCTTTCTGGAATTTATGAAGAGACGTGGTTGGAACGTTTCAGGATTAGACCCCGCAAAAGAACATGTCGCCTTTGCCAAGGAGAAGCTAGGGCTTGACAACATCGAAGTGGGGTTGTGGCCTTCTGCTGATAGCCATATGAAAAAAGTGGATGCTGTGAGTTTTTTGCATGTTATTGAGCATCTGAATCATCCGGTGATGAGTCTCGCCGCAGCAAGAGATATTTTAGTGCCCGGCGGGTTGCTTTTAATTGAAACACCGAACATCAAAAGTTGGCCGGCACGAATTTTCAGATCGCGTTGGGTCACACTTGACGCCCCACGGCATCTCAATTTGTTTTCTCCTGATAATTTGCGGCATGCGCTTGAGCAAGCCGATTTTGAAATACTTCATTTAGCTACCTACTCTCCGTCCACAATGGAATATACCGAGAGTATTCGTTATGCCATGATGGATCTAAAGCTACATTGGGATGATAGTCGCAATCAAAACGTTGAAAATAGGACTGCTGTTAAAGATCCAGATAGTAAACCTGCGGTTCCTCACTTTATCCCAGGACTAAAGAAAATGGCCCACCTTTATGAGCGGAAATTTTTTTACTGCATTAACACATTGGCGGACCTATTGGGATATGGTTGTAACGTGATAATCGTGGCTAAAGCAGCATGATAATTCGGTGAATTTAAGAAAAATTTCAGTTGTTACAGACGGCTATGATCACTATCGACACTAAAAATGAGAACGGCTTAAATTACTGGGAGACAGCATGGAAAAATGTTGAGGGCATCGAATCATTTTCACCACACTCAATGGTCATAGAGGAGGCTAAATGGGGTTATTTAAGAAAGGACTTAAAGGGTTATTCCGGTTTTGCTCTGGAAGTCGGTTGCGGAAGCGGACATATGGGTTCGCTATTGGCCCAATCCGGTTTCCAAACTTTTTTTGTGGATTATTCGCCGGCCGGCATTGCCTGTGCGCAGAAAAGCTTTACCACCCTTGGGGGCAGAGAACGGAAAACATACATAATGGGGAATGCATTCGCACTTCCCTTTAAATCTGAGTCCATCGATGTTGTTATTTCGACCGGCTTGATAGAACACTTTGAATATCCTGAGGACATGATAAAGGAGATGGTCCGGGTCCTGCGAAAAGGAGGACTGTTTTATTCTGATATTGTTCCGCGAAAATTCTCATTAATCCGATCGGTCGAAAAATTAGGTCCATCTCCAAAAGGTTGGTATGAATCAAAATTGGGTAAAAGAAAAATGCGCAATATGGTTTTGAATGCTGGATTGGATAGCATAAACCTTTTTGCGGCAGGAGTTTTGCCGCCTAGAAGTATACCCGGTGTTGGCCGATTTAGATATCTTGCTCAAATAGAACAATTTTTGATTCAACGTCTAAAACAGTTTTGGATTTCTTTGGATGGAACGCGAATAGCTGATTTTCTTGGAATGTATTATTATATCACTGCTCGCAAGCCAAATTTCTAAGGTGACACCAGCCAGGCTTACTGAAAAACGTTTAGGAATCAGCGGAATGCGAACGCTTACAATTGATGCGCTTCCACTTATGGGGCAGGGTGGCATCAGCAACTACAATCGACCCCTTTTTGAAGAGCTCATTGCGCATGCTCCCTCGGAATGGCAGGTTGAGCTTATTTTTCGTTTAGGTTTTTTAGGGTCTCGCAGGGAGTTGTATAGAAAATACAGAAAACGTCTGAACTGCAGCAGGGTAGTGATTCGTAAGAGTGCTCTACCGGATAGATTACTGGTTAAACGATGGGAGAAAAATTTTCACGTAAATGGCAACAAAGCTGAAAGAAACAACAATGTATTTCTTGCGACCACGGATCTTGTCCCCAGATGTAAAAATGCAAAAGTTGGGTGGATCGTATACGATGTTACGCCGTTAATCGTTCCTCAATTTTTCAAAATCAATCACAGCGATTATTTTCAAGAAATGAAAAATCGCTTAAAGAGAACAGATTTCATCATTGCCATTTCAAAAACAACGAAAAAGGACATCGTTGAAAAATTTAATTACCCGGAAAACAAAATTACGGTGATCTACCCTGGCGCTCCTTTTTGCGAAAGAAAAGAATCCAAAATTACGTTTAAATTTAAACGGCCTTATATCTGTTACCTGGGTGCTTTAGCGCAAAATAAGAATGTTGACGGTTTGCTGCGAATATTTTCACGTTGTGTGCACGAGCACAAAATTGATTATGATATGATTCTTACCGGAAAAGATTTTTGCGGCAAAGATTATTGGGATCAGCTTTCAGTAGATTTGAAGATTGAAGACAGGGTTCACATGATCGGCTGGGTTTCCGAAGAAGAGCGTGACGCGATTTTAACAAATGCGGCTATGTTATGGCATTTTTCATGGTACGAGGGGTTCGGCTTGCCCGTTCTGGAGGCCGCCGCCAGAGGCATCCCTGTATTGCATTCCAACCGGGGAGCAGTAACCGAGATTTTGAGGAATCTTGATCAGCAAATCGATCCTGCCAATGAAAAAGAAGCTGCCGCTAAAGCTGTATATGCGCTCAAATCCGAGAAAATATGCCAGAATTGGAAAGCTGTCGGGTATGAACGCGCCAAAGATTTCCGATGGAGTGATTCAGCGCGGAAGCTGGTTAATTGTATCGAAACACACACCCAATGAAGAAGTATTTTTAAAAAAATGACGTGGAGGGTAGCAAGAAAATAAATATGTCGAAACAACCTCAGCAATATTTTAGCCAGACTTATCATGCAAAAGAACGCTGAAAAGAAAGGAATAAACGCATATTTTATCTGTACTGATATCGAAAAATTCCCATTTAAAAATGATATGTTTGATCTAATTATAGGAAAAGATATATTGCATCACTCGCCAAACAATAGACGATTTTTTTAAAAGACCAATACTGGTTTGGTAAAAGATGACAAATAACGTGCAAGAAAAGCAAAAATCAGTCAGCATCTTGATTTGCTCAAAAAACCGGCGGCGCATGCTGGAATCTTTAGTGCGAGAGTTGCAGCAATTGAATTCGGTTTTTTTTGTGGAGATTGTGGTTGTTGAAGAAACCGACGCCGAAGATCCAATTGCAGGCGTAAAGTATGTAAGTCACCCGCGGGCTGGGCGGGGTATTGGATACGCCAGAAATCTTGCCCTAAAACACGCCAGCGGTAGCATTTTAGTGTTTGTCGACGACGATTGTAAAGTGTCCCAGGGCTGGTTAGAAAAACTAGCCCAGCCATTGCTTGCAGATGATGGGGTGCTCGGAGTGCAAGGCGGTGTAACCGTTCCCACCCAATCGAACACAATCGGCTGGGCCGAAACCCTGTTGGGATTTCCAGGCGGTGGATTGAAAAGGATCTTAGAGACTGGAGGAAAATGGCAGGAAACCTGGGACGTATCAACCTTAAATTGTGCTTATCGCAGAAGCATCATGGACCAGATTGGAGGCTTCGACGAAAGCTTGGCTGCCGGCGGTGAAGATAATCTACTGGCCAAAATGGTTTGCCGGTATGGGCGCTGTACCTTTGTTCCTGAAGCGGTGGTTACCCACGAGCCCAGAGGGGGCCTGGGTAAAATTTGGGGTTGGTTTGTCAGCCGGGGCAGATCCGATATTGAATTAATCCGCACCCGAAAGCTGGACCAGGCAAATGTTGTCAGTTTGATCAGAGGGTCGCTGTCGGCTAAAATTATAGGTTGCGGGGCCGCTCTTTTGTTTGCTAGCTATCTCGTAAAATTTACTCTATTACTTCCATGTGCCTTAATCCTCTATTTTCTGTTACAGATGCTGCGGTACCACAAAGTCTGGCGTTTGAGCCGATGCACCCTTCCAGTCCTTTTGTTGATCCCGATCGTAAAATTTACAATGGATATTGCTGCCGATTACGGCAGGCTTCAGCGGTTGACTCTTGGATAATAAAATTCTTGCAGTTTCAAATCACGGGACCCTTGTTGGTGGCGGGGAGCATTCCTTTTTAGATCTGATCGCAAATCTCTCCCCGGCTTGGAAGCCCATGGCTGTTTTCCCTCACCAGGGCGAATTGACAAACTGGTGTTTAAATCGGGATATTAAACATCGCATCATTAATTTACACCAGATTAGGCCCCAGTTTTTGCATAACGATTTGAAAAGCCTGCTTGCATGCATCCGCTTGATTAAAAGTGAAAAACCAAACTTAATATACGCCAACGGTTCCCGGGCTGCTTTTTACGGCAGTCTGGCGGGCAGGCTGTGTTCAATTCCTTCGATCTGGCATTGTCGAATTGCCGCACGGGATCCGTATTTAGATTCCATTCTCGGCCATGTGTGCACGCATATCATTGCAAACAGTAAAGCCACCGCGAGGCGTTTTGGACGGCGCTATCAATCTAAAATCAGTGTGGTCTACAACGGTTTTAATCTCAAATGGCTGCGGGGCAATCATGTCAATAAACCGGATATGATCCAGGATGATTGGAAAGTTATTCTGGTTGTAGCCAGGCTGTCAAAATGGAAACGGCACGATCTGGCCCTGAAAGCATTTGAAAATGTTGCTGCATATGATCCCGATGCACATTTAATCTGTGTTGGCGGACCGGATCCTGACGATTCGGTATGGTCCGATCACCTTAAGACGCTTGCTGAAAAATCGAAATTTTCACATCGGATCCACTGGGCCGGAAGGGTCGATGATATTCGCCCCTGGTATCGCGCAGCAACGGTTCTGCTTTTGCCTTCCGACAATGAGCCTTTTGGCAGAGTTCTGATCGAGGCCATGGCAAACGGGGTGCCGGTGGTGGCAACGCGCGGTGGGGGGGTACCCGAGGTGGTTAGCGATGAATATGAAGGCTTTTTAGTTGGTATGGGTAATGCAGAAGAAATGAGACGTGCTTTGCTAATAATTTTAAACAACGATGGTTTGAGAAAATCATTTTCGCGACATGCGCAAAAGAAGGCCGATTTATTTCATTTGCCAAAGCATATTAAAGAGATGGATGCTATTTTCAACCGGATGAAAAATTAGAGAGAATCAAATGGGGTTTAATGTGGAATTGACAATAAAACTTTTTGAGGTTCGAGAGATCACCGGACTGAAAGGATACTAGTTCATCAACCATCAACGCCGCAAATAGAAAATTATTCCATTAATAATGCAGCACTGAAACATTGGTTGCTCCCTGTTCGATGTCGGGTGTGGCTGTGGAGACATTGCTTTGGAACTGGTGTATCCTGGGTATAATGTGGTTGGAATCGATCTGGAGCCGGTTCGAATACGAAAGTCAATGCCCTGTCTGAAAATATGGTAAAAGCCAACTGTTTTCACGTAAACGATTTCAAGATTTTGAATTTTCGTATAAATTCGGTGCTGTCCTGCTGGTTGAAGTTTTAGAGCGTTTCGAAAATCCTGTCGATGTTCTCGAACAAGTCGGAAAAATATTAACCTCCGGCGGTTTGGTCATCATCATCACCCCCAATATGCCCAGTTTGCGCAACCGTCTCCAATTTGGACTTTTGGGCGTACTTCCGGATAACAACCCCGAGCATAAATACTACTTCGACCATCGCTATTTTAAAGACGTAGCCTTCAAGGCCGGGTTTCATATGGTCTATTTTGATACCTCTTTTACCAATTTAGTTATGAAGGGCTATGTCATCACCCGGGCGGAAAATATTCTGCTGGCCTGCATTCTAAATTGTTTAAAAAATCAGGCGACACTTTGTGCGCCGTTCTTGACAAGGTAGAATCCGATAAGTGAGTTGATGGAAAAAAAGAGTATGAAAATATTAGTGGATGGCCGGGAATTTTATCATGATAAAAGAACTGGTATCAGTCGGGTGTTAGAAGGAATTTTGCTGAATTTTTCTAACAGTCTTGTTGGCTGTGATATACGCTTAGCAGTCTTCCCGGATACTACCATCCCGGAGTCTTTGGCCGATCAGAATAATATTTCGCTTGAAATTATTGATTCGACTACGCTGGGAGCTGAAATTGCCTTGAGCAAGATAACCCAAAAAAATTGTGATCTTTTTTTCAGTCCCTATCCCAAACTTCCCCTGTTCAGCGGCAACTGCAAGTACGTCCACATTATCCATGACATATTGTACATAACCCATGTCAGCAAAAAAGGAATAAAAACATTTTTAGACGTATTGAGGCTGAAGGCTGCTTTGAAAAAAGCTGATTTAACCTGGTATGATTCCCAATCTAGCCTCAATGAAACTAGCCGATTGCTTGGATATGCCGGGCGTAACCCCCAGGTCAGACATCCGGGAATCGATCAACGATTTGCCTCACCAAAAATTGACACCAGCACTATTGCAGTGGACTATAATTTGAAACCCGGTTTCATTCTTGCGGTTGGCAACGGCAAACCTCATAAAAACCTTAAGGTCATTCTTGATATGGCCGCTGAAGTCCGTCGATCTTTCGTATTCATCGGCGTTAATCCCGAAAACCGCCGGCAATGGCTCCATACGGCCAACGGGCATCAGTGCCGCTGGATCGAATCGGTAAAAGATGCTGATTTGCCCGCCCTTATTAAGATGGCTTTCTGCCTGGTCCAGCCTTCCTTGATTGAGGGGTACGGGTACCCGCCCCTGGAAGCCATGGCCTGTGGGGTACCGGTCGTCGTGAGCGACATACCCGTGTTGGTTGAAACTACCGGTTCCCGTGCGCTGCGTGCCGATCCCTTCAATTCCATGGCCTGGAAAAGCGCACTTGAAAAATTGGAAAACAGAGACTTCTATGCGGCGCAGGTGGAAAAGGGATTGCAGTGGTCACGTACGCTCTTGGGTAAAAAGGCCTGGCAAAAATACACATCCGATATTCAACAATTGTTGGCTTAGCACCTATGACTTCTATAGGGAAACCAATGAAGACCTGTCCGTATTGTCATAATTCAGTCTCCAATCGATCATTTATCACTCCCCCCGGGCGAACAATCTGTCCGGCTTGCGATTTGATTTTCAGAACTGTCCCCATCGATAAGGAAGAAGTGATCAGCAGATACAAGAATGAATATTTTGATCGATATTCGAAGGATCAGTTCGACGGTCGACGCCAAAAGATTTTTCTCCATGTCTTGGACCAATTATCAGGTCAAAAAATTGGTAAGCTGCTGGATGTCGGTACCGGTTGTGGTTTCTTTCTTGTGGACGCCCGCAAAAGAGGATGGCAGGTCAAAGGAATCGACCTGTCGCACAAATCGGTGGAGGTTGGGCGCAGTCTACATCACCTGGATATTTGTGAGGGGACACTGCACGATTATGACGAAGACGATCAATTCGATGCGGTTACTTACATCAATGTATTAGAACACATTTCGGAACCCTGGGAAAATATCAAAAAAGCAGCATTGTTGCTGAAAGACAGCGGAGTTTTATACATTCGATTTCCGAATGCCCGCTATCATGCGCACTTATACAAATTTTTAGCCGGGTTGAAATCAGCCGAATTTGCTGCCAGATTTACGATCTTTCACGAATATTCATTTTCCCAGCGCTTCATGAAACGGATGATCATTGAAAATGGTTTCAAGCAGGTTCGTATTTATAATTCGCCTGTATCCGATATCAGCAAAGCTGCGGACGAGAAATACGGATTGTTTCCCAGGCTGGGGATTAAGGCCTCTTATTTGCTATTTGCTGCCATGCGGGCTTGCGGCTTAAACAACCTGTTCATCGGACCTTCTCTGGAAGCCATCGCCGTAAAATAACTTCTCCTAAAAAAAAGAAATAAACCGGATCGGTTTCCAGCACCGGCACGATCATTATTTTATTTAGTTCACTGCTATGAGTAGCCAAATAAATTCAAATCATCGCAGAAGAAAGCTCTGGTCCATTGCTATGGTGGAGCTGACCAGTCATTGCAATTTTAGTTGCGACTTTTGCCCCAGCGACATCATGGACCGCAAAAAAAATATGATGTCCAGAACTCTCTGGGAGAAGGTTCTGCATGAAATTGGTGAAAAACAAATGGCCCGCACGGTCTTTTTCCATGTCGTTGGTGAACCGTTGCTTCACAAAGATATTTTTGATGCCATCCATCTGGCCAACAGCTACGGTCTATCCGTGAGTCTTTTCACCAACGGTGCCTTATTGGATCAGGACCGGTCAGAAAAAGTTTTCCGGGCATTAAAAAAGGGCCGGGTTGTTCTGAGTTTGCAAACGATTGATCCAAGAAAGTTTGCTAAAAGATCGCGCGGGAAGCTTTCATTTGAACAGTATTTTACAAGATTGGTAAATTTTGTCCAAACGGCAGATTCCAAACGCGAACCTGTTCCGGTTCAAGTTCATTTCATGGCCGAAGTCAGCGGAAATGGATGGAATTTACTCAAATTGCTACGTGAGCAGAAACGGATACAAAAAGCATATGAGCGTTGGTGTGATATTTTAGGCCGTAAAGATAAACCTAGAATAAATATATTCAATCCGACAGCCTCATATCCTTTGGGAACGCATTCGACTTTTTTTGTAAAGCATTCCCGCAACTGGGATAATCAGTTTATAGACGATAGCCTCGAGGTAGTCCCGCGAAAAACCGGTCATTGTGCCTTGATGACAGATACCTTCGCGATCCT
>Ga0075306_1000099_pt1 | contig 20983 bp, 18 predicted proteins | sample Joice_CattailNLC_FD_120074 | JGI IMG/M metagenome (GOLD analysis project Ga0075306, IMG submission 120074) | Natural and restored wetland microbial communities from the San Francisco Bay, California, USA, that impact long-term carbon... | ecosystem: Environmental > Terrestrial > Soil > Wetlands ... | reverse complement strand
CGGATCGATTAGATTAAAGACCTGAAAAAAAAGATGGAGCGCAGCGACTTCCACAAATATTCAATTTTCAATATTGATGAAATCGTAAAAAGTCATCTTCAGTTCATTTAGGTCATTCCGGCGCAAGCCGGAATCCAGTGATTTCAATACGTTCTGGATGCCGGATCAAGTCCGGCATGACGAATTCGGACTTTTTACGAGACCATCAATATTCAATAGTCAATCACATTTTTAGTGGTGGTATCAACAGGGTCGGATAGATTGATTCTTCCGCATATTTTCGCGGTGTGCTCCCCAGCCATTTTTCCACCCAGGCCGACTTGGCAGAAGATCCCAGAACGATCATGGTTGCCTGGCAATCCCGGGCGGCCTTTTCAATCTCATCATCCGGATCACCGATGTAAACGTGGGCTCTGGCATCGATTCCCTGGGCTTCGAACAGGGTGCATATCGCTTCGAGTTTTTGCCGTGTTTCTTTGCGTGTTTTCTGGATTTCCATCGCGGATGTACCCTTTAAATCCTTTTCACCGGCAACATGCACAAGACTGATTTCACTGACCACATCGCCCAATTCTTTTAAGTATTCCACGGCCCTTAAACTGGCCGGTGACCAGTCGATTGCCAGCAACGGTCGGTCGAAAGGGTTTTCAACCGAAATCGTGGTTTCCGACAGGTGCTTGTATAAGAGCACGGGAGTTGCCGCCCTGCGCAATAATTCGGTAACATCCGAGCCTGAATACAAATGCTCAAGCACGCCTTTGTGTGAACGCCCGATGACAATCAGATCGGCTTCTTCCTTTTGTGCGGCTTTAATCACCTCGCTCACCAGGGCTCCGACGACGATATAGACACCGACTTCGAGGCCCTGCTCAAACAGGTTTTCGGACCAGTCAATAAACCGGATATTGGCCTCCTCCCGCAACCGGATTTCCTCATCCTTGCGGTAGCCCACCCGGCTCATGGCAAATCGATCCCGTTCGATGACATTGATAAAGATAATATGGTTTAAATCGGCCTTTGTCAGGCTGAGCAGCGATCTTACCGCATCAAAACCCAGTTCTTCAAACTTGGTGACAAAAAGTAGTTTTTCAATTTTCATGATGCCTGCCATTCTCCGTTATGGTTGCCCGAAAAATTTATCGCATCAGCTTAATGCTTTTTCAATTGCCGCAGCCAGAACTTCGGGTTCAACCGGCTTTTCCAGATAGATTTGGGGTTCCGGCACTTCTTTACCGCCAAATTCGGTCAGGGCCTTTTGGGATCGCAGAAACGTTTTCCTGGCTATTCCGGAAAGGATGATCACCTGGATGTTCTTTAAAGATTTGTCGGTCTTTAATTCACGATATAGCCTGATTCCACTTTGCCGCGGCATCAGAACATCAAGAATGATCAAATCGGGCTTGTTTTCTTTGATCATCTTAAGACCTTCTTCGCCATTGGCTGCTTCCAGAGGTGTATACCCGTGTTCTTCCAGGACCGTTACACTGAACAACCTGACATCGGGATCATCATCTACAACCAATACTGTTTTACCCATGATATATCCTCCTTTGTGCCATGCGGGCTAGTTTCAAAAGATGAACGTCGAACATCGAATAATGCTGTCGCTGCGCTCCGCAATTGCATTCCAATAATTTACAATTTATAGGGCAACCGAAAACTGAATGTGGTTCCCTTGCCCGGTTGGGAATCCACTTTTATGTCGCCCCCGTGTTCTTCGATCAGTTTGCCGGTAACCATCAAACCGAGGCCGGTGCCGCGATGGCCTTTGGTGCTGAAAAACGAAGTAAAGAGCTTTTTCATGACGTCTTCATCCATGCCGGCGCCGTTGTCGATAACGTCAAATCTTATGCAATTGCCTTTCTCCTTGGCGGTTACCAGACGGACCTGCCATTTTTTGTCCATATTTTCATCAAACAGGCAGGCATCCACGGCATTGGACATAAGGTTCAACAAAACCTCATGAATGGTATTGGGATCCATTGAAATTTCCCCGATGGTATTATCAAATTCCTTTATGATTATGACGCTGTTCTCCCGGGCCTTATCCTGCACCAGGCTACAAACGTCTTCTGCGATTTCATTGGGGTCGCAATTCTCATACTGGGGCTCTCGTTCTTTGGCATAGGAAAGTAAATCCATCACCAGATTCGATGTGCGGCCGACATTGCGCTTTATCATTTCCCAGCCTTTTTTAAGCTTGACGGAATCCTCTTTGTTGATTCCGATATCAACCAGGTAGCTGCCGCCCTTGAGTCCGTGTAATATGTTTTTGATACCGTGTGCCAGACCGGCCACCGTTTGGCCGACAGCTGCCAGCCGCTCGGATTTGACCAGTTCCTTTTCCAGGCGTTTGATTTCCCTCAAATCCTGGAAAAAGGCAACGGTGCCCATCTGTTCGTTTTTTTCCAGCAGCACGGTTCCTGAAAAGCGCACGGGGATCTGCTCGCCGCTCTTGGATTGGATAGCGACTTCTTGCCAGGGGAAATCCTTCATATCCGTTTTGCCCGACAGGGCATCATTTAAGGTCTGGCTAAGTTCGGCGGGGAATAATTCCGGGGCTGATTTCTTGTTGATTACTTCGGATGGCGCGTAGCCAAAAATTATTTCAGCACCGGGATTAAAAATAACGATGTTTAGATTTTTATCCGTGGCAACAATGCCATCGTTTGAGCTTCGTATCAGTTTGATTTGAAAATTTGAGCGTCTCGCTATCTCCCGGGTTGCCTCCGCAATCTTAATCTCCAGGTCAAGGGTGTATTCTTTTAGCTGTCTTTTAATTTCCAGTTTGTCCCGGGCCCTTTTCAGAGCAATGGAAAGGGCTTCATCGCGGACAGGCTTGTTGATGAAATCGGATGCGCCGTATTTCAGGGCTTCAATGGTATTGTCGATATCGCCGTGGCCGGTAATAATGATCACTTCCGACTGGGGTTCGATGGATTTTATTTTTTTTAGAACCTCGATACCGTCCATTCCGGGCATTTTAATATCGGTCAGGACAATATCCGGCCTTTCTTTTCCAAAGATCTCTATCCCTTCAACACCGCTGTGGGCCGGGAGGACATCATATCCGTCCGCCTTCAACGACATGGATAGAACCCTTACGATATCCGGTTCATCGTCTATGAGGAGGATTTTGTTCATTGTTTACTATTGCCGTATCCAACTGGATCGATAAAAGTTTAATTTCAATAGATTTGAATATTTTTTAAAGGTTTCAGGTGTCAGGTGTCAGTAAACAGATGACGGAGGACAGAAAACAGAAGTCAGAAAAGGTGAATCATCTTCCAGTTTTACTATCTTTCTTCTGGCCTCTGTTCTCAGAATCCTGACACCTGATCCGCCTGCGGCGGAACACCTGAAACCTAAAAAACTGGCTGATTCAAATCAACAAAATTAATTATTTTAATAAATTTCACAAAAAAACAGCTAAGCACTTGCAGCCGGAAAAGTCAGTTTAAATGTAGTCCCCTTGCCGACCTCGCTTTCAATTTCGATGCTGCCGTCATAGTCTTGGACAATTCCGTAGCTGATGCTGACGCCCAGCCCGGTTCCCTTGCCGACCTTTTTGGTGGTAAAAAAGGGCTCAAAAAGTTTGGCCTGAACCTCTTCCGACATTCCTGTTCCGGTGTCCGAGACATACACAGTTACCAGTTCGCCCTCTAAAATCGATTTGATGGCAAGTTTCTTGATGCCGTCCCGGCTATCCGGTTGACTGCTCTTTTCATCCATGGCGTCAATGGCATTGGATACCAGATTGATAAAAACCTGTTCCAGGCGGTTGTGCTCCGCCAAGATATCCGGAAGGTCGGGAGCCAGATCGAGTTTAACGTCAATATCGTGAACTTTCAACTGATGACCGAGGACTTTAAAAACATCCTCAATGGGATTGTTGATATTAACCTTGCTGCGCACCGGTTCCGATTGGCGGGCAAAATCCCGAACGTGTTTGATAACCCCGCTGGCCCGCTCCACATTGGCGACGATATCATTGGCCATGGACCGCAGGTCGTCATCTTCAATTTTCGTGCCTCGTTTTAACATTTTCAGAAAAAAATCGGCGCAAACCTGGATTACGTTCAGCGGCTGATTGATTTCATGGGCCATTCCGGCCGCCATTACGCCCAGGGTGGTCATCTTGCCGGCCTGGATCAGCTGGGTTTCTTTCTCCACCACTTCAGTGATGTCGGTGGTGGTGGCGATAATGACGTGACCGGCCCCATATCCCGCCAGGCTAACATTCACATTGACAAAAAACGGTTTGCCCCCCTTGCGGTGGTGGCGCTTTTTAGTAAACAAAGGGGATTGATCTTCGGTCAGGTTTTGCAAACCTGCGGTCAGCTCTTCATCGCTTTCATCGCCCAGCTGCAAAAATGTCAATTGCTTCAATTCCTGGCGTGAATACCCGTAGCTGTCCAGGGCCCGGTGATTCATATCCAGAATTTTAAAGGTCTTGCTGTCAAGAATAAAAATCGGATGGGGATCGCTGTTAAACAGGGTGCGGTATTTTTTTTCGGATTTAATATACTGTTCCTGGAGCATGGCATTTTCGATGGCCAATCCGATGCGATTGCCGATCAATTTCAAAACATTTTTCTGCTCGGAGCTGAAATACTGAGGGCTTTTGCTGCCGATGCGAATGACGCCGAGTGATTTCTTCTCCTTGCTGCTGATGGGAACATAGGCCAGAGACACAATCTTTTCCTCTTCCAGCATGCAGATTTCATCCAGAAAACCCTCCGGCAAATTTTCATAGATCGTAAATTCGTTGCTTTGAGCGACCTGGTGAATAATACTTTTTTCGTCCAGAATGCTGACTTTTTTGCAGGCATTGTCTGACAGACCCTGGCTGTGGCGCAGGGAGTATTGACCGTTATTATCCAGCATATAGATACAGATGCCGTCCGCGGATAGAAAATTGAGCAGTTCCCGTACTGCCTGGTCGATCCTTGATTCCAGGTCGGCCGGTGCATTCAGGGCGCTGTAAATAGAGTTCAGGATGCTCAGTTCCCTGGTGTGCAGTTCCCTTTCCTCTTCGGCCTTTTTATCTTCGGTTTTATCCCACAGGGTTTCGATGGCCCCTACGATGGTGCCGTCATGTCCTTTGATAGGGGCTGCGGTAAACCAGCACCATTTTCCGTTTTTTCCCAGCCGGGGGAAAAAAACCTCAGCCTCGTAAGCTTCTTCGATGAGCACGGACTTGCGCCATTTCTCGCCGTATAATTTTTGGATTTCATCTTCGCCGATCTGATCCAGGATGACGTCAGCCATGGTGGGGCGTTCTTCGCCCCAGAAGGGTGTTGACTGCCGGGTGGTGCCGACCATGGCTTCGGCCCTGGCACCGGTGAGATTTTCCATGGCCTTATTCCAGTGGGTAACGACATGGTCCCCGTTGATGACAAAAGTCGGTATGGTGCTGCCTTCAATGATCTGCGACAGGGCTATTGCGCTTTCAATCGATTCGCGTTCTATTTCCACATAGCGGTTACTTCGCTGGATGATAACGTTGCCCAGACGGTCGGCGAATTGTTCAAAGAAACCATCGATGTCGGTTGCACAGTCTTTTTTCTGGCGCAGCACCTTTAAGGCTTTGCGTTTTTCGGTTTCAACCTGCAAGGATGTCCATATCGTTCTGGAGTCAACGTGATCATAAAATTTTACCCTCACGGGTTTGGTCATATTTATGATCACGCCCAGCTTCACATCGCCGGTCAGTTCCATTAAAGCCTGTAAATTTTCCAGCTCGTAAAGATCTCGGTAATCAGCGGTGGTGAAAATTCCCATTTCCTTAGCGTACAGTAAGCCTTCGGCCCGGCTGTCTTTATCCGCGACGCCTATAATTGAGGGATGCTGACCCTTAAAATCCTCGCTGAAAATCAACCGGAGAAGTTGCTTGCAAAAATTCCCTCCGCCCACGATGGCGATATGAGATCTGAGCAGTTCGTCTATCACACCCAAAAACCTTTATTGGAATTAATATTAACTCCTGCCATCATGACCCTCTTGGCGGCCTAAAAGAAAATCAGCGTCACCACTACAAAGGTCGGGATTAAATAAATCAATGAATATTTCAATATATAGCCGAAAAAGCTGGGCATCTGCGTTCCGGCTTCTTCAGATATGGATCGGACCATAAAATTCGGTGCATTGCCGATGTAACTGCAGGCCCCGAAAAAAACAGCTCCAGTAGAAACGGCCTTCAAATAAATAGCCCTTTCCGTCATGAGCAAAGGAACCGCAGCAGCCTCCGGTATTTTGGCATAAAAACTTCCCAGGGCCGTATTAAAAAAAGTGAGGTAGGTCGGCGCATTGTCGAGAAAAGCTGACAGTCCGCCGGTCACCCAGAAGTAGTGTGCCGGCCGGGTTACACCGTTGACCAGGAATGCCAGGGCCCCCTCGGAACCCGCCTTTAATATAAGCAAACAGGGGATCATGGTGATAAATATACCGATAAAAAGATAGGCCACCTCCATGATGGGAAACCAGGTAAAGTCGTTGTCTTCGCGCAGACTTACCGAAGTGGTCACCAGCGACAGGATTCCCATGATGATCAGCAACCCGTCACGGACCCAGTCCTGCAATGCCCGGTGCACGCCGAAGGTATTTATTTCGCCCCATTCCACCATGCCGCTCATCAATACGGACCCGACGATACCCGCCAGAAAGATAAAGTTGTGCACACCGTCCAGCTTTAACGGCTGCTTGACACCGTCCTCTGCCGGCGCCGTCACTCCCTCTTTGCGGTAATGGTAGGTGTCAATAAAAAAGTAGATTACCAGCAGTATAATGGCAACCGTCAGCATTTGGGGCAGGACTTTAAAGGTCCAAAAGAAAGATACGCCATGCAAAAAGCCTAAAAAGAGGGGAGGATCGCCCAGAGGGGTCAACGATCCGCCGACGTTGGCAACCAGGAATATGAAAAAAACCACCATAAAGGTTCTGTTTTTGCGGTAATTATTGGCACGCAGGAGGGGACGAATCAGCAGCATGGCGGCCCCGGTGGTACCCATCCAGGATGCCAGCAATGTACCGATGATGAGGATGACCACATTGACAAAGGGAGTCCCCCTCAGGGTCCCGCGCAGTAAAATTCCACCGGAAACCGTGTACAGAGACCATAACAGGATTATAAAGGGCACATAATCAGCAAGAACGATATGAAGAATTTCATTTAGGGCATTGCCCTTGAAGGCGATCAAAAAGGGTATCGCAAGGGTGGCGGCCCAGAAGCCGGAAATTTTTCCAAAGTGGTGATGCCAGAAATCCGGCATCAGCAGGGGCCATAGCGCAATGGACAGCAACATGCAGGCAAAGGGGATACAGCTCCACAGGGGCAGAATCGGGCCCAGATTTGGATGATCTTGACTGTGGCCGGATCCGGATTTAACATGCCCGGTATCCCCGCTTTGCGTTCCATGATCGGCTGGTCCGGCAGCCGCTGATACAGATGGCTGAATCGCCGATGCCGGGTGAAGTGTCGGCGACTGGGTGGTTGCCTCATCCGAGGCGAAAACCGATACGGAAAATGCCATCATTGCAACAACTAAAACCGCCACTGGGTCTCCCAGACGTCCCATGGATGCGCGCTCCCTCTGATAGTATGATGTTGTCAAGTTGCAGGCAGTGTCTATTTTCGCAGTCAGACCACTTTTGGCCGAACGGTCGGGGATTGAATAAAAATTATGGCATTAGAAATGTTTTTCCGAATGCCGCCTCGTACGTTATCAGAGTTAGGCCGGGTTTAAAAGCAATTTTTTCAGGCACGGTCCGCCGCCGGCGAATTAGTCCTCCTGGCGGGGTAGTTCATTTTCCGATACGGTCCATCTGAATAAAAACAGATCTCACTGCGCCAAACCCGGTCTTCCAACATGCCAATATTCCAGTATCCCCTGACATGCGGTTACGGCAATCCCGCCGCTGACAGGACTGATCAGGCCCCGGGAACCAGGTTTTCAATCCTAGAATTATAATTGACCCGACACGCTTATTGCCCTATATTATTTCATACCAACCGACATCGATCCATGAGCTGCCCTTCAAAGAACGTTGCGACGTGCTTGCTTCTCTCCAGGTTGTTTGATTTTTCAGAAAAGGAGGTCCGGTTATGAAATTCAAATTAATGACCTTTCTGGCACTGACAGCCATGGCTGGACTTTTTATTCTGCCCGGTTTTGTGGATGCCGCCACCGCGCCGCCGGCCGAAGGCGGTGTGTTGCCCCCGATTGATCTCGATGCCCCTCAGAGCGCAGAATACCAGCAGTATCTGGGCATCAGCGGAAAAAAAAAATTTACGATACCCGAGATAAAAGCTGAAGTCGTTCTGATTGAAATTTTCAGCATGTACTGACCGTTCTGCCAGAAGGAGGCTCCTTCTGTGAATGAGATGTTCCACAAGATTGAAAGTGACCCTGAGCTGAAGGGCAAAGTCAAACTGATCGGTATCGGTGTGGGCAACTCGGCCTTTGAAGTCGGTCACTTTAAAAAGGTTTATAATATCCCGTTTCCGCTTTTCCCGGACGGTGATTTTGTGATCCACAAAAAGCTGGGTAAGGTCCGAACGCCATATTTTATAGGTGTAAGGATTTTAGCGGACGGCAGCCACCGGGTTTATTACTCAGAACTTGGTGGCGCCAAAGACGCCGATGCGCTGATGCAAAAGCTTTTAAAGGAATCCGGATTAAGGTGATTGCGTTACGGGTTGCGAGGTGAGGGTTACGGGGAGTGTATATATAGTTGATTGAGTTGATTGCGAGAGCTTCGGTTAGTCAAATAGACTGAAATCCGCCAACTTAATCAACTAATCAACTATTCAACTTCCAATTGGGTGGTGCCAATGGTAAAGGAGGTAAACGCAATGAAAACAACAATTGCGTTATGTATGACCGCAAGTTTTTTTTTGATTTTTTTGATCACGCCAGCCTTCGGTGCATCGGCCGCATTTAAGGACAACATTTACAACCCGGGGCAATTAAAGCCCATTGACAGCCAATTAAAGGTTAAAGTCGGTGATCCTGCGCCTGCTTTTACGCTGCCTTCCGTTGCCGGAGAAGATGTTACCCTTAGCCAGTTTAGAGGGAAAAAAAATGTCGTGATATCCTTTGTACCGGCAGCCTGGACGCCGGTTTGTTCTGATCAGTGGCCGGGTTACAACATTGTCAAAGAAATGTTTGACGAAAACGATGCCGTTTTGCTGGGCATTACCGTGGACAATATTCCAACGCTATACGCCTGGACCAAACAGATGGGCAAGTTGTGGTTTCCGGTGCTGTCGGATTTTTGGCCCCACGGGGCGGTGGCCGACCGCTACGGTGTATTGCGCTCGGATGGTGTTTCCGAACGGGCGCTGATATTTATTGATAAAAAGGGCATTATTAGAGATATCCAGGTAAACGATATCAATAAGCGGCCCGACCTGGAAACCTGTGCGATTAATCTGGAGAAGATGAATAAACCCTAGCAGCTGGGGCAAAGGGTATTGATGGTAAGATTTCGACTTTCAATTTTTGTAGTGATTTTTGGGGTTCTCTTTTTTTCAATTGTTGCTTCTCGGGCTGAAACCGGGGTGACCGTGCAGCCCATTGGGGAGGCAGCCCTTGACAAGCTGATAAAGAAAAAGGACAACCGGCTGATTGTCAGTTTCATGGCGGCATGGTGTGGACCCTGTATTGACGAACTGCCGGCCTTAAATAATTTGTACCGAAAATATAAGGACCAGGGCTTAAAGCTGGTCGGCATCAGCATCGATCTTGAAGGACCCGAGGCGATACAGCCGGCTTTAAACCATCTGAAAATTGATTTTCCGGTCTACTGGTATGGCGATAAGGCGATCCAAAAGTTTGCGCTGACAGCGATACCTTTGCTGTTGGTTATCCGGCGGGGGGAAATTGTCGAACGGCTGCCCGGCCGGAGGGCCGAGAAATTTTTAGATAAGAAGGTTCAGGCCTTAATTGAGTGAAAAGCGCCCAATAACTAATAACGGATAACTTCCCAGGTATTTTCGGCTGTGTTAATCTGCAAATTGTCATACAAAAAAAGAATTCGCTTTTTAGCTTTTGTGATGCTCGGGCTTCTGGCCGCCGCCAGTTGTGACGCTGAGTCGACGGTTAACCGGCCGACTAAAGCCGTTGCGGAGAAGCAAGAACTTATCCGGGTGACAGTCTACCAGCTGGTTGTCGACCCGTCGAGTCGGCAACCCGTAGTAGCGCTCTCTGATGCCGAAGAAAAGCGAGCTCTATTTATATGGATCGGTCTGGCCGAGGCCCGGGCTATCTACTCGGAGATCGAAGGGGTAGAGCATCCCCGCCCGCTCACTCACGATTTGCTCGAAAAAATTATCCAAGAATCCAACGGCACAATACGCCATATCGTCATTACCCATTCCCGGGATAACATCTATTATGCAACAATCGTTTTGCAAAGGGAAGAAAACCTCGTTGAAATAGATGCCAGGCCCAGCGACGCCCTCGTCATGGCCCTGAAATTCAATGCCCCCATTTACGTATCCCGCGCTTTGTTCGCAGAAGTGTCCCTGCCTCTGGGATCCCGGACGGATATGGAGGAATCCTATGGTATTTCCCTGCAAGAACTCACACCGGACCTGGCAAATTACCTGGCCTTTAAATCCGAGAAAGGGGTCATGGTTTCAGGCGTGCGCAAGGGCAGCCCGGCCGCCTTAGACGGGCTAATCGCAGGGGATATAATTGTGGAGGTCGACGGGCGGGTTGTCGAGGATTTACAATTTTTTCTGCAAACTTTTAAAAAGAGTAAAAGCCCCCTGAAGGCCAAAATATTTAGAAACAATCAATTCCTGACGCTAACCGTTCACCCTGGGTAAAAATGGAAATAAACTTTTTTTTCTCAGTTGCCGGAAGATTGAAACATATCAATTCTTTTCAAAGCAAAGGGGGTCATTAAATGGATTTTTCAAATGTTTTGGGAATAGTTTACGAATACCTGACCGTATACGGAATGAAGGTTGTCGCCGCCCTTGTTATTCTTATTGTGGGACGCTGGGTGGCACGGGGGATTACCAACGTTATTAGAAAGATGATGGCCAAAAGTAAAACCGATGAGACGCTGGTGAAGTTTGTGGGGAGTCTGAGCTATATCGCCTTGCTGGCCTTTGTCATCATTGCCGCCTTAAATCAGCTGGGTATCCAAACCACGTCTTTCATTGCCGTTTTAGGCGCCGCCGGCCTGGCCATCGGTTTGGCACTGCAAGGGTCACTGGGAAATTTTGCAGCCGGTGTTCTCATGATTATTTTCAAACCCTTTAAGGTTGGAGATTTTATAGAAGGGGCGGGTGTTGCCGGAGTCGTGGAAGAGATCCAGATTTTTACGACTCAACTGTTAACCCCGGATAACAAAACCGTTATCGTGCCCAACGCAAAAATGACGGGAGACAATATCACCAATTACACCGTGAAGGGTACCCGCCGGGTGGATTTTGTTTTCGGCATCGGTTATGGGGATGATATCGATAAAGCCCGTCAGGTGATAGAGGGAATTATCAGCCGGGATGTGCGCGTTTTGAAAGAGCCCGGGTCGATGGTAGTCGTTTCCGAACTGGCCGACAGCAGTGTGAATTTAACGGTGCGGGCCTGGACGACAGCCGCTGATTACTGGTCATTTTATTTTGACACCACCGAAAAGGTCAAGAAACAGTTTGATGCCGAAGGGGTCAGTATACCCTTTCCGCAACGTGATGTGCATTTGTATGAGCACAAAGAAGGTTAAACGCCGCCTGCCAGGGCCTGAGTGACGGCCTCGTAAACCTGGTTGGCTGTGTAAAAATCACTTTTAAAAACCTGTTTCCCGGTCGGCGAAAAGATAACCAGAAGCGGGATTGTCAGAGTTCCAACCTCTTTGAGCTTTGCCTTTCCCGCCGGGTTATTTCCTGTAATATCCACCTTCATCGGCACGATGTCGTCTTTTGTGAAAAGAGCGGCAATCTTTGGATCTTTAAATACCCCTTGCTCCAGGGCCTTGCAGTTTAAACACCACTCCGCGGTAAAGACCATCACGATAACCTTGCCATCGCCGGATGCTTCGGAAAAGCGCTCCGGTGTGTAATACACCCAATCAACCGGACCCCGGTCGGTCAGTTGAACGGCTGCCCAGGCTGACAGGGCCATGATCATCACACCGATGCCGGCATAAAAAGTTTTCTGCCTTGCTTTGGCAGTTATCTGAAACGTGCGGTAGGCCAGCCAACCGCCGGCAGCTAGGCAGAAAAACATCACCGGCCACCAGTATATTTTGGTTGCAGGATTCGGCGGATCGGCAAAGAGTGCGGCCACACCGACCCCGATAAAGTATACAGCTGCCGCCAGCATGAACAACCCCATGACCTGCTTGATCAACTCACTTGCCGGCCCGGTTTTGGGCATTTTTTCGACCCAGCCCGGGTGGGCGGAAAGCACCAGATAGGGCATGGCCATGCCGGCGCCGATGGCTGCAAAGGTGGCGATGGTGGTCGCCGGCGGCTGGGTGGCTGCCCAGGCAGCAGCCGCTCCCATAAATGGAGCTGTGCAGGGGGTTGACAAAATTGCTGCCAGAATTCCCAGCCCGAAAGAACCTTTAAGCGTATCTTGCTCGGGGTTGATCATGTATATAAAATTGGGCAACCGAACATTAAAAAAGCCGAACATTCCGGTGGCCATAATTGCGATGAGAAGCCCCACCAGGATGGTAAACACAGGATAGTGGAACAGCTGATTGGTGGCAGTAAAGTCACTGACCAGCGCAATCAGAAGCCCCAGCGCCACCCAGAATATCAAAACCCCCAGAAACATCGCCAGACCCAGCAAAAAGCACTGCCTGCGGTCCTGGGCCACATGGGACAAACAGATGATCTTAATCGGAATCAACGGCAGCACGCAGGGGGTAAAGTTGAGCAGCATACCGCCCAGTCCGGCTGTAATCAGCAACAGGATCATTCCGAATCCCGATGACACATCTATGGCAAAGGTCCAGCCGAAAAGGTCGAAATCCACTTTTCTGGAGGTTATTGCCGTCGAACCTTGATCGTAACCGCCAAACAACTCTTTGTTTATTTTTGACACACCGGTCCCGCTTTTAGCAACCGTAAGGGACCCCTCAAAATTGATCTTCGCGGGAAACAGGCAGTAGGTGCCTGAACAAGCCTGGTATTCAAACACCAGCTCGAGCTTTTGGTTTCCGGGCGCTATCGTTTCTGTCAGTTTGATTGGCAGATAAATGACGGTTTGCCCTTCAAAGGACATCAAGTCCCCGGCGGCATACTCTACCTTGATCGGGACCGCCTTCGGGTAACGGGGAGATTCTATGGTTATATCGTCACTGGCATCGGCAACCGCTACTTTTGTAGGATAGGGTTTGAAATCTTCAAACGGATTGACCTGCTGAGCATCGGCATTGATGTGAAAGCCTTTTTTGATGTCGGCGATTATGGCCAGGATGATCGAATCTCCGGGACGGGCCCGATCCGCCGACCAGGCGGTCCGAACCTTGACAACCTCGCCGTCCGTCGCCTGCAAATTTGACGTCGCCCTGGATTGAGGAGGTAAAACAGCAGAGACGAAAACCGTCAGAATTAAAAACCAAAATATGCGTTTGTTCAAATTTTATACCTGCATAAAAAGACGGATACCGGGTTTGAATCCCATCTCTTGTGCTTTAATGTCAAGAGGGCAATATCTCTGCAACCGGGGTTCGTTTTGGTTCAAATATACCGCAAGCTGGTCGGCACAGGCGCAAAGGGAGGATTTTAAGCTGTTGTAGGTAAAAAATCCAGGCACCGGCTTCTCTATCTCCAGTTCATTAATGACAGTAAGAGCGATATGCGCAGTTAGGTCAATTGCGACACAGTCTCAACGCGAACCTCGTACCTCGCACCCCGCACCTCATATTTACCATAACGCAGACATATAGGAAAGGGGAGAAGGTTTTACCTTCTCTCCCTTTGGGGTGTTCCGGTAATCTCCGATACCAATTTAGGGGTATAGCGGGCGTAATGTTTTTTCAACAGCTGAAACACGCAGCGGGAATTTTTCAGGCTGCGATCCATCAGGGGCACGCCGTTTGCATCCATCTTTAAAGCCAACCGGCTCTTATCGTATTTGCGGGTTTTCTCATCGTAGCCTGAGAACAGGCCGTCTTTGGATTTGAAGGAATTGCTCACCAGAAATGGCGCATTGGTATAATGCTGTATGTATTCTTTGTGGTAAAGATTGTTGTCCAGTAAGTATTTAATCATCCCGTCTAAAAGTGATTGGTCATCGCGCCGCGTCCGAACGACTCTGCCAGAGCCGCAACAGTGGCCTTATGTCAGGTTTGGGATTTTGGATTGATAAAGCCAACAATTTATGCCTTATAAGATATGCTGAAAGGGTGGCTATCCGACTTGGGCATTTTAACGATTAGACTTTACTGGAAGGGATTTCAGGTAAAAATAGGGCAAATGATGTATTTTTTAATTTTAAACACCGTATTTTCCCTTAGCCATAATTTCTAAGATGGCGGGATTCAGCAGGCTATTGACATACTCAACCTAGTGATTTATTATAACTCTTTTTATGTTTTGTAATTCCCAACTTTGAGTTAAGGAGATTATTCATGGCAAAGGATAGATATTTATTCACATCCGAATCGGTGACCGAGGGTCATCCGGACAAGGTGGCGGATGCCATATCCGATTCAATCCTGGACAATATCATGGCCCAGGATAAAAACTGCAGGGTGGCCTGTGAGACCCTGGTTACCACCGGACTGGCCTTTATTGCCGGAGAAATTACAACCGAATGTTATGTGGACATGCCCCAGATCGTCCGGGAGACCATACGCGATATTGGTTATTCCTCTTCCCGAATGGGTTTTGACTACCAAACCTGTTCGGTCATAACCTCGATTGATCGTCAATCGCCGGATATCTCCCAGGGGGTTACCAAAGGTCAGGGCCTTTACAAAGAACAGGGAGCCGGGGACCAGGGGTTGATGTTTGGATTTGCCACTGATGAAACACCCGAGTTGATGCCCATGCCGATTTCCTATGCCCATAAACTCTGCCGGCGGTTGGCCAAGGTTCGTAAGAACGGCTCCCTCGACTTTTTGCGGCCGGACGGAAAATCCCAGGTTACGATCGAGTATGAAAACGGAAGCCCCAAACGGGTAGATGCCGTTGTGGTTTCGGCCCAGCATAAAGATGATGTATCCTATGAAGACTTAAGAGAGGCGCTGATCGAAGAAGTTATTAAAAAAGTTATTCCCCAGGATATGACCGACGGCGATACGCGCTATTTTATTAACCCCACTGGCAGATTTGTCATTGGAGGACCGATGGGAGACTGCGGGGTGACCGGGCGTAAAATTATTGTTGACACCTATGGCGGCCAGGGAAGCCACGGGGGGGGCTGTTTTTCCGGGAAGGATCCCTCCAAAGTGGACCGCAGTGCTTCTTACATGGGCCGGCATATCGCCAAAAATATCGTTGCGGCGGGGATATCTAAAAAATGTGAAATCCAAATCGCCTACGCCATCGGAGTGGCTGAACCCGTCTCGGTCATGGTCGACCTGATGGGCACCGGTGTTGTTCCCAAACAGCGGGTTGAAAAAATCGTTCAGGAGGTATTCGATTTAAGACCTGCGGCCATCATTGAGTATCTTGACTTACTTCGGCCCATCTATCGAATGACTTCGGCTTACGGTCATTTCGGCCGCAGCGAAGAAGAGCTCACCTGGGAAAAAACAAACCAGGCTGACCTTATACGGGAAATGGCGGGATTGTAGGGTGTAAGGCCTGCAGCGTTAAAGAACTTCTTCAGTGGCCATACGCTGGTTGCGTGCTTTTTGAGGCCTAAAGCGGACGGATCATAAATTCGAAATACGACATTCGAAATACGAAACAATACCAAAATTCAAAAGATCAAATGTTTCAAAAGGGAGATTATTAAAAGATGAATTATGACGTCAAGGATATCAAGGCTGCAAAAGAAGGTGCGTTGCGCATTGAGTGGGCCAATCAGAATATGCCGGTTTTAAACCGCATCCAGAAACGATTTAAAAAGGAAAAGCCGTTAAAAGGAATTAGAATCGCCGCCTGTCTGCATGTGACCACCGAGACGGCATCCCTTATGAAAACCCTGAAAGCGGGCGGTGCCAACGTGGCTTTGTGTGCATCGAATCCGCTCAGTACCCAGGATGATGTTGCCGCCTCCCTGGCCAAAAACGATAAAATACCCGTTTATGCCATCAAAGGGGAAGACCATAAAACTTACTATTCCCACATCAATGCGGTTCTTGACACCCGCCCTCAATTTACGATGGATGATGGCGCCGATTTGGTTTCGGTATTGCACACCAAACGCACCCAGCTAATTGCCGGGGTTCTGGGCGGAACCGAAGAGACGACCACCGGCATTATACGCTTGCGAAGTATGGCCGCCGACGGCGTTCTCCAGTACCCGATCATTGCAGTGAATGATGCCCAGACCAAGCATCTTTTTGATAACCGCTACGGTACCGGTCAAAGCACCATCGACGGCATGATTCGGGCTACCAATCGCCTGGTGGCCGGGTCCCGTTTTGTGGTATGTGGCTATGGCTGGTGTGGCCGGGGGCTGGCAATGCGCGCCCGGGGAATGGGCGCCAATGTGATTGTAACCGAGGTTGATCCGCTGCCGGCTCTCGAGGCCGTCATGGATGGTTTTACGGTCCTGCCGATCCGCACGGCGGCCAGAATCGGTGATTTCTTTTGCACGCTGACCGGTGACATTAATGTCATTCGCAAGGAGCATTTTCAGATCATGAAAGACGGTGCCATGGTGGCCAATTCCGGTCACTTTAATGTAGAACTCGATCTTGATGGTCTCAAGCAGATTGCGAAATCAAGACGGATTATCCGGCCTTTCGTGGAGGAATTTGTACTTAAAAATGGACGCCGGATTAACGTTCTGGGAGACGGCCGGCTGATCAATCTGGCCGCAGCTGAAGGGCATCCTTCCAGCGTTATGGATATGAGTTTTGCCAACCAGGCCTTGAGCATCGAATATATGGTGAAACTCAAAAAGCCGTTGGAAAAAGATGTTTATCCCGTTCCCGAAAGAATTGACAAGATGATTGCCAAAGAAAAACTGGCCGCCATGGGCGTCACTATTGACCGCCTGACGGCAGAGCAGAATCAGTACCTGGCATCGTGGCAGTTGGGAACGTAAAGCCAAATGGTATAGGGTTTAAGGTATAAGGCAGAAGGTATTTCCGTATCAGGTTTCATATGCAAGCGGGTGTCAGGTTTCAGGTGTCAGGGTGAACGTCGGAACATTCAGATGCTGACACCTGATCCGCCTTCGGCGGAACACCTGAAACCTTTAATGTATTTCCTCATTTAGACACCCCACCGCCAAATTCCTATCCTTTGCCATTACATCGGGTCGATAACGATGATGACCTTGCATTCCTTGAGAAATTTGAGATGCTCGGAGGCGCTTTTAAGCTTGGCAGCATCTGCATTGCTGATAATAAAATCGCAGCGTCCCGGCCAAAGGACCTTCAGGGCTTTGACGATCAACGGATTGTCGGCAACCCGCTGATCAAATTTAGCTTTCCAGATATCAGCTGTATACCGGGTCATTCCATTCTGCACCGCAAACTCGCGACTGGCATAGGCCGGTCCGAATACTTCCTCCAGATTCTCATCCAAAATTTTGGGTGCCAGCACCGGAACTGCCCGCATACCCCTGGCATCCACTACCATTCCGGAAAAAATTTGTGATGACCTCTGGCGGCTTTGTATCTTCGCAGACCCATTGCGGGTCAAAACCTGCTGAATGGATTCAATCTGCCTGATTTCCGGCGGTAGGATGAGTTGCAAAAAGCCGCCGTTGAGTTCCATCTGGGACCAGACTTCCACGGTGCCGTCGTACCGGTATTGCCTCAATTTTTCAATTTCCGGCGCCGTTTGCGCCATGCCTTTCAACTGGGCCATAATGGAAGGGTAAGTTTCGACAATGTCGATCACACGGCTGTCGGAATTAATCCGCAGACTGACAATCGTTTCTAATAGATTGTGGTGGGATTTGCTGGTGGCTTCAGCAATGGTTTGTTGCCGGTACGTCTGGGCTCGGCTGTCGTAAGTGTATGTTGCAGGGACACCGCTGCCTTTGGCTTCAACGATGCCGGCGGTCCAATCAATGGCACCGCTTTCTTTGAATTCGATCAACGAACGCAAATCAGCGCCGTATCCGATGCCGGATGCAAGGCTTAAGATCGTTATCATAAACCCTGCGATCAGCCGCCTTTTCATCATGAGGTTGACCATTGCGGTTTTTATATTGTAAGAGAGTCCATAAGTCAACTATCCACAGATATAACCGCTGGGATCTCGATAAACATAAACACTGAAAGGAGACACTCAAATGCCTGACGTGGATGAACTCAAAGAGGCCAAAAAATTTTATACCGATACACCCCAAAAAACAGAAGGATTTTTTCTCAAAGGATCCAATTCGTTGGATTGGGGGATGAAAAACAGGCTAAGCCGGATATTTAATCCCCAAAGCGGCCGGACCGTCATGCTGGCCATCGATCACGGGTATTTTCAGGGACCGACCACCGGATTGGAAAGAATTGACCTTAGCATTCTGCCCCTGGTGCCGTATGCGGACACGCTGATGCTGACGAGGGGAATTCTTAGGAGCATTGTGCCGCCCTCACTGTCAAAGTCAATCGTTCTAAGGGTTTCGGGGGGAACCAGCATCCTCAAAGAGCTTTCCAACGAACAGATTGCGGTAGATATCGAAGAGTCGATTAGACTCAATGTTTGTGCCATGGCGGTGCAGGTGTTTATCGGTGGTGAATTTGAGAAAGAATCCATCATAAATATGACCAGAATGGTGGATATTGGAACCCGGTATGGGATTCCGACCCTGGCCGTTACCGCAGTTGGCAAGGACATGGCCCGGGATGCCCGCTATTTCAGGTTGGCCACCAGAATTTGTGCCGAACTGGGGGCCCATTATGTCAAGACCTACTATATCGACGAAGGATTTGAGACGGTTACGGCTTCCTGCCCCGTGCCCATCGTGATGGCCGGAGGTAAAAAAATGCCGGAACCGGATGCTTTGACGATGGCCTTCAATGCGGTCCAGCAGGGTGCCTGCGGGGTGGATATGGGTCGCAATATCTTCCAGTCCGAAGACCCCGTTGCCATGATCCAGGCCGTAAAAGCAGTGGTGCACGACAACGAAACTCCGGACAAGGCCTTCGACTTGTATAATACGCTAAAAGGTCAAAAATAAGGCTGATGGTTCCTGGTCCATGGAAAATAATGATAAAAGGTGTCAGGTGTCAGGAACGGCGAAAATCAGTAGGGTCGGCCTCTGTACCGACCATATTTGGCGATACGCGATTCTCTTAATTCGGCGGACACAGAGGCACGCCCTACTTTTCGGACACTCTGATGTTCAGCCTGACACCTGACACCTGACACCTGAAACCAATTGCATATAGGCTGAGTCTTTTCCCGCCAAATTAATTACAACTGTCTTTTAGCGAGAAGCACCAATGAAAGTCGCCAAATGGTACAACAACCAGGATATCAGGATTGAAGAAGTTCCAACACCGGCACCCGGTCCGGATGAGATGCTTGTTAAAGTAATTTCATGCGGCATCTGCGGCAGCGACATTGTGGAATGGTACCGCCTTCCCAGAGCACCGCTGGTGCCGGGGCATGAAATTGGCGCAGAGGTGGTTGAGGTTGGGCAAGCGGTAAAAAATTTTATTCCCGGAGACCGGGTGTTTATTGCACCCAAAGTGCCTTGCATGCAATGCGATTACTGTAAAAACGGGCATCACCCTGCCTGTACCAATATCAAAGAAAGGCTTCCGGGCGGATTTGCCGAATATGTGCTGGTTCCAAATAAGCTAATCGCAAACGGCGTCTATCGGTTGCCGGATTCAATCAGCTATGACCAAAGCACTTTTATTGAACCGTTGGCCTGTGTCGTCAGGGCCCGGCGGCTTGCCGGAGTGCAGCCGCGCCAAACCGTCATGGTGTTTGGCTGCGGGATGTCCGGATTGCTGCATATCCAGCTTGCCAAGGCTGAAGATTGCCGGGTTATCGCCACCGATCTAAACGTCCGGCGGCTGGAATTAGCCGCCGGGCTTAATGCTGATATTACCATTGATGGCGCTGAAGATGTTGCCGAGCGTCTGCTGGAGGCAAATGATAGAAAGGCCGATGTTGTCATCCTGTGCACCTCGGCCATGTCTGCGGTTGATCAGGCTTGGAAGTGTGTGGACAAAGGCGGTGTCATCGTTTTTTTTGCGGTACCCGGGCCGGATAAGCAGATAACCGTGCCGCTTAATTATTTTTGGACCAAAGAAATTAAGATACTCACATCCTACTATTGCGGGCCACCTGATATTAATGATGCCATTGACCTGATCAATTCTGAAACCATCAGGGTGGATGACATGATTACCCACAGGCTCCCTTTAAAAGATATCATCCGGGGTTTTCAGCTGGTATTGGACGGGAGGGAGTCGATAAAGGTAATCATCCAGCCAAATCTGTGACTTCAGATTATGGAAAGGAGATAAAACGCTGACATTCATAAAAGATTTTGGCGGGAATTTGTTTGAAATTAAAAAAGGGTAGAAAATCAGGAATATGGGGATTGGGGGATTGAGTAATTAAAAGCAAACTTGAGAATACTATATAGGATATTGAAAATAGCCCACTAACAAGTTGTGGGAGCGGCTTCCAGCCGCGATAAAAAGCTCCTAAGAACCGGTAGGGATCGCGGCTGGAAGCCGCTCCCACAATCAGTAACAATTTTTGCCTCAAGCGCAGCGATCCTCAAGCCACGCGCAAGCGGGGCGAACCCAAGGCCCGCAGGGCCGCTCCTTCAGCGCAGCGATCAGAGTTTAAACAAGTTTAAACTCTTCCCCCGGACCACCTCAGCTTCGCCTTCAAGACATCAAAATAATGCTGTCCCGGCAGGGTGAT
>Ga0075306_1000098_pt1 | contig 21106 bp, 18 predicted proteins | sample Joice_CattailNLC_FD_120074 | JGI IMG/M metagenome (GOLD analysis project Ga0075306, IMG submission 120074) | Natural and restored wetland microbial communities from the San Francisco Bay, California, USA, that impact long-term carbon... | ecosystem: Environmental > Terrestrial > Soil > Wetlands ... | reverse complement strand
CGGCCAAACAAAAATCTCTTGAAATCCTTGATTTCGTGGGGCTTTCCGCCTGGACATACAAAGAGGCCCAGGGACTGCCGCTTCCCCTGCGAAAGCGGCTCGAGCTGGCCAGGGCCCTGGCCACCCGGCCCAAAGTATTGCTGCTGGATGAAGTCATGGCGGGATTAAACCCCACCGAGGTGGACGGGCTGATCGTTCTGTTAAAAGAAGTCAACCGCCAGGGGGTCAGCATTTTTTTAATCGAGCATGTCATGCGGGGTGTTATGGCACTGTCAAAGCGGGTCATCGTGATCAGCTACGGTGTTAAGATTGCCGAGGGAAGCCCTGAAGAAGTCGTCAAAGACAAGCAGGTCATCGAAGCATATCTGGGTAAGGAGTTTTTAAGTGCTCAAGGTTCGTGAAATAGATTCTTACTACGGCGACATGCAGGCCCTTAGAAACGTCAGCATTGACGTCAATCAGGGAGAGGTCGTGTCTGTTATCGGCTCCAATGGCGCCGGAAAATCCACCCTGTTAAAAACCGTCTCAGGAATGCTCCGGCCCAGCACCGGCTCTATTTCCCTGAACGGCAATGAAATATCCCGGGCGCCGACATCTAAAATAGTTGAAAACGGAATCAGCCATGTACCCGAAGGCCGACAGATTTTTCCCACCATGACGGTGTTGGAAAACCTGGAAATGGGTGCCCAGTTCCCCCGCACCAGAAAAGTGCAGCGTGAAACCCTGGAGCAGGTGTTTACCTACTTTCCCCGATTAAAAGAGCGCCTTGAACAGAAGGCAGGAACCTTGAGCGGCGGCGAACAGCAAATGCTGGCCATGGGACGCGGCCTGATGTCATTGCCTGCCCTCATGATGCTGGACGAACCATCCCTGGGCCTGGCCCCTGTCCTGGTCAGCACCATCTTTGAAATCATTGAAAAAATCAATAAGCAGGGAACCTCGATCCTGTTAATCGAACAGAATGTCTTTCACTCACTTAAAATCTCCGACCGCGGCTATGTGCTGGAAAACGGCGAGATCGCGTTGAGCGGTGCCGGACAGGAGCTGCTGGAAAATCCTCATATCCGCAAAACGTACCTGGGGCTTTAAAGATTCGGGTTGCGAGTTGCGTGTTGCGCGGTGCGGGATAGACTGGCTATTTGAACTCTTCTGAAAACCTTGACACGATATTGGGCAAGACCCCATATGGTCCTTTCCGGTTGACTATATTGAACGACCGAGGGTTGCCATCATAAAAGCCAATCCGGATCTCAAAAAGGCGTTGGAGAAAAACTGAGCCTCTGAAGGAGGAAGCGATGGCCTCTGAAAAAGTTGATTTTCTGGCAACCGTATCTCTTTTTTCTCATCTAAAAGGCGAGGAGTTGCAGCGACTTGCGAACCATAGCCGCTATTGCTCTTTTAAATTCGGCGATGTGATCATCCGCGAAGGAGAACGAGACGATCGCCTATTTATCCTTATCAGCGGCAAAGTAAATGTTTTCAAAAAGTACGGCACTAAAAGGGAAAAACTTCTGCGGACCATGGAACCTCCCGCCTATTTTGGAGAAATTGCTCTCATCGATGAATTGGTCAGGTCGGCAACGGTAGTGGCCATGCGCAACACCAAGACCCTGTGCCTGGACAAATTGAACCTCAACCGGGAAATTGAAAGAAGCCCGATCATTGCCAAAAAATTGTTGCAGATGCTCAACCGTCGGCTTTTAGCCCTTGAAAAAACCCTGGTCGAAAGTACCGGCGGCGTTATCCCCATCTGTGCCAGTTGTAAAAAAATTACCAGTGAAAAAGGCAAATGGATGACCATTGAGCAATACATAATGGATTATACGGAATACAAATTAACCCATAGCATTTGTCCCGAGTGCAGCAATGCGCTTTTGTCGCAAATACCCAAAAAAAAATAAAGGAGTTTTTCTGGATGATCGTCAGAAATTTACAGGACAAGGAGGTCTTGGACACAACCTATATTGCCCATGGGGGAGCAATCGCGCAGATGGTGCTGGACCGCCGGGTATTAAAGGAAATCGGTTTCCTGGCCTGCGCTACCCTTGAAAAAGGCAGAGAAATCGAGACCCATGTGGATCCCATGGAAGAAATTTACTATATCATGAGCGGTGAAGGAGAAATGACAGTCGGAGACGATACCCGGCATGTGGTCCGGGGCGATGCCATCTGGATTCCCGCCGGATTTGCACACAGCCTGCTGAACACCGGCCAGAATAATTGCTTTATTTTGGTGGTGGCATCGCCGGCCTGGTAAATCGCCCACCAATAATTTTTCCGCCCCCGCTCATCTTTTTTGCTCTGCTGGGAATCGGGTTTCTTCTGGATTATCTGTTTCCGTTAAAATTGTATGGCGGACCGGCGCTGCCGCGCATCATCGGGGGTGGAATTCTTTTCCTGATATCCAGTTTGCTTGCCTAACCGCCTTTTAGTTGCCCTTATTTAGTCGGTCTGCGGTAAGAACAACTTGACAAAAATGTCACGTTGTGGCATCAAATATTTTGAACACTTCAGCGCAGCTTCATGCTGCCGATTTCTTCCTAACACCAGAATACGGACCGCATGGACACGACCATGGGGCAAGTCAACACCCTTATCAACGCAGGTTTACGTTCTGTCATCATTCCAATGTCGATACACCAGGGTTTCTACCCGCAAAGGAATAAAGCAGTTGCGCTTGATTCAGCGCCCGGATTTCAAACCATGTCATTGACAGAGCAAATCAACAAAAGCGGTTTCACATAAACGTGAGGGATCGAGCCATGAACCTCAGGCTGGTGGCGTACCATTTAACTGAAAAGGAGACAGCATATGAAAAGAATAACGATTTTGTGTACGGTCATGGTTCTGGTGGCCTTTGGCGGGATGGTGTTTGCCGAGGAACCGGCTCCGGACAAGGAAGTCTGGAATAACCCTGAAAATATCAGCGGGACCGTCTGGCTTGCCACCGATTATGTCTTTCGCGGCATTTCCAACACGGACAATAAGCCCACTGTCCAGGGCAGTTTGGACTACGCCTTCAAAGGATTCTATGGCGGTATCTGGGGCTCCAATACCGATTTTTCCGATGCCCACATAGAATTTGATTACTATGGCGGCTATTCAGGCGCAATCGGAAACTTTGGTTATGACCTGATGGCCATTTACTACAGTTATCCCAACGCGGGCGCCAATCCAACATTGAACTACTTCGAAGCCCATCTGGGAGTCACCTATAAATTTGCCAATGTATTTCTAGAGCCCACCATCGGTGCCGGCTACAATTTTTCACCCGATTATTCAGGGGAAGACGGTCTGGGAAATTACGTCCACGGAACTTTAGACCTCGCCCTGCCTTTTGAATTCACCCTGGGCGGTGAGATTGGATACCAGGATGTTGAAGGAGATGATACCACGGGTCATAACATGGGCATGAACGGCCACGACGGATATGATTATTGGCACTATCGCGTCAGCCTGACAAAAGACATTCCGAAATGGTTCACTCTCGATTTGAGCTACCACAGCACGGACAGTGACGCCCAGGATTTTTTTGGCGACATCGCCGATCCGCGTCTTGTGTTCACACTATCACGGACTTTCTAGATTTAATTAAAAGCTGCCAACCCAGTCAATCGAACAGCAAGCCCGGGAAGCTGCACTTTTGATAATTTCAATCCGAGTCAAAAGTGCAGCCCCGCCTTCTAACATTCCCCGGAAATTTTTGTAGACCTGCTTACGATATTCCGCTACTATTTCGATTGCCGTTTATAGCGGTTTATTATTTAAAACATAAAAACCAAATAGCATTTGGCGAAGTACCAACGAGAGGAGCTAATTATGGAAACAATCGTTCGTGTAAATGCCGGAGAACTTAAATCATTTGATGAGAATAAATTCAACCCCAAACCCGTATACCAGAGTGACGGAATGAAGGTCGTGCTCGCTTACTTCAAGCAGGGCCAGTTTATCCCGGTGCATTCTCCGCAGGTCGAGGTGGTTTTGTGCATTCTTGAAGGTGCGGCCGAGATTGTTGCCGGCGATGAAAAGGTGATTGCTAAAAAAGATGATCTGATCATTGTTCCTAAAGGCGTTAAAAGAGGGGTTCGGGCTTTATCTGAACTGACAGTTTTACACGTGGTTCAGCCGCCTCCCGGGGAGGAGGACCACAAGGAGGTGCACCAGAGAATTGCCGAGGGCAAATTTGAATAGAGGAGAACTCATGCACAACACACCGGAGGACCTGGGCTTCAAAGAATTGCCCGTGGGTGAAGTAGTTGAAAATACAACTGCAGCCCAAATTCCTGCAAGTAAACTCTACCCGGGCGAATTTGTATCGCTGCAACCGGTTGACCCGGAAAAGGACGTGTTCGAATTGTATAAAAACAGCCATGGCAGCGCGGCAAATACACGCATCTGGACTTATATGCCCTATGGTCCTTTTGAGGCAGAGGCGGACATGAGAGACTGGATGAAAGGGTGTCAGTCATCCAGCGACCCTCTGTTTTTTACGGTATTCTCAAATGAGCTCAACCAGCGGGTCGGCATGGTGAGTTTTTTAAATATTGCAGCTTCAATGCGCACTCTGGAACTGGGCAACATATGGTATTCACCGCTTGTTCATAACACCAGGGTCAATACGGAAGCAATTTATCTCATGTTATCCGAAGCCTTTGACAACCTTGGCTACCGGAGGGTTGAATGGAAGTGTGATTCTTTAAACGCCCGGTCCCGCGCGGCTGCCGTACGACTTGGTTTTGGTTTCGAAGGCATTTTCAAACAGCACTTTATCATCAAAGGCAGAAATCGCGATACCTCATGGTATGCGATGTTAGACTGCAATTGGCCGGCAATTAAAATTAATATCCAAAAATGGCTGCAGGCAGACAAAAGCTATCTGTCTCTGGCGAAACTAAATGAACCCCTGCTTCGTGCTACCGACAAAAGGGATGATAACATTTCGGAGGGGCATTATTAACTTTTCACAATTAATCCACCGGACAACATCATAAGACAAAAGGTGCAACCGGATATAGGTCATTACAGAATTTATTAAATTCTTTTAATACCCCGACCGCTTGCGGCGGGGTGGTTAATTAAAACAACCAGGGATGGATACAGCATGAGCGCAGAAAAAATTCGCAACTGGGACGGCACCCAGTCATGGACGCCCGAGGCCATACATCATCCGCAAAATGAGGAACAGATTGTCGAACTGATTCGCAGGGCCCGCGATACTAAAAAGCGGGTCAAAGTTGTCGGCGAAGCCCTTTCGTGGTCGGACATTATCGATGTACCGACAACTGCGATGCGATTTGACAAGATGGCTTCCATCCTGGAAGTGGATCAGGACAGGCGCCGCATCTGCCTGCAACCAGGTGCCCGCCTGAATTACGTCAACGAAGTCCTGGCCCAGCATGGGCTCGCCTTTGATAATTTCGGATCCATCATTCTGCAAACAGCAGCCGGATACACTGCCACGGGCACTCACGGAACCGGTGGGCGGACGCCGATTCTGTCCACCCGCATCGAAAAAATCAGATTGATTGACGGCCTTGGTAAAATTCGAGAATTGAACGCTGACCATGAGCCGGATCTATTTTCAGCCGCCCGCGTCAATCTCGGATGCCTGGGGGTGGTCAGCGAAATCACCTTTAGCTGCATCGATGCCTTTGACATCGAAGAACGACTGGAGTTGGTCGATTTTGATACGGCCCTGGCCGACCTCGACAACACCGTCAACACTAACGAATACTGCAAGCTGTGGTGGCTTGCGTACACCGATAAAATCCAGGTCTACACCTTCAACAGAACGACCCGGTCCCGGGGCGGATTCGGTTTCACCGGCTTCATGGATCGTAGCGGTCTTTCCGGCATCCTGTTTACGGGACTCATGGGCCTGGGCCGCGCCGTACCGCCGGTAATCCCCCTCTTAAACAATACCGTTCAGAAACTTCATTTCCACCCCCGCAGGCGCGTTGACCGAAGCGACCGGGTGATTAAGGTCAGCAGCGGAATTCCAATTCACCAGGAAGCCGAATACGCCATTCCCATCGAACATGCGGCCGAAGCCATCGACAGGACCAGAATGATGGTTTTAAAAGCGGATTATCGGGTGAATTTTCCAATGGAGGTGCGCTTTGTCGCTGCCGATGACATTCCCATGAGCCCGGCCAGCGGAAGGGACAGCTGCTATATCGGGGCTTACGTTGCCGGCCTGAAATGGGCCTCGGCCTATTTCGCGGAATTCGAAGAACTGATGCGTGATTATCAGGGACGTCCCCACTGGGCCAAAAGCTTTACCCGGTCCTGGGAAGAGCTTCGCAATCTTTATCCGGCCTACGATAGCTTTAATCAGCTGCGCCAATCCTGCGATCCGCAGGGCCTGTTCAGGAACCGTTTTGTCGATCGTGTGTTTCCGGACCGTTAAACGAATTGTAATTATCGGATGACTGTTTTATACCGATTTTCAAAAATAAATACCTAAATACCGCAGGCGGGTATAAAGCGTTGTCAATCGAAAAAAGGAGTCTGAAGTGATGTATATTAACGGTCAATGGATCCAGGCCGAAAATAATGCTGTTTTTGATGTCTTTAATCCGGCCACCGGTGAAAAAATCGCCGCCGTTGCCAATGGTGATCAAAAAGATGCCGCCCGGGCCATCGAATCGGCGGCCAGGGCTTTTAAATCCTGGTCTTCTCTCACGGCTTACCAGCGCTCGGGTTATCTGTATGACGCCTACCACATTATGATGGACCGCAAGGAAGATCTGGCCCGGGTCATGACCCAGGAACAGGGCAAGCCGCTGAAAGCTGCCAGAAACGAAGTCCAGTACGGTGCTGATTTTTTGCTCTGGTATGCTGAAGAATCCAAACGGGTTTACGGAGAGACAATCCCGGCACCACGACCCGACCAGCGCTTTATCGTTTTACACCAGCCGATGGGAGTAGTGGGCGCCATCACCCCCTGGAATTATCCTGTTTCGATGATCACCCGTAAAGTTGCGCCGGCCCTTGCGGCCGGCTGCACCATCGTGCTCAAACCGGCCGAGGACACCCCCCTGTGCGCCATTGAAGTCTTCAGGGTTCTGCATGATGCCGGTATCCCGGAAGGTGTGGCCAATCTTGTTACGGCCCTGGATCTGGGTGCCACTTTGATCTGCGGCGGCCGACGCCTGACCGAAGATAACCTTGGCCGGGGCTTTTTTTATGCCCCCACCATATTAAACAATGTATCACCGGAAATGAAGATCTACCGGGAGGAAACCTTCGGCCCCGTGGCTGCGATCATCCCTTTTGATACCGAAGAAAACGTTCTGGAAATGGCCAACGATACCCATTACGGCCTGGCCGCCTATATATACACCCGGGATATCTCCCGGGCCATGCGGGTTTTTGAAAGGCTGCGGTTTGGTATTGTCGGCATCAATGATATCAACCCCACCGCCGCCGCAGCGCCGTTTGGAGGCATGAAAGAAAGCGGTCTGGGCCGGGAAGGCGGACGGGAAGGAATCGCTGAGTACCTGGAGACCAAATTGGGCGGATTCTCGGTTTAGCTTATGAAAATGCAACTTGAAAGATGGCTGCGACAGGAGCCTGTAACTCGCGGGCTCTACGACCCTCGTTTTGAGCATGATGCCTGTGGGGTGGGCATGGTGTGCCACCTCAAAGGAAAAAAATCGCACCGGATTATTGCCGACGGCCTCAAGATCCTGGTCAACCTTACCCACCGTGGAGCCTGCGGCTGCGATGAAACCACCGGCGACGGCGCGGGCATTCTCATGCAGATGCCCCACCGGTTTTTGAACAAAGCCTGTGCTGCCGCCTCCATCCGTCTACCCGCTGAAAATCAATACGCCTGCGGTCTGGTGTTCCTGCCCTCCGATCAGGAGCAGCGCCGGATCTACATGGATCATTTTGAAGGTGTCGTCCGTGAGGAAGGACAACAGTTTCTCGGCTGGCGCAAGGTGCCGGTGGAAAGTGAAGCCCTGGGCGAACTCGCGCGGCAATTGGAGCCCGCTATATATCAGATATTCATCGGACGTGGCCCTGATGTCAATCAATCCGACCATTTTGAGCGCAAGCTGTTCGTCATCCGCAAGGTCGTTGAAAGGTTGGCCCGGGATACTGGATTATCCCAGGCTTCCTACTTTCATATTCCCAGCCTGTCAGCCCGGACCCTGGTGTACAAGGGGATGCTGCTGGCCGGCCAGATCGAAGCTTTTTATCCCGACCTGGCGGATCCGGATATGACCAGTGCTCTGGCACTGGTTCACCAGCGCTACAGCACCAACACCTTTCCCACCTGGGATCTGGCCCACCCCTTCCGCTATTTATGCCACAATGGCGAGATTAACACGTTGCGCGGCAATATCAACTGGATGAACGCACGGCAGAATCTTTTCCGTTCACAATTGTTTGGGGCGGACATGGCCAAGCTGTTTCCCATTGTCACCCCCGGCGCCAGTGACTCGGCCATATTTGACAATGCCGTCGAACTGCTTTACCACAGCGGCCGTTCGCTGCCCCATGCGATTATGATGATGATCCCGGAGGCCTGGCAAAAACACGCAACCATGAGCGATCAAAAAAAGGCCTTTTACGAATATCATGCCTGCCTGATGGAACCCTGGGATGGGCCGGCCTCCATAGCGTTTAGCGACGGCAACTGCGTCGGTGCGGTCCTGGACCGTAACGGGCTGCGGCCTTCCCGGTACACCGTCACCCGGGACGATCTTGTCATCATGGCCTCGGAAACCGGCGTGCTGGACGTGGAACCGCACAACGTGCGTTCTAAAGGCCGCCTGCAACCGGGACGCATGTTTCTGATCGATATTGAAAAGGGGCGGATTGTTGACGACGATGAGATCAAAGCCGAGATATCCGCCGCCAAACCCTACCGGCAGTGGTTGCAGCAAAACCTGGTTACCCTTGACAGGCTGCCGAATCCGGCAGAAAACGGCAACCAGGATCCGCTGCCTCTCCATATCCGCCAAAAAGCGTTCGGTTTCAGCATGGAGGATCTGAAGATAATTCTGGCGCCCATGGCCCGGGAAGGCAAGGAGCCGATCGGCTCCATGGGCGATGATATACCGCCGGCAATTCTTTCCAGCCGCTCCCGTTTGCTCTTTGACTATTTCAAACAGCTTTTCGCCCAGGTCACCAACCCGCCCCTGGATGCTATCCGGGAAGAGCTGGTGACATCGCTTGTGATTACCATCGGCGCCGAGCAGAACCTGTTTGACGAAACCCCCGGGCACTGCCGCCGGCTCCGGCTGGATCAACCGATTATTGACAACAGCCAGCTGGCGCAAATCCGGAGCATTAACACCGGTGGCCTGAACTCGGCCACCCTGCCGGCCCTCTACCCGGTTGATGCCGGCGGCAAGGGCCTTGAAGAATCCATGGAAAAACTCTGCCGCCGGGCATCGGAGGTTGTAGCCGCGGGGGCCAGCATTCTGATTCTGACCGATCGGGGAATGAACCGGAACCTTGCCCCGATCCCCTCCCTGCTTGCCGTGGCCGGCGTTCATCACCATCTGATCCGGGAAGGCCTGCGTACCCGCTGCGGCATAGTTGTTGAATCCGGCGATGCCCGGGAGGTTCACCATTTTTGCTGCCTCATCGGCTTTGGAGCCGGGGCCGTAAACCCCTATATGGTGTTTGAAACCATAGAAGAGCTTGTCACCGGGGGCGAGCTGAAGGGGGTCACAGGGCAAATCGCCGTCGTCAATTACTGCCAAGCCGTCAGTAAAGGGATTTTAAAAGTAATATCCAAGATGGGCATATCCACCCTTCAAAGTTACCGGGGCGCCCAGATTTTTGAGTGCGTGGGATTGCATGAAACTGTGGTCGGAAAGTATTTCAGCGGCACGCCATCGCGAATCAGCGGAGGCGACATCGGCCTGATTGCCAAAGAGGTTCAGATGAGGCATCAGCAGGCCTTTCCCGCCAGGGAGATCGCAGCCGGCATGGGTTTGGAGCCGGGCGGCAAATATAAATGGCGGCGCAGCGGTGAAGCCCATCAATACAATCCGCTCAGCATCGCCAAACTTCAACAGGCGGTTCGTTATCAGGATGCCGGAGCCTGGCAGGAGTTTTCCGGGGTTGTCAACGAACAAAACCGGCAGGAAGGCCTGATCCGGGGCCTGTTTGTTTTTAAAGCCCCCCAAACGTCCATCCGCCTCGATGAGGTTGAGCCGGTCGAGGAGATTTTTAAACGGTTTAAAACCGGTGCCATGTCATACGGATCCATCAGCCAGGAAGCCCATGAAACCCTGGCCATCGCCATGAACCGGATCGGCGCTAAAAGCAACAGCGGTGAGGGCGGCGAAGACCCGGATCGGTACCACCCTGATGAAAACGGTAATTGGCGCAACAGTGCCATCAAGCAGGTTGCTTCCGGCAGATTTGGTGTTACCAGCACATATCTGGCCAACGCAACCGACCTGCAGATCAAAATGGCCCAGGGTGCCAAACCCGGTGAAGGCGGACAGCTGCCGGCATTTAAGGTATATCCCTGGATTGCCGCAACCCGGCACTCTACCCCCTATGTCGGCTTGATATCGCCACCACCCCATCACGATATCTACTCCATTGAAGATCTGGCCCAGCTGATACATGATTTAAAAAATGCCAACCCCCGGGCCCGGGTCAACGTCAAGCTGGTATCCGAGGTGGGGGTTGGAACCGTGGCAGCCGGTGTCGCCAAAGGCAAGGCTGATCTGATACTCATCAGCGGGGAGTCCGGCGGCACCGGCGCCTCCCCCCAGACCTCTATCCGACATACCGGACTGCCGTGGGAGCTGGGCCTGGCGGAAACCCAGCAAACCCTTGTTCTTAACGGACTGCGCAGTCGCGTGGTGCTTGAATGCGACGGCCAGCTGAAAACGGCCCGCGACGTGGCCATTGCCTGCCTGTTGGGCGCTGAAGAATTCGGATTCGGGACCATCTCTCTGGTTGCCCTGGGATGCGTTATGATGCGGGTCTGTCACCTGAATACCTGCCCGGTGGGAATTGCGACCCAGGATCCGGAACTGCGCAAAAAGTTTGCCGGCAAGCCTGAACACCTGATAAATCTGATGCGATTTATAGCCGAAGACCTGCGAAAAATAATGGCCGACCTCGGATTTCGCACCATCAGCGAGATGGTGGGCAAGGTGGATATGCTCGATGTGAGTCCCGCTATCGATCACTGGAAAGCCGCAGGACTCGATTTCTCAAAAATTTTATACAAACCGGAGATTCCCGACCTTATTGCCGGTACCTGCTTCCTGAAGGATCAGGACCACGGCCTGGCAGATGCCCTCGATCATCAACTGATCGAAACCTGCCGGCCGGCCCTTGAGCGCAAAGAACCGGTTGAATTTAGCCTGCCGATACGAAACGTTCAGCGCACCGTCGGCACCATGCTCAGTTACGAAATCTCAAACCGCTATGGTCTGCAAGGGCTTCCGGCCGATACCATCATAATTCATGCTGCCGGATCCGCGGGCCAGAGTTTCTGCGCCTTCGGTGCGCCAGGCCTGACAGTGCATATCCACGGGGATGCCAATGACTATTTCGGCAAAGGCCTGTCGGGGGCCAGATTAACCATTCGTCCGCCCGAGGGCAGCAGATTTAAGGCTGAAGAAAATATCATTATCGGCAACGTCGCCCTATACGGGGCCACCGCTGGGGAAGCGTTTATCCGGGGAATCGCCGGGGAGCGGTTCGGTGTCCGCAACAGCGGCGCCAGGGCCGTGGTGGAAGGTGTCGGCGACCACGGCTGTGAATACATGACCGGTGGCCGGGTTGCCGTATTGGGACCAACGGGTCGCAACTTTGGCGCCGGCATGAGCGGGGGGGTGGCCTATGTATTGGACAAAACCGGCGACTTTGCCAGTTACTGCTGCAATACGGAAATGGTTGATCTTGAAAAAGTCGATTCACCGGATGACATAACCGAATTACAGGCGATGATCGTCGATCATTACCGCCACACTGCCAGTACGGCGGCGGCGCATATCCTGGACAACTGGGAGGCCATGCTCGATAAATTTGTAAAAGTCATGCCGGTGGAATATAAAAGGGCGCTCGAACATCTTTCACAAAATATTGACCGTAACAATTTAAAGGCTTTAACTGAATAACAATATTAAACCTTTTGTTATTCGTTATATGTTATTCGTTAATAGTATAAAAGGAATGGAATCTAATTTTAAAATTGTCAATAAACAGGGCTCTACCAAAATATTAAATAACCAATAACTTCAAAACACCATGGGCAAACCAACCGGATTCAAAGAATACGACCGTGAGCTTGCCGGCAAACGGCCGGTAAAAGAGCGCATCAAGGATTTTAAAGAGGTCTATCAGTCCTTTCCGAAGGAAAAACTCAAAGAGCAGGCTGCCCGCTGCATGGACTGCGGGGTACCGACCTGTCACGCCGGCTGTCCCCTGGGCAACATAATACCGGACTGGAACGATTTCGTCTATCAGGATCAGTGGCAGGATGCCCTGGTCCAGCTTTTGCTGACCAACAACTTTCCGGAGTTTACCGGCCGTCTCTGTCCGGCTCCCTGCGAAGAAGCCTGCGTGCTGGCCATCAATGAACCGGCTGTCACCATCGAGCAGATTGAAAAAGAGATAATTGAACACGCCTTCGACCGGGGCTGGATTAAGCCCGAGCCACCGCACCAGCGCACAGACAAGTCTGTGGCCGTGATTGGATCGGGACCGGCCGGCCTGGCCTGTGCCCAGCAGTTGAATCGCGCCGGCCATGCGGTAACCGTTTTCGAGAGGGCCGACCGTATCGGGGGCTTGCTGCGCTATGGAATTCCGGATTTTAAGCTTGAAAAACGGGTGCTGGACCGGCGTCTGGAAATTATGCAACAGGAAGGCATTCGCTTTGAAGCCGGTATCAACGTCGGCGTCGATATAACGTCTGAAGATCTCAGCCGATTTGATGCGACCGTGATTTGCACCGGGGCAACCATTCCCCGGGATCTCCCGATCCCCGGTCGCGAGCTTAACGGAATTCATTTCGCGATGGACTTTTTGACCCGCCAGAACCGATTGACGGCCGGTGATGACCTGACAGCCTTCGGCCTGAATCCGATTAACGCGCGGGATAAGCATGTAGCGGTCATCGGCGGCGGTGACACCGGCAGCGATTGTATCGGAACCAGCATTCGACAGAAGGCCAGATCCGTTACCAATTTTGAGCTGTTTCCCAAACCCACCGGAAACCGACCGGACAATCAACCCTGGCCATTCTGGCCCCTGAAGCTGCGTACCAGCACCTCCCATGAAGAGGGCTGCCGGCGCGAGTGGGGGATACTGACCAAGGAGTTTATCGGCGCCGGCGGCCGGGTGGTCAAATTGATAACCGTGGATGTTGAATTTGTCATCAGTGGCCAGGGACGCACCGAAATGCGTGAAATGGAGGACACGACACGTGAATGGCCGGCCGACCTGGTGTTGCTCGCTTTAGGTTTTACGGGGCCTGAATCCAATACGGTTGTGAGCGGCTACGGCCTTGAACTGGACGCCCGGGGCAACATTCAGACTGATAACAATCACATGACGGGTATACCGGGCGTATTTGCCGCCGGCGACAGCCATCGCGGACAATCCCTGATCGTCTGGGCCATCTCCGAGGGACGGGAAGCAGCCCGCTGGGTCGATGTTTATTTAATGGGGACATCCGAATTGCCGTCCAAAGGCGGGGGCGATCTGCCGCGGGTATAAAGGTTTACCCGCCTCTGGCGGGTTCAAATGCAAAAGGGGCACCTCCCGGTGCCCCCTTTTATCATTTAAACCCGCTTAAAGGAAATCACTGGGCAGAGCCGCTGTCACCGTCCTGATTGGTATTCTGGATCTGAGACTGGGTCTGGGTCTGAGAATGGTTTGGCTCCTGGGTTTGCAACTGGGTCTGAATTTTAGATTGGGTTGCAGTCCGGGTCTGGGATTGGGTTTGCACCTGATTTTGAAGCTGGGACTGAGTATGAACTTGCTCCTGATGCTGATGCTGTTCCTGATTCTGCCCCTGTGACTGGACCCCGCTGCCCGAACCACCGCCAATGCCGTTGCCGCCCTGGCCGCCGTTCCCGCCCGAAGCGCCCTGACCCCCACCGTTGCCGCCCTGACCGCCACCACCGTTACCACCGCCGTCACCTGCACCAGCACCGGCACCACCACCGGCACCACCACCGACTCCACCACCGGCTCCACCACCGGCTCCACCACCGGCTCCAGCGCCGGCTCCAGCGCCGCCACCGCCTTTGGCCAGAATCATGTCGCCTTCAAACAGGGAATTCCCGGCATCGGTGAACGACGGTGCTTGATTCCAGCTGCCGTCGTCCGGCAGCTGATTCGACGGGACCGCGCTCCAGGCCGGGAAGGTAATGAACACCATCCCCAGAATACATACCAGTTGATTTAAAAGTTTTCTTTTCATTTTCTCCTCCTCTATCCATTTTGGTTAACGAAAAAATCCGACAATCTGCGCCCGGCCGGGAAAAGTTGCTGAATCAAATCCCCAACTCATCAGCCTGGCGCGAAACTCCGAACGATTTAACTTTTAAACGCATGGGAAGTGAAATGGTTACACTTTTTTTACAATTTTTTGAAATTTTTAAAAAAGGAGGAAGGAAATAGTGTGGTTTATTTAAGAAAAGATACTTTCAGGTCCAAAAATATGAATGGATGTATACTTTTTTATGCCAAAACAGATAACGGCCGTTTACCCCAACCGTTCATGCTACAGCAGGTTTTTTTTATTGGCTGCCGCCGGAACCGCCGCCACCCGGCCCGGGTCCGCCGGAACCACCGCCGCCGGGGCCGGAACCACCGGATCCGCCACTCCCGCCAGGACCGCCGGAGCCGCCGCCGGCACTACCACCACCGGAAGCGCCACTGCCGGGGCCTGAACCACCGGAAGCGCCGCCGGAATGGCCTGAGCCTGATGCGCCATGTGCCTCGCCGCCGCGGCCCTCCTGAAACCCCCTGCCCGCCTGAATGGCCGCGGAATAGCTATGGGCCAGATTTTGCGGCTGAGACTGCCGGGCCTGAATCATGAATGCGCTTCGCATGGCAAGCATATCCTGATGGCTGAATCCTTTGTTCAGGGCATTGGCCAGCATGTCGGTGACCGCCTGCGAAGACACTCCCAGACGCGAGACATCCCGGGCGGTATTAAAACACTCCAGGGCCAGGCTGTAAGCCTTGTCTGATTTCATTGATTGCGATTGCTGCTGGAGCATTTTAGTGATCCTGTCCCCATCCTCCCTTGAAAAACCGGCGGCAAGGGCGGCCGACAGCGCCTGCCCGAGGTTTGCCGTCTGCGATTTATTCCTGGAGAGCCGACCCGCACGCTGGTAGGCAAAGGCATTGCGAGATTGGACCGTTTCCATGGCCCCCACGATCAGCGAAGGGGCCACGTTTTTGGCCATGCCCTCGAAAGCCTTGTTCATCAGCGGCTGAACCGGCATGCCGCTGTTTTTAGCCTCGATCATCAGGGCGTGGACCATCTGGATCTGTTGCGCTCCAAATTGGTTTTGCAGCATGGCCCGGGTGAGCTTGACCACGTAGTCCTGCTGCAGACCGTTTTCGATCGCCTGGCGGGCGCCGGCCTTGACCACCTGTGGTGTATCCGGCGGCAGGCTGTCATCGATCTCATCACCAAAGGCAGCAGTTGCAAACAGCACGACAAAAAGCGCTATCGCTCCGGCAGAAAGCCAGGTGCTGTTTTTTCTTTCACGAAGTAAGAATCTTAAATTTTTCATAGCTTGCAGAATCCCTGTTTCGTCATTCCGGGCTTGACCCGGAATCCAGTGCTGTTTCCAGGCGTTACGTTTCTGGATGCCCCCGCATCGCGATGCGGGGCAGGCTCCTCAAGTCCGGCATGACAGACAAAAATTAGCCGACCGTTATATATTTGGCCGCAATCCCGGCCAAAAAAAATTCAATACTGAAAGATTATTTTTTTTGCCGTCCTCTCAACGGCAAAAGAAATTAATTTCCCTCTGCATTATAGCAAGCTCGAGCGAAGCGGGTGGTGAATTTTATGCAGAATCAACTCAATTACTCCCCCGGAACATACACACAATTACGGGAGCCGAAATCATCATTTTCGTACAGCTCACATTTCGGCAGGTACACGGCACCGTCCACGATGTAAAAATACCGGAATTCGGAATTGGGTACAACGGTAACCGCCCAGCGGAAGCCTTTCAGCCGGCTGGCCCGGTGAGGGTTGTAGGCGTCCAGGGAGGATACAAATTCGACCCTCTCGGCACCCGGCGCCCTGAGATAAAATGTCACACGCTCCGATTGACTCTCGTGATAGTGGGTCACCGCACATCCCGCAAGAATTAGGGAAATAACAGTCAGTTGCAAAATCAGTCTTTTCACGTTTTCATGTTGACGGCCAAAATTGAGTTCTCGCCGCCGAAATCATCCTTTTCGCGAATGGGTATCGTAGGGTCCGGTATCCTCCGGCCCCCCTCCAGTATATAGCACAACCGGTGTTCGCCGGCCGGTACGTCGAGAACTGCCTCCCAGTAACCACTGGTGCCGGTTTTTTTCATGGGAACGGCTTGCCAGCCTAAAAAACTGCCGGTGATCTCCACCCGGCTCGCATTCGGCTGATAGAGGACAAAACGGTGGGAGGTCAACATCATCTGCTCCCGCTGCGGCGTCACGAAGAACATGACCAGCAGGGCAGCCACAAAACCGGTGGCAAAAATGCCGGCCGGGCGCCAGAACGGAATGGAAAACCGATGTTTCTCTCGCAATGTAACGGCCGGAACACGATCGGTCACCTCGCTGCGAATCTGCTTTTCCTGATGGAGCAGATCAAGGGTTTCATCCTTGAAGGCCACTTGTTCATGCACGGTTTCGACAAACTCGATCTTCTCGTCCAGATCCAGCTCGTCGTCAATATAGCTGCTTATCAGATAATCCTTCATATATCACCTGTATTCATTATTTTTTTGAGCTTCACCCGGGCGCGGTGAACCCGAACTTTGACGTTGGCCTCACTGGTACCGGCGATCCGGGCGATCTCCCGGTAGGGCATATCGCTGCTAACCACCAGCGAAAGGATGTCCCGCTCTTCCGGCTCCAGCTTCTGCATGGCCGCCAGCACCTGCCGGTAGTCCTCGCGCACCAGCATTTCCGTTTCCGGGTTGTTCGCTGAAGGCTCCTGCTCATCCAACAGGGGGGCGTCACGGCCCTGTTTGCGGTAGCCGTCCATAACGGCATTGCGGGCGATGGTGTAAAGCAGGGCCGAATTTTGCCCCTCTTCCCCGTATTTTTCCAGATACCGCGTAAAGCTTTCCTGCAGGATGTCGCCGGAAAGGTAATAATTCCCCGTGCTCCTCATCAGGTATGCAAAAAGCCTGTCCCGGTGCTTTTTGTAGAATGCTCTGAAATCAGTCACTTTAATTATTAAACGCGCGAAGGGTTAAAAGGTTACAGCCTGATCTAACATATTTCAAATGGGAGTTACAGGAAAGGATGAACTCTTGGTCTGATCCTGGGGTTGGGTAGCTCAGCCTTCAATTACATAAACATACACTTCCCGGGGGCCGTGGGCGCCGTGGACCATGGTGGCTTCGACATCGGCGGTTTTGCTGGGGCCGGAGATAAAGGTCATGCAGTTGGTCAGGCCCTCGTTTTGTACTTCGGGGTCAAAGCTCAAAAGCGCGTACAATTCCTTGAGGTCCCAGATAATCTGGTCGAGGTAAATTACCCCGATGTGAATCGACGGGACCAGGGAAACCGACCGCCCCTGTCCCGCACGGGTCCGCATGACCAGGCTTGCTGTATCGGCCATGCAATAGTCAGCGGACGTAATTCCGATATAAGAATCCATGACGTTTTGCCGCAGCTGCTCTCTTTCTTTTTGGGAGGAAATTCCTTCTGGATCAGTATTGTCAAATTCGGCAACGTGCACCGTTACATTTTGATCTGCCAGTGCATCCGCTATATTTAAGCGCTCGATCAACGGATGCTTCCAGGTCACGATACTTTTTTGGTCGCCCCATTCCGGATCTTTATTGCGCACAAGTTCGACAATGGCAGCCGTCACGGATTCCTCATCCTTTAAGACGGCGACACTCAAATTAATCGGTGCGGCCATCTCCATGAACCGGTCGAGCAGCTGTTGCCTTTCAGTCTGAGAACGGTTTTTGATGCGGTCTAAAATGGCCTGGGTTTCTTCTGTGAATCTGCTGGTGCATAAATTGTTTTCACCCGGCAGATCATTGGGCGATTTACCCAAGGCCGATCTGATGTTGCCGATAAAGGCCAGCTGTCCTGAATTTTCCATTGCTGTTAAATTACCCTTTGAATATATTCCCCACTCGCAGATTTCTGAATTCGTGTTTGAAGCTGTTTCAAAATTTCGGATCAGGTTCGAGGGCAAGGCGCAGCGCAGATTGAAAGCGCAGCGTACACGATAGTACCTGAGCATTTCAATCTGTGGGGCAACGCCGCCATCGGGCCTTAGACGAAGTTTTCAAACAGCTTCTAAAGGCCTTTTTTCCAACGCCTCATAAAACTCTCGCCGTCAAGCGGTTTTATGTCCCGGCTCTGGGTCCACCCATTAAAAGGTGGCGGCAACCGGCGTATCATGTTGTCATTTTGCGGGAAAAACTTCTGTCCGAAAGAGCCCATCCGCAAGAATAAATCATAAACCGGCCGGCTGCGAATTATCCAGGACCATATTTTAAAACCTGCCTTTTCGGAGAGGCTGGCACGGTCAACCCCCCAGGCAGGATCGCCATCGGCCAGTTTAGAGCGCAAGGCCAGCAGCATGCGCGGCAGATCAATATTGACCGGGCAGGCATCCTGGCAGGCCCCGCACAGGGTTTCGCCCTGGCAAAGATGCCTGGCCTCGTTGATGCCGACCAGAAGGGGCAGAACAACGGCCCCCACAGGTCCGGAGTATGGATGCCCGTAGGAATGCCCGCCGATTTTCCCGTAGACCGGGCAAACATTCAGGCAGGCGGCACAGCGGATGCAGTAAAGCATTTCCCGAAATTCCGGATCGGCCAGGATGCGGCTGCGGCCGTTGTCCAGGATGACCAGATGAAATTCATCCGGACCGTCAACCTGGTTCGCATATCGGGGCCCGCCGATGTAGCTGGCGTAAGTACCCATATTCTGCGCCGCCGCTCCACGGCACAACAGTCTTAACAGAACATCATGATCTTCCAACCGGGCAGCCACCCGCTCCATCCCCATGATGGCCACATGAACCCTGGGCATGGTGGTGGACATGCGGATGTTGCCTTCGTTGGATACAGTGAGAATGTGGCCGGTTTCCGCGCAGGCGATATTGCAGCCCGAAAACCCCATATCGGCTGCCAGGAATTTTTCCCGCAATGCTTTGCGGGCGGCCCGGGTCAGGCTCGGCGGGTCATCGGTATAGGGTATCCCAATTTTGTCGCTGAACAGCCGGCCGATATCCTGTCTGTTCTTATGAATGGCCGGCGCGATGATGTGGGAAGGCCGCTCGCCCGCCAGCTGGATGATGTATTCTCCCAGGTCGGTTTCGGCTACTTCAATACCGTTTTCGAGCAAGGCTGCATTCAACCCGATTTCTTCGCTCACCATGGATTTGCCTTTGACCGCCAGCTTAACGTTGTGCTTGCGGGCAGTCGCCAGGCAGTATTCCAGGGCTGCCTGGGAATCTTCCGCAAAAAACACATGCCCGCCGTTTTTACGGACATTCGCGGCCAGGGTTTCCAGCAGGACGTCCAGGTTGGCAATGGCCTTTTCCCGGATCCCGTGGGCTTTCAGGCGCAGATCCGGTCCTTCCGGCAATTTCTGATACGCAAGTGCCGTGCCCCGGCCAAACCGGTTTTGCAAATCAGCCAGCGCACCCTGCAGCACCTGATTTTTCAAAGCTCTTTTGGCTTCAGCAATGTAGTCTCCGACAAAGATTTCGCTCATGAGTTCGTGTTCCGAGTTGCGCGTTTCGAGTTACGGGTTCCGAGTTACGGGTTGCGGGTTACACGTTTCGTGTTGCGAGTTACGGGTTACGAGTTGCGTGTCAGATGTTCTGCAGCTCAGACCCCGAAACGCGCAACCCGCAACGTGTAACTCGATGTTATCAACTTGCAAGAAGTTGGGCAATATGCATCGCCTTGATCGACGACCCTTTCCGGCTCAGCATTCCCTGAATATTCATCAGACAGCCCATGTCGCAACCGACAACGGTATCGGCACCGGAAGCGATAATGTTATTAACTTTGTCTTCCGCCATGGCTGCGGATATATCCGCATACTTAAATGAAAACGATCCGCCAAACCCGCAGCAGCGGTCCGAATCGTTCATTTCGACAAATTCGGCACCGGCTATCTTGCGCAAAAGGCTGCGGGGCTGTTCTATGACCCGCAGGTTGCGCAATAAATGACAGGAGTCGTGATAGGTAACGACTCCATTGTAATGCGCCCCGAGGTCATCCACCCCCAGGATGTCCACCAGGTATTCGGTCAGCTCGAAGGTTTTGGCTGCCACTTCCTGCGCACGCTGCAACCAGGCCGCATCGTCGGCAAACAATTGCGGGTAGTGATGGCGTACCATCGTCACACATGATCCGGAAGGACAAACAATGGTCTCCGCTGTTTGGAAAATTTCGATAAATCGCCTCGCGGCCACCCGGGCTTCCCCCTGATATCCCGAATTAAAGGCCGGCTGCCCGCAACAGGTTTGCCGGGTCGGACATGTCAGGCTGACACCCAGTTTGCGAAATATCCCCACCACGGCTTCTCCGACTTCCGGAAAAATTCCATCCACCAGGCACTGGATGAAAAGGGTCACTGTTTGGTTCGCATTCACTTTTGGATGGTAGCTCCTATTGGTTTCTGGCTTCTGGTCGCTTGCCGCTGGTATCTGGCCCTCGGCGGTGGCAAAAAGAAAACAGCCAAAGACTATAACGAACCTTTCAAAAAATCCAGGGTTAAAAAGTGACCGCGTGGGGTTCGGCTATATAGTTTAACTCTTTACTTTCACTAACTAGCTGATTGTGCTAAAGTAATCAAAATTCAAGCGGTAAAAAATAAACGATCTAAACGATCTGAACTGACCAAAGGATCAAAGCCCAAAAAATGGCCATGAGTGAAAGACGAATTG
>Ga0075306_1000096_pt1 | contig 21476 bp, 23 predicted proteins | sample Joice_CattailNLC_FD_120074 | JGI IMG/M metagenome (GOLD analysis project Ga0075306, IMG submission 120074) | Natural and restored wetland microbial communities from the San Francisco Bay, California, USA, that impact long-term carbon... | ecosystem: Environmental > Terrestrial > Soil > Wetlands ... | reverse complement strand
TTTAAATTACGGCACAGTCTGGCAGTCGGGAATCCAGGTGGATTCAAACTGGACTCCTGCCTTCGCGGGAGTGACATTCGTTTTGTAACTTATTTGTAGGACAGCACACTATCAGTGGTTTCAAAACCGCAACGCAACGCCGCCATGGGCACTGAGGCGCATCCTGGGGTCAACTCGAACTAAAATTCACCTCAGAGATGTGATTCAGGGTTCATGGCAAGGCGCGGGGCCGGTTCAAAAGCGGAGCATACACGCCAGTATGTGAGCATTTTGAACCGCAACGCAACGCCGCCATGGGCACTGAGGCGCATCTCTGGGGTGAATTTTACTTGTTCCACGAGAACATCACCGCCCCCAGGCTCAAAAATCCCAGGGTCATCAGCGTCAGTATGGTAACCTCGACGCTGACATCCATTAGTCCGGCACCGTCGAGCATGATTTTACGAACGGCCGTGAGGATGTGGGTGAGGGGAAATATCTGTGCTGCCCCCTTGACCCATGCGGGTGCCCCTTCCAGGGAAAACCAGACTTCCGACAAAAACATCATGGGCCAGGAAATGAAATTTAAAATGCCGGTGGTAAATTCTTCACTGGTGCCTCTGGCGGCCAGCACCAGGCCCAGGGCTGTCAGACTTGTACTGCCCAAGAAAAAGATCAAAAAAAGGTCCACGTAGGAGCCCAACACCGTAAATGAAAATATAAAATCACACCCCAGCCACACCACAACCAGGGTGAACATGAGCAAAAAGATCCGCGACAGAGCCTGGGCGGATAAGTACTCAAAGGCGTTCAGCGGCGTAACCTTTAACCGTTTTAGGACTCCGTTTTTGCGATACCGCACCACAACATAGCCCACCCCCCAAAGGGCGCTGAACATCATGTTCATTGCCAGAATGCCCGGAAACAACCAATCCAGGTAACGGATGGCAGTACCCTGGATCTCCTTTTTTTGCGCACCGATTTTAAAATCCGGTGGGATCAGGCTGGACTTGAACATCTGTTCGATGACATAGCCCTTGGGGGAGGCTTCACTGACATAATAGTCGTAAGGGGGATTTCCCAGTTTCAATAAAAAGTCGATTTTGTGGTGTTTAAGCTTGTCCAGCCCCTGGGCTAGGGTAGGAATACCGATAAACTTGATGTAGCGCATCTTACGAAGCCCATCCGGGATCCGGATTTGCGCCGGAGTCACCATAACTGTTTCATGGGGAAACAGGCCGACGTTGTATTCGGTATAGGATTTTCCGCCGAATATAATCCCGAAACCCGCCACAATCAGAAACGGAAACAAAAAATTCCACCCGAAAGCAGCGCGGTCCCTGAAAAACTCACGGTTTCTTGCTTTGAACATGGCCCAGAATCGCTTAAAGCTCATGATTACTCCCGCAATTGTCGCCCGGTCAAATTCAAGAACACCGACTCTAAGCTGGGGGATTGAACCATCAGGTCCGACAGATCAACATTCTGGGATATGAGAAGATCCAGACAGGAATTGACGTCGTTGGTTTTTATTTCAACGGTATCGTGCACCTTGCGATAGGGCAGGGGCAGCTGGCCCAGGGCGCGACCCAAACTGCCGGCCGGTAGAATGACCGTCATCTCGGGACTGTGGTGTTTGATCAATTCCTGGGGCGTTCCCCGGGCGATAATTTTGCCGTAATCCATGATCGCAATTTCATCACAGAGGTACTGGGCCTCTTCCATGTAATGAGTGGTCAGAATGATGGTTTTGCCGTCCTGTCTGATTTGCTGAATCAAATCCCACAAATTGTGCCGTGCCTGGGGATCCATGCCGGTGGAAGGTTCGTCCAGAAACAGCAGTTCGGGTTGATTGATCAGCGCCATGGCCAGTAAAAAACGCTGTCGCTGACCGCCGGATATTTTATCGTTATATTGATGCTGGAACTCGCCCAGGTGGCACATTCCCACCAGGTCATCGATTTCGGTGGCATGGCGGTAAAGACTTTGGAATGTTTCCAGGGTTTCGCGGACCGTTAGAAACGACAGCAGGGAAGTCGTTTGAAACTGGATGCCGACCTCATCTTTAAATGAGGCGGTTCGGGGTTTGCCCTTATAGAGAATTTCACCGGAGGTGGGCGCGATAACATCTTCGATGATTTCGATGGTTGTCGTTTTTCCGGCCCCGTTCGGCCCCAGCAGGCCGAAGCAAATCCCCTGCTTAACGCTGAAACTTGTGCCGTCTACGGCGAGGACGGTTTTATACTTTTTGACAAGGTTATTTACTTCCAGTAAAGCCGCCATGGTCTCATCTGCCTGAATGCCGGGAAAGAGATGTGTGCCTAAACTGAGTAATCATAATCATTTCATTTGGCTTGACAAGATGGCTTTTGCAACATAGTTTCCGACTTTAAGTCTTGGGCGCAGCCCACCGTGCCGTTTGGACCTTGAAAGTTTGAGTTGCGGGTTTTGTGAATTTGGATTGCGGATTGTAGAGCAAAGCGCAGAGCCTATAGTGCAAAGCGTTAGAACTCTTTGATATATCCGATTTATCGGCCTTTACGCTAGACGCTATGCCCTAGGCCGCAAAACGCGCAACCCGCAACGCGTAACCCGCTTAATTTCATATTGTTATATTATATCAAGGACGGATTTATGACCCCCATTATATGTATCGTCGGCCGATCTCAGACCGGCAAAACCACCCTCATCGAAAAATTGATTCCTGTCCTCAAGGAGCGGGGTTACAGAATTGGTACCATCAAGCACTCCCATCACATATTTGATTTTGACAAAACCGGCAAAGACAGCTGGCGTCACAAGGATGCGGGAGCTGAAACGGTTATTATTGCCTCACCGGGAAAAATCGCAATGATCAAAAACGATCCTGAGGGCACCTTGGACAGCCTGCAAAATTTTTTTGCCGATCTGGATCTGGTGATTACGGAAGGATATAAAGGAGAGCAAAGGCCTAAAATCGAGGTTGTTCGAGCCGCCCGCCATGAAGAAGTCCTGCTGGCTGATGACGCCAATCTGATAGCCGTTGCCACCGATGTCAAAATGGAAATGAAAGTGCCTGTCTTTGGTTTGGAGGACACCGATCAACTGGCGGACTTTATCGAAAAGAATTATTTGCTTTAAATATTTGGGATTTCTGATTTATCCTGGTTCGGGTTATGGCAAAACCGAAGTATTCAAATAAGTTTAATGGCCTGAAATGGCCACCCCTCGTCCCGGGAACTTTGATCAGGCGTTACAAGCGATTTTTAGCGGATGTAGAATTTAAAGACGGCACCGTTGTCACCACTCATTGCCCCAATACCGGCAGCATGAAGGGCTGCAGCGAACCAGGTCGCCCTGTTTATCTATCCTTTCACGATAATCCCAAACGAAAACTGAAATATACCTGGGAACTCATCGAGATGCCGACTTCCCTGGTGGGGGTGAACACCCTGGTGCCAAACCGGCTGGTTTTTGAGTCAGTTAAAGCCGGGTTGGTACCCGAGTTAGCCGGCTATGAAAAGGTTGAACGCGAAATTAAAATCAACACGCATACGCGCCTCGATCTTTTGCTGACGGGTGTTAACGGGCAACGCTGTTATGGAGAAATCAAAAACTGCACTATGGTTAATGACGGCCTTGCGTCGTTTCCGGATGCGGTAACTGTCAGGGGTCTAAAGCATATTGCCGAGCTTGAAGCACTGTTTGAGTCTGGCCATCGCTGTGTTATGTTTTATCTTATACAAAGAATGGATGCCGAGGTTTTTAAACCGGCCGAGCCTATTGATCCTGAATACAGCCAAGGGTTGCGGCGTGCTGTTGACAGTGGTGTTGAAATATTGGCCTATGACGTATCAATTGACCTGAAGGGGATTAAACTGAATCGCAGGATTCCTTGTGAATTGTAGGCTCTTCGTAGCAGTAAAAAGACCAACGGTGACCAGAGACAAGAGACCAGTACCCAAAAACCAGTGACCAGCAGCCGGCCAATTTGACTTTGAAGATTAATTGTACTAAAAATGATAGTCTGATAATTTAGATCCATGTATTAAAATAAATGCTAAAATTTCAAATAGATATCATGCCATTGCAGTGAACAACCATGCCGGATTTCTCCCTTGAAAATTTAATCTGCCATCAGGATAACCTGGAGAATGTCCTGGACAATCTTAAAGAAGGAATCATTGCCCATGACATGAACCGGCGCATCTTTTTTTTCAACAAGGAGGCCGAACGCATTACCGGTTACAGCCGGCAGGAGATCCTTGATCGAGATTGCCACGAGGCTTTTAGCAGCCCGTTCTGCGGTGAGCACTGTGTCTTCTGCGTAGACGAGCCTGAGCTGGCGGATACCTCCGAGTATACCATTAATATTTCCACTAAAACCGGTGACCTGCGGCGCCTTGAGGCGACCATTACCAGTATGAGGAACGGCGACGGTCAATTGACCGGGGTTCTGTCATCCTTCAGGGACGTAACCGATCTATTCAGCCTGAAAAGGAAGGCCGGTGAGCTGACAAGTTTCGGCAACATCATCGGCCAGGACAGCAAAATGCTGGACATATTCCAGCAGATCCGGGATGTTTCCGGTTATGATTACACGGTTCACATTTCCGGAGAAACTGGAACCGGCAAAGAGCTTGTCGCCAATGCCATTCACAATGAGAGTCCGCGGGCCGGTGCATCATTTGTCCCGATTAATTGTGGTGCACTTCCGGAAGGCCTGATCGAAAGCGAGCTATTCGGGCATGTCAAAGGGGCGTTCTCAGGCGCGGTTCGTGATAAAAAAGGCCGTTTTGAGCTGGCGGATGGTGGGACGGTATTTCTCGATGAAGTTGCCGAGCTTTCCAATAACATGCAGGTCAAGCTGTTGCGGTTTTTGCAGGAAGGTCAATTTGAAAGGGTTGGCGGCGAAAGGACGGCTTCGGTGAATGTGCGGGTGATCAGTGCCACCAACAAGACCCTCAAAGATGCCGTCAAGGAGGGGCGGTTCCGTGATGATCTATATTACAGGCTCAATGTGATACCTATCCATCTGCCGCCGCTGCGCGAACGCAAGATTGATATTCCGTTGTTGATGGATCGCTTTTTACGGGAGGCCGCTGAACGCTACGACCGGCAGCCCCTTAAGGTTTCCCGCAAGGCCATGTCCCTGATACTGGATTACAGATGGCCGGGCAACGTTCGCGAGCTGCAAAATGCGATCCAGTTTGCCTTCGTCAAATGCAACGGGACGTCCATAGCGGCCGAAGACCTGCCCATGGAACTTAGGGAAACCGAAAATGCCTGCATTCGCCGCGGTCCGTCGCGTAAACTGGACACCGAGGGCGTGCGATCGGCCCTGGTTAAAACAGGCGGCAATAAAGCCAAAGCCGCCAAGCTGCTGGGCGTCGGCCGGGCCACCCTCTACCGGTTTTTGGGGGATCACCCGGAGCTTAATGAAGCCGTAAGGTTACTGTAATTTTTTTCTGCCTTAATTAAAGATAATCTTTATTCCTTAATTACTTTCAATATATTTTTTAAGATCATGGGAGTAAAGGAGGTTTAGATGCTGTCGTTGGAAGAATTAAAAAATGAAAGTGATCTGATCAATGAGGTCAACTGGGACCTGGGGCCTGAAGAGGCCGTCAAATTATACCTGGAGTGGGGCAATACAGATTGGGGAAGCGGCAAATATACTATCCGTTCCAAGCAAGACTATTCTGTTTATTTTGTGGTCAATTGCTGGCGCAAACCATTCTGGATCTATCTGATCCGCCGCAATTCCGAAGATGCCGAGGAACTGGCGCGTTTTGAGCTGCCGGAACGATTCGAAAAAGACGTTTGCGAACTAAAAGGTGTATATGCACTGGAGCCCGATGTCAAAGCCTGGCTGAAAAACGAACTGGATGTTTAAATCTCAAATTTGGGGAGACACAATCCTAACCTTTGCTTTGGGTAATCTGATTTTGATGATGGTCGATATAAAGGATTCCATCCAGAATTAATCGCGCATCGTCGCAGGGGTCCGGTCCGGCCGCAAGTCATGCAGATCCACCTTTACCCGTCATCCTGGGCAATAGGATCTGATAGGGGGATTTAGGTTTGAACCGCAATTTCTTCAAGCGGCTCCCCTACTGTCAGATAACTGCGAATGCTGATATACAGACGTCCGTCCAGTCGTTCTCGTATCTTGCCGGTTATTTTCACCTTATGATGGATATGCGCCAGCAATTCCTTGCCTACTCCGTTAGGCTCCACACGGTATTCTATCTCATCTGAGGTGTGAAGGGATACCCCTTTGATATTACCTTCTTTATCCCAGTCGGAGGGTATGATGATGCCTTCAATTGTCGGCTTGCTCCTTTTCGAGGTCATGTATTTATCTCCTTAGCTCAAACATCCTTGTGGCGCTCTTATTTTTTTCGACGGTTGGGACAATGCCCTCTGATAACCTTAGAAGCTATCTCAAATCCGCCTGAGGCGGATTGGCCTCCCGCCTTTTCCGGCGGGATTGGCCGCTCGGTTTAAATCCTGATCCGCCTGAGGCGGACCTCCGGTGTAAACCTCGCGTCCGCCGCGATTTTGAACCAAAATCCTTTTTTTGAGATGGCTTCTATTAGTTCCTAACAGCAACAGGCGTGCCAATCCGATAACATACTGTATTTATTTGGCATAAAATCTTTAGGGGCAGGAAAGATGAACCGGAAATTCTTAAGAGATCGGACGGTTGGGAATTGAGAACGCCTGGAACCAGCCCAAATCGATATAACTATTTGATAAAATGATAAAAGTTTGATCAGAATTTCAAATTCCGATTTTAGGAGCGGATCGGAACGCCGGGTTCTATTCTATCAATCCAGTCAGCCATCTGCCCTGGACACCATTTGAGTAGTGTCGGCCGGCGATATTATAAAATTGATTTGCCCCTTTAATTATCCACTGGACCCGCCCTTACAGGCCGGGCAGTATTTTCTGGGGGTACCCCTTCCGATCCAGTGAAAGGCCATTACATGTTTCTGGCTGCAGGTGGGACAAATGCATTCAACCTTCATTTTGGAATTGTAAATTTTATCGTCGAAATCAAACTCATCTAATTCTTCAGAGAGAGAAAGCCCGGCCATCTTACTGGGATTGCCTGGGTTATTTGCTGGAGCTCTTTCAAATTTTTGCATTGATCTTTTCCGTATTTGAATATTAGGGTAATTTGGCTTCACCCGACACCGGTTAATCGCTCCCGTTCCTCTTGCTTGGTTTTGCATTGGATACACCGTCTTGCAACCGGCCGGGCTTTTAAGCGTTCGATAGCGATGTCTTTGCCGCAGTCATCGCAGATGCCATAGACGCCATCTTCGATGTCTTCCAGTGAACGGTTAATCTTTTTGATAAGCACACTTTCCCTATCGCGGATACGAAGCGTGTAGCTGCGTTCACTATCAAAAACCGCTCGATCGAGGGGGTCCGACAGATGATCTTCGGAACCGATTAGACCCACAACCGTATTGCCTGCTTTGCCCAGCAGCTCATCAAGCCATTGAGTTAGTAAATTTTTAAAATAGTCGAGGTCCTTTTTCTCCATCTTTGTCCCTTATGCTCAAAGGTCACAGCCTATCGATAAGTCCGGTCTGAGTTACCTTTCTAGTGGTTGTCAGAGAAACAAACCGCTGATTCGAATGTTTTTTCTACAACAATTTATACCAGACTCCCCTATTTTTGAAAAGCGGTAAAAGCTAATTTTCATCCCAGAAATAATCATCCGTCTCACCCAAGTCAACTGCGTCCAGAAGCTGATCTATATCTGCATCATTATTAAAGTCCTCAATATTGTCGTTTTCAAAAAAAGAATCGTAATCCGCGTTCACCGAAAATTTAGAAAGATATAACCCAACTGTGCTATGCATGGTTCATTCTCCTTGCCAATCGTACTTAAGTCGATGCTGGACCTTTTTGTGGTTTCTTTTGGCTTTTGGTTTCATCCCTTCTTCTTGGTCTTCTTCGCGCAATTTGTTTTTTCGGCGGATAGGAGACCGCCTGGGCTGATCAGCAGCTCCATTAGCGTTTCTATGGTTGCCGCCGTCAAAAATCTGGTCGTCTTTCTCCATTTCAGCTTCGTTGATATCGTACCGGCCCATATCCACCTCCGAGCATTCTACCCGCTATTCTTCGACAACTTCAAAGGATTCGACAGTAATAATTTCAAATTTACCGGAATCTTTTAATTGCCCTGTAACTTTCACCTTTTCGGGGATGTAATTGAGTATCAGACATTTTGTCTTTAAAACCAGCCGGGGCAAATCGGTAGCGGCCCGCAGCCCGGCAAGCCGAAACAGATTGGGCGCTTCCTACAGCGGCTGTATCACCAAAGTGCTTTCGGTCAAGCAATTACCGTGCCAATTTTGCAACATCCTGATTTTAATTTAAAAATTTACCAATTCGGATCAAAAACAGGAACCGGTAATTCTGAAGCGAAGCCAGTATCATTTAACCGAAAAACCTAAGGCAGCAAAAATTTTAATAACGCTTTGAAAATATTTGAATATTAAAATCGGAAATTTTGATTCCGATTTTTAATCGGGTCGGAATTCGAAGTTCCTGTCTTATGCGGTCTTAAATTCTTCTTTGCGGATACCGTACTTGTTCATCAGTTTGTTCAGCTGGCGGCAGCTTATGCCGGCATCACGGGCAGAGTCATTAATTTTGCCCTGGTTGCGATCCAGAACATCTTTCAGAAAATTCCTTTCAATTTCCTCAATCCCCTGCTGCCTTACTTCCGCCAGGGTAAGTTGCATCCCGGTGGGAATAAATACAGATGTGGCATCAGTTTCGAATAGCTCCTTGGGAAAACTTTCAGGTGTCAAAAACGAGGACGTCTCCAGGATATAGGCCCTTTCGACAAGATTTTCCAATTCCCGGATATTTCCAGGCCATGTATATTTCTTGAATGCCTCCAGGACAGCCGGGTGAATGCCCTTTATTTTTTTTAAAGAAAATTGGTTCAAATTGTTCAAAAAGGACTCGACGAAAAAAGGGATATCTTCTAATCTTTCTCTTAAAGGCGGGATTTCTATCGGAAATACATTCAGGCGATAATACAGATCTTTTCTGAAAGTTCCCTCATCGCACATTTTTTTCAAATCCGCATTGCTGGCCGCAATCACTCTGACATCTGTCTTCAGCGTTTCCTCGCCCCCCACCCGCTGATAGGTACCGTCCTGCAGAACCTGCAGCAGTTTGATCTGAGCTGCAGGTGTAATGGTGCCGATCTCATCTAGAAAAATGGTGCCGCCCGTGGCAAATTCGAACTTTCCGAGCTTTCTGCGCACGGCTCCCGTGAATGCGCCTTTTTCGTGGCCGAACATTTCACTTTCAACCAGGGTGTCCGGTATGGCCCCGCAATGGACGCTGATAAATTGTGCATTTTTGCGGTTGCTGTGCTGGTGAATCAATTGGGCCAGAACACTTTTGCCGGTTCCGGTTTCGCCGGCAAACAATACTGTGCTCTTCGTTGGTGACACGATGCGAATTTGCTGAAGAACCATTTTCATGCTTTCGCTGTTGGTCCGCAGAAGCTCAATGGAGTCGACCTGCCAGAATTGATCGCGCAGGTAGTTCAGTTCCGACTGCATGATTCTCGTTTTGTTCAAATTTTCCAAAATCAGCTTTAATTCTTCGGCATCAAGCGGATAGGTAAGGTAGTCACCGGCACCGGCCTTGACCGCATTGACGGCTTTGCGTATTTTTTCCTGGCGGGTCATGACGATAATTTCTATGGAAGGGTATAACTGCCAGAAAGGTTCGAGGGATGCTTTGTAGTTTTCTTCGGAGTCCTGGTTGTTAAGAACATCCAGATCAATGAAAACCAGATCAAACCGTCTTTTTTGAAGCCGTTCCAGTGCCGCAGTCTTGTTGGCTGTTTTTTCAACGGTAAACCCTGCTTTATATGTTGAGGCAATTAAAGGATAGGTTTCTTCTTCGTTACTGACCACTAAAATCGATTTCATTCTACGATCCTAAACAAACTGAGTCTATCACGATCATGCGATCAATTCTCACAACACGATCAACTATACCAAGAGATGACGTGAATCACAAATGAAAAGAGCAGGCCGGGATAATAATGGAAGATTGGTGGCGCCCGGTCCGGCAATGGCCAAACAGGCAGCCGGGCGCCCACAGGGCTTGGCAAAGGCCGAGGCGGCGTAGGAGGTCGCCCCTTCGTGCCGAACCCTTTAGAAATCTAAACTTGCGGGTTCGTAGTATTCCTTCGGATTTTTACAGGAGGGGCACTTGGGCGGCGGTTCATTGCCTTCAAAGATGTAGCCGCAGACCGAGCATTTCCATTTTATCGGCTGCTCGCGTTTATACACCGTGCCGGCTGCCACCATATCGAGCAGTTTTTTATAGCGGGCCCGGTGATGGGCCTCGATTTTAGCCACCTGTTTGAAAGCGTTCTCGGCGGCTTTTTCACCTTCTTGCGCGGCCTCCGCTGCAAAGTCCGGATACATGTTCTTCACCTCGTAGTCTTCGCCGCCAAAGGCTTCTTTGAGATTGGCAGCGGTATCTCCGATGCCATTGAGCAGTTTAAGATGATCTTTGGCATGCTGCATCTCGTTGAAAGCGGTTTCTTCGAAGATCTTGGCAATGTAATGGTAGCCCTCCTCCCGGGCAACTTCGGCAAAAAACGTGTACTTGTTTCTGGCCTGTGATTCTCCGGCAAATGCAGCCTGTAAATTTTCTGTTGTCTTACTCATGTTTTTTCTCCTTTCGCTTAATGGTGGGTAAAATATACAACAATATTTCCCAAAAGGGAGTTCAAGACGGTCGCTTTCAATTTAAAATAGCAATAATTAGGGGAAAACATTTCCCGAATTGCCGCATTGTTCACATATACCCTTGAGAACCACCCGGCTGGTAAGCGCGGTAAAGCCCAAATGGACATTGTCCGGTATTTTAAGGTCGGTGTACTCATCGTTTTGAAAATCGAGTATTTTTCCGCAGGAAACACAGTGCAGGTGATGATGGCTTTTCACATTGGGGTCAAACCGTTTGGCACCGCCGTATACTTCAACCAGATCCACTATTTTTTAACTGTCTAGGGCTTTAATTTCACCGAACAGTACCTAGCGGCAGGGTTCCTGGCAGGTCCCTTCGATCTTGAGTTTATCGAACAAGGAATATTGCTCGAACAACTCGACAAGTTCGGCCTTTAACCGGTTGGCCTTATCCACGGCGTTCTGATATTCGGCCTTAAGCATGTTGATTTTTTCCACGGTCTTTGAATATTCTGCCCGGAATAATACAGCCCCTTTCTCAATGCTCCGGTCGTATTCATCTTTGAGCGAACTTAACCCGTTTTTCGTGGCAATCAAATATTCTTCCTTCAGAGAGATCAGCTTTTCAAGGGCTTTTTCATATTCATCCCTCAAATAGCTGGCACCTTTTTCTTCCGCGGATTGGTATTGATTGATCAGCTCCTGGAGCAATTCTTTAACTGAAACGATTTTATCGACCCGAAAAGCATTGCTGCCGGCAAAGGCAAAACCCTTATCCAGGATTCCCTGGCGGGCATTGTCAAGGGCCAATGATATACAGTAGCGCGCGGTTTTGATGTCGCAACTTTTAAGGCATCTCCAGGCACACTTAAAGCTCATCTTCTTTCCGGCGGCGATATCCATTAAAAAGCTGCTTCTAATCGCACGTCCGGGCATACCGACCGGGCTTTTAATAATTTCGATGTCCTCCTCGCGGCAGGCAACATAGGATTCCTTGAACCTGATATTGGCGTCACATTCATGGGTGGCCACAAAGCGGGTCCCCATCTGGACACCGCTGGCGCCCAGTTTGAATACCTTGAAGATATCGGCGCCGGTAAAAACGCCGCCGGCAGCAATTACCGGGATATTCCGGTGGTATTCAGCCTCAAAGGTCTTGATTTCGGCCACAACCTCGGGCAATATTCGTTCCAGGGCGAAATCAGGATCATCGATTTGTTCCGCTTTAAATCCCAGGTGCCCGCCTGCCTTGGGTCCCTCGACAACCACCGCATCGGGAATATCCTTATATTTCTTCGACCACGACTTGAAGATCAACCCGGCCGCCCTGGCGGAGCTCACGATCGGAATGACTTTAACCCCGGCAGCCCTGAGATCTTCAACCGGAATTCCCTTGATCGGCAACCCGGCGCCCAGAAAAACCATATCGACTTTTTCCTCAAGGGCGACCCTGAGAAGATCAGGATAATCATCCACTGCCACCATAATATTGACCCCGAGGAGGCCCGCGGTTTTTGCCTGGGCCTTGCGGATTTCCTTTCTCAAGATGATCGCATTGGCATCTTTATGTTTGGCATAATATTCGGGGTCCAGCATTCCGATTGAATTGGCGGCGATAACGCCGATGCCGCCTTCATTGGCCACGGCAGAAGCCAATCCCGATAGGGAGATGCCAACCCCCATGCCACCCTGAACAATGGGCAGTCTGGCAACGGCATCACCAATTTTGAGTTTCGGCATCTTCGGCCATTGAATTCCTGAGAAATCAAACCTGGGCCATTCAAAATTACGCAAGTCCAGCTTTGGTATTTGCAGCCGTTTTATCAAACTAAAATCCATGAAAGGATTCTCCTTTCCCGGAAACGACAACCATAACCGGGGCTTTATTGAATAAATCGTCCTCTATAATAGGCTAAAGGACTGTAAAAGTAAAGCGGTAATAAGGTCGTAAAAGGGAGGATGAATCGCGCTAAACATCACCAATAGACGCAATACCACTAAAAAAGGGCTCCGAACTGGAGCCCCTTTGGTTATTTGATTTTAATCCGCCGGAGGCGGACGAACCCTCCTATAGGCGGATAAACCCTCCAAAGGCGGGTGAAGGTTTAATTCCCCGCCCCTTAGGCCGCTTCCATATCACGACGGTCGGCCATATCCATCAGGACGCGTTCTCTGGCTCTGTCGATGCCCAGTTGCTTGCGCTTTTTGTCAATGTGGGCAATCATTAAACGGGCCATTTCGTGCGGATCGGTGGCAAAACCCCATTTTCCCATACCCCGCTCTTCGAGCTCCTCAAACAGGTGTTTATGGAATTTGGTGCCTTCGACAATGGGAAAGGTCACACCGAAGACCGTGTAAACGCCGGAAGCAACGAAATATTGGCCGATGCAGATGGCTTTTTCGCTCATATATTCGGGGGCACAGCCAGCTGCCGGCAGATCGGCGATGCTGTCTCCCAGGCCGCCGATTTTGACCATTTCGGAGGCGGCAATCAGAATCCGGCTGTTGTCCACACAGGCGCCCAAGCCCAGAACCGGCGGCATACCGACGGTTTCGCAGACTTCTTTTAAACCGGGGCCGGCCAGGTGCGCCGCCTCCGGTGTTGTCAGGCCGGCCTTGGCCAGCGCGATCTGCGAGCATCCGGTTTGAAGCACCAGAACGTCATTTTTGATCAGTTCCTTTACCAGTTCCACGTGCAGCCAGTCCTGCTTGACGCGGGGATTGGTGCAGCCCACCACCCCGGCCACACCCCGGATGCGGCCGTTGATGACGTTGTCATTGAGCGGTTTGTAGGAGGCCCGGAAGGTTCCGCCGAGCATGTAGTTGATGTACTCGTGGGAAAATCCGTGCACACCGGTGTTGACAATTTGTGGAATTTCAATCGGCAGATTACGGTTCTTAAAGCGCCCGATGGCCTGAATGACGATTTCGTCCGTGCACTCTTTGGGTTTATCTTCATGAAACTCAACGTGGGTGGCCCCTTCGATATGGCAGCGCGGGTTGGTGGTGATCAGTTTTGTGCCGTAGCAGTCCGCCACTTTAACCAAACCCTGTTTAATGCACTGCACGTCCACACCCATGGCATCCACGGCGCCGGTGACGAGAACGGCCTCGGTGGACATAAAGTTACCGGCATGGGGAATGCCATGACGAACAAACATTTCCAGACCGGAACAGCACATTCCTACCAGGTTGATGCCCTTGGCTCCGGCGTCCTTGGCGGCCTGGATCAGGGTCGGTTCGTTCACCGATTCGACGATGGACTCAAACAGATTGGGTTCATGTCCGTGGATGATAATATTGACCTGATCTTCTTTCAAGACTCCCATATTGACTTCCACCGCCACCGGAGACGGAGTTCCAAACAGGATATCGGAGATCTCCGTGGCCACCAGCGACCCGCCCCAGCCGTCTGCCAGCGCGGTGCGGCTGCACTGCTTGGTGATGTTTTCATAATGCTGGTCCACACCCATGGTAGAGCGGTGCATCAATTCCATAATTTCGCGCATGGCGCCGCGGGGAACAATTCCCTCCTTGCGCCAGGTTTCCAGGGTCTTGGCCGGTACCCGTTTGGCAAAGGGAATTTCGCCGTCGACCTGGGTGTAGGTGCGTTCGAGTTCGTGATAGAGATCCATGGCGATATCTTTGAGTTCGCGATCCTCGGTTTCAATACCAATGGATTCGGCGACCTCGATGCACTTTTGCGGATTTTTTATGCTGTAATCTTTAATTTTCCCGTTTAACACATCCCGGAAAAGATCGAGCATACCCATGCCGTGGTCGGTGTGGGCAGCACTACCGGCAGCCACTGCACGGGCGAAGTTTCGCGCCATAATGGTATCGATGGTTGCCCCGCAGACACCCACCTTGGAATAGGGGTCTTTGGCATTGAGACGACAGGGTCCCATGAAGCAGTGCTTGCAGCAGGCCGAATCGGCCCCAATGGGGCAGGCCTTCATATTGGCCGCCCGGTCAAAAGCGGTTTCAACACCGTCTCTACGGGCTTTTCGAAGCATTTGGGCGGTTGCATCACAGCTGGTTACAGCATTAATATCGATCTCCTTTTTATCGGAAATAATTTCGTTTTTGGCCATTTATTGCCTCCCTTTCTGGAATTATTATGATGGATTTTACTGGCTTGATTATTAATTAGACGAGATTATGGAAACTCGGTTTAGGCTGTTATACAGGTTAGAAATTTAGTAATGATTATCAATTAGGATTATTTTATAACCAAATTTTTGTCAAGTGATAAACGCCCGTTTATCAATTAATTCTACAAAATTCATGCCACATTGTGTGAGTATTTTATTAGGATTTCAATTAAGGCAACTATTTGAATAACAAATTGAAATATATTGTAAATTATAACTTTTATGAAAACATGTCATCCTTAAAAACCGACTGGTGATTGTCTTATGATACAGGTGTGTATCAAGCCGGTTTTGAGACGCTTGGGCAGCTCTTTGACCTGCAAACAGATTCGAACTTTGGTTTTGTCAAGCGATTAAATAAGGGGAAGGTGGAAAACGCGTTCCGAATTTCGCTTTGACTGCGTCCCCGCTTCCAGTCCGTTGGGCTTATATGCCGGTGGGTAGGGGACTGCGCCCCGGAGGGTAAAGCCTAAAAATCGAAGGGCGTATGGGAAGGATGGGTTTGAAGAAAAACAATCAAGGAATATTTAATAAATATTGATGTTAGGCTAAAAGTGTCTCATTCGTCTCATCGAAGCCGGATGAACGCGGATAATTGGCTGCTATTGAACTAACATATTTAGATATTTAGACTTTTTAGTTATTGTTTTTTTTGCAGGTTGTTGGTACGAATTTTGATTGTTCATACAATCGGAGGCCGCTTTATATTTCAAAATTTTTTATGTTAATATGAGGCGATTTCTGCTATCTTAACAGGTCTAGTAAATTCTTATAAATTTAGCGGTTTGTCATTGGTTCTAAGAATCACAAGTCCTGTATCTATAGATAAAAATAAATTTAGACGCTCCAATATATGAAAGGAAGTCCTGATGTCTCAATCTGAAGAAAATTCTCAACCGGATGTTAAGATTTTTTCTTTGAGTACCTGCAGTCATTGTAAGGCAACCAAAAAGTTTATGGGTGAATGTACCATCAAATATGAATTTATTGATGTGGACATGCTCAAAGGCGACGAAAGAAAAGCCATCATCGAGGACGTTAAAAAGTTTAATCCCCGTTGTTCTTTTCCGACGATCATCATCGGCGACAAGGTTATCGTCGGATTTAAGGAAAAGGAAATCAAGGAGGCTTTGGGAATGTAATGGATGCTAAAGAGCTATATGAGAGGATGAAAAAAGTTCAGGAAGCCAAGGGATATTATTTTAACAAGGATAAAGAGCGCGCGGTTGAGCTGCTGGAAGCCCTGCTGGTAAACAAGGAGCGCTACGGTTACATGGGCTGTCCCTGCAGACTGCTGGCCAATGATCGGGAGGCCGACCGAGATATCATCTGCCCCTGCGTCTACAGCGTGCCGGATATAGAAGAGTTTGGCAGCTGTTACTGCAACCTCTATGTTTCAAACGACTGGAACGAGGGTAAGATTCCACACGAATATGTGCCCGAACGACGACCATTGGAAAAGATGCCATTTTAAAATAAATCAGCTGTCAGCACAACAACCTGACGCAAAGAGGTGTCATATGGATGAATGCAAACCTTTGTTAAATACTGGCCTGCGAGGTGTGGTCATTGCCGATACCAGAATATGCGAAGTCGACGGTGCCAACGGCCGACTGATTTACAGGGGTTACCTGGTTCAGGACCTGGCGGAAAACGCCACCTTTGAAGAAGTTTCTTTCTTATTGCTCTATGAGAAATTGCCGGATAAAGGCGAACTTGAAGCGTTCAAACGACAGCTTGCTGCCGAAAGGGGCTTACCACCGGAGGTCATCGCAGCAATGAAAACCCGACCTAAAGGTGCTTTGCCCATGGACGTTTTGCAGGCCGTCGTTCCCATGCTGGCCAACCATGATCCGGATATAAGGGATCAATCCCGGGAATCGGTCTTGCGCATGGCAACCAGACTGATTGCCAAATTTGGAACCATTATTGCCGCCTGGCACCAGATTCGCAACAACCAGGAGCCGGTTGAGCCGTCCCCCGACCTGGATCACGCCGCCAATTTCTTGTACATGCTCAACGGTGACGTACCCGATGCCGAGGTGGCCCGGTATCTGGATAAAGCGCTTGTGCTGCACGCCGAGCACTCCTTTAATGCCTCAACCTTTGCAGCCCGGGAAGTGGCTTCCACCCGGGCGCATATCTATGCGGCCGTCTCTGCTGCGGTGGGGTCTTTATCCGGTGATTTGCATGGCGGGGCCAATACGCGGGTAATGGAAATGCTGTTTAAAATCGGCTCGCCCGAGGCGGTTAAAGACTATGTCAACCAGGAATTTGATGCCGGCCGGGTGATCTTTGGTCTGGGACATGCCGTTTATGACACCGACGATCCCCGCGCTTATATTGTATCGGCGATGTCCAAGGCGATGGAAGAAAAAACCGGCAAGACCCGTTGGTATGAGATTTCCGCTTTACTTGAAAAAACAGGCAAAGCGGAATTTAAACGGCGCAAAGGCAGAGACATCTATGTAAATGTGGATTTTTACAGCGGGTCGCTGTACCTGTCACTGGGTATACCGGTTGATCTGTTTACGCCGACTTTTGCCATCGCCAGAATTTCCGGCTGGTGTGCCCACGTCCTTGAGGAGCAATTTGCCGGTGCGGCACCCAAACCCATGCTTTATCGACCGGAATCAGATTACGTCGGAGACTACTGCGGTCCCGATGCGTGTGAATTTAAGCCGATGGAAGATCGGTAGTTCGCGTTTCAGCCATACGCACCTACGATCAGCTACTATTAGCGGGGAGGTCTGAACGCTTTGCAAAAGCAATTAAATCTGCGGATGACACGTCAACGCAAAATTATCCTGGAAGAATTGCGTAAAGTGGAGACCCATCCCAGTGCTGATGAAGTCTACGAGATGGTCCGCAAACGCCTTCCCCGCATCAGCCTTGGGACGGTGTACCGCAACCTTGAAATTCTTTCCAAAGAAGGCGAGATCCAGAAGCTCGAGCTTGGCTGCACCTTGAAGCGCTTCGATGGAATTGCCGAAAACCATTATCACATTCGATGCGTTCACTGTGATCGGGTGGTTGATGCTCCGGCGGATTTCGATGTCGCCTTCAACCCTGGCCTAAAAGATGCAACCGATTTTAAGATCATCGGGCACAAGCTGGAGTTTATCGGAATTTGCCCCGAATGCCTAAACTAGTCTGTTAGCTCCAATTTAACGTTGCACAGAATATTAACTTGGAATCGTTCCACTATTCACTGCCTGGCGTAAAGCCGGTCCCCTTCCATTTAGACCTTTAAGTATCTCGCTATTATTGCCCCGATTCACTGCTCTCCCAGCAGTATAGGTTGACAAATCACCGGTTGCTACATACGATGAGCCGGTAGAGGAAAACCGGAGATGGCCGATGAAGATTCTCATCACGGGAGGTTCGGGCTTCGTGGGATCGAAGCTCGCCGATTTCTTAATTAGTAAAGGACATCAGGTCACGGCTATTGGCAGATCTGAGCCGCAGCAGCGGTTTGATCGTGAGAACTATCATTTTGTTGCGGCGGACACCACCGGCAAAGGCCCGTGGCAAAAAGAACTTGCAGATGCAGATGCCGTTGTGAATCTGGCCGGGGCAACCATTTTCAAACGCTGGACCGAAAAGTATAAAAAGCAAATTTACGACAGCCGCATAGCGACCACCCGAAATATTGTTGAGGCGCTGCCATCCGGCACAAATGTTGTCCTGTGCAGTGCTTCCGGAGCCGGATATTATGGTAGCCGGGGAGACGATGTTCTCAAAGAAGATGAAAAAGCCGGCAGTGATTTTCTGGCCGGTGTTTCCATGGATTGGGAAAAGGAGGCGCTGCGCGCGAACGCCAAAGGGGCCCGGGTTGCCGTCATGCGGTTCGGGGTTATTCTCGGGAAAGATGGCGGTGCCATGTCCAAACTGATACCCGCTTTTAAAATGTTTGTCGGCGGCCCCCTAGGTGACGGCCAGCAGTGGTTTCCCTGGTTGCATATGGCTGATCTGCTGGCGGCCGTGGTCTTTGTGCTTGGGCATCAGGAGGTCAGCGGACCTCTAAATTTTTGTGCGCCCAATCCGGTTCGCAATCGCGAACTGGCACGTGTGCTGGGTGCGGCTTTAAGCCGTCCGTCCTTTATGCCGGCACCGGCGTTTTTGATCCGCCTTGCCATGGGCGAATTCGGCGACGTTTTTCTGGGCAGTCAACGCACGGTACCCGATAAACTGTTAAATCACGGGTTTTCATTTCAATATCCGGATATCAGGGGTGCTATTGAAGCAATTGTTGCTCAATAAAAAGACATCTGAATTTCCAGTATCGAAGAGCAGAGGCAGTCGTCCAGTCATCAGCGTTCAGTAACCAGAGACCGGTGATCAGCGACCAACCACCAGAGACAAGTAACCAAACCGAAAGGATAACCCGCCGCCATGACCGACAGCGAAATAAATGACCTCAGCCAACAATTCTTAATCCAACTTTTCGAGCAGACCAAAGGTGATGTTGCGATTCAAGTATCCATGTATGATATCGGAGAGTTGCTGGGCATGGAGCGGGAGACCGCTTCCACCGTGGCCCAGGAATTGATGGGTCTGCAACTGGCGGAGATCCGGACGCTTTCCGGCGGAATTGGAATCAGCGCCGATGGATCCGCGAGGGTCAAGGATTTATTGGGACCAATGGCTTCAGACAATTCCGGATCTGCAGAGTTGGGCGATGCCCCCGTACTGACTGCGGGCGGCCGGCAAACAGTTGGTCAGGTTGTCTCGGAACTGAAGAACCAGACCGGCTCACTCGGTCTGGATTTCGATACTCTGGGCGAATTGGTGGCCGATTTAAAAACTTTGCAAGCCCAGCTGGATTCGTCGCGGCCCAAAACCGCGATTATCAGGGAGTGCCTGCGTTCTGTCCTGGGGGTGGTGGAAAATGCCAAAGACAGCCGGATATCCGGCCGAATCCGTAAGCTTGTCGAAGGATAAGGCCTATTCTAATAACGATTAACCCATCCGCCTGAGGCGCAATAACTCCTAAATGAGCGGTTTGCGCTCATTTAGGATGAGAGGTTCCCTTCGTGGCTAACAAAAAAAAGAAATTTAAGTTGATTTCCTGGAACGTCAACGGATTGCGGGCAGTGGTCAAAAAGGACTTTTTTAACTTTTTCAAACAACTGGACGCGGATATCTTTGCGCTCCAGGAAACAAAGCTCCAGGAACCTCAGCTTTCCTCAGAAATGAAAAGTGTTGACGGTTATGAGGCCCACTGGTCCCATGCCAGGGTTAAAAAAGGCTACAGCGGCGTCGGCACCTATGCGCGGGTGAAACCAGGTAATGTGAAATACGGGATCGGAGTGCCGAAATTTGATGATGAAGGTCGCATTTTGGAAATGGATTTTGATGATTTCGTATTTTTTAATGTCTATTTTCCCAACGGTCAGATGAATGCAGAACGACTGCAGTACAAACTGGATTTTTACGAAGCTTTTTTTGGCTATACAGATGAATTCAAAGCACAGGGTAGAAGCCTTGTTATTACAGGTGATTTTAACACCGCCCACAATGAAATTGATCTGAAGAACCCCAAGGCGAACGAAAAGACCTCGGGATTTTTACGTGTCGAGCGTGACTGGCTCGACCGGATCATTGAAAAGGGATACATTGACACCTTCCGCCATTTTCATCCCGACACTGTAAAATATTCGTGGTGGACCTACCGTTTCAAGGCCCGCGACCGCAACGTCGGGTGGCGGATCGATTATTTTTTTGTCACCAAAGATATCATCGACAGGGGCTGGATTAAAGAGGCTTTCATTAACAATGATATATTGGGGTCCGACCACTGCCCGATAGGGTTGGTTCTCGAAATTTGATGAATTCGTAAAAAGTCGAATTCATCAAATTTGGTGCTTCGTATTTCGGATTTATCTGATTTCAAGACTCGAATTTTTCTGGTCGAAGGTATTGATTGGGAGAGCAAGTGGAAAAGATCAAAATTGTAGCCGTCTATGGTAGTCCTCGACGGCGGGGAAACACCGCGACGCTGCTGCAAAAAGCCGTTGAGGGCGCCCGGGACGGTGGTGCCGAGGTAGATGAAATCGTTTTGAGAGATTTGAAAATTTCGCCCTGTCTTGAAATTTATGGGTGTAAGAATGCCGGGGAGTGTCGATTAAAGGATGATTTCCAAACCGCCCGGGACCAGATTTTGGCATCCCGGGGATTAATGCTGGCCTCACCGGTCTTTTTTTATACCGTCAGTGCCCACACCAAAATTCTCATGGATCGGTTTCAATCCCTGTGGGTTAAAAAATACTGGATTGACGAAACGCCCAGGGGCCAACCCGCCACCCGGCGGAAAGGTCTTTTTATCGCGGTGGGCGCAACCAAAGGCCAAAAGCTGTTTGACGGTATCCTTCTCAGTATCAAATATTTTTTTGACGTGATTGATATGAAACTTTGGAAGGCACTTCTCTATCGAGGCCTTGATTTTGAGGGCGATGTGCTTAAATTTCCCGAATACCTTGATGAAGCCTACAAGGCGGGGGAGGAGTTTGCAAAGGCCATTCAAGATGATTTAAATAATTCGAAGGTTTAAGCCTGTTTAAAAAGCTAACCGCAGAATATCGAATAATCCGCCGAAGGCGGACAAAATTTC
>Ga0075306_1000088_pt1 | contig 23119 bp, 22 predicted proteins | sample Joice_CattailNLC_FD_120074 | JGI IMG/M metagenome (GOLD analysis project Ga0075306, IMG submission 120074) | Natural and restored wetland microbial communities from the San Francisco Bay, California, USA, that impact long-term carbon... | ecosystem: Environmental > Terrestrial > Soil > Wetlands ... | reverse complement strand
GGGGTGCGCATCCACCGGGGTCGGGATGGCGGTCGCCAACATGGTGGGGGAAACGATCTATCGCTTCGGCAGCGAGGAACAGCGCCGTCGCTTCCTTGCGGATCTCTTCTCCGGCGCCGGGACGGTAGCGTTCGCGATTACCGAACCTTCGGCCGGGTCCGATGCCTTTGGGATCTCCACCGTCGCCGTTCCGGACGGAGACGCGTACGTCCTGAACGGCAGCAAGACCCTCATCACCAACGGGTCCCGCGCGGACGTCGCCATCGTCACGGCCGTTACGCAGAAGGAGCCGGAGAAAAAAATAAGCGCCTTTCTCGTCGAGCGCGGGATCCGCGGGTATTCCAGCGGAAGGCCGGAGCGGAAGCTGGGATTGAGAGGATCCGACACCGCATCCCTCACCTTCGAGGACTGCCGGGTGCCGAAACGGAACCGGCTGGGAGAGGAGGGCGTGGGATTCCGGATCGCCATGGCCGCACTGGACGGGGGCCGGATCGGGATCGCGTCGCAGGCGATCGGGATCGCCCGGGCGGCGGTCGATTCGGCGATCTCCTACGCCAAGGAGCGAAAGCAGTTCGGGCAGCCTCTTTCCGAATTCCAGGCGATCCAGTGGATGCTCGCCGATTCCGCGACGGAGCTGGATGCCGCCGGACTTCTTGCGCTTCGCGCCGCCTATCGCAAGGAGAGGGGCGGCTCGTTCACCCGCGAGGCGGCGGTCGCGAAGGTATTCGCCTCCGAGGCGGCGTACCGGGCATGCCACCGTGCGGTTCAGGTATACGGCGGGTACGGGTACATGCGCGAATACCCGGTGGAGAGACATTTGCGGGACGTCAAGGTCACCACGATCTACGAGGGGACCTCAGAGATCCAGCGGATCATCATCGCCCGGGACCTTGTGCGGGAGGGATACCGATGAAACCGGGAACCATAGGGAAGGGATACATCCAGGTGTACACGGGAAACGGCAAAGGGAAGACCACAGCCTCCCTGGGGCTGGCCGTCCGGGCGGCGGGACACGGACTGCGAACCGTGATCATCCAGTTCATGAAGGGATGGATCGACTACGGGGAGCTGCACGGCGTGGACATGCTGTCTCCCTTCGTCGAAATCCATCAGGCGGGAAGGGACACTTTTGTCGACCGGAAAAACCCCGACCCCGAGGATGCCCGGCTCGCCCGGGAAGGGTGGGCGCTGGCGAATGCGGTGGTCCTCGGCAGGAAGGCGGATATCGTCGTTCTCGACGAGATCAACTGCGCCGTCGACTTCGGACTGCTGCCCGTCGATGAGGTTCTTGACCTGTTGCAAAGGAAACCGGACGGAATGGAGATCGTGCTGACCGGGCGCGGGGCCCCCGAGGAGATCATCGCGGTCGCAGACCTGGTAACGGAAATGAGGGAGATCAAGCATTATTACAGCAAGGGGATCGACGCCCGCGTCGGTGTCGAACGATAAAGGAAAAAGGGAACGGGCTTGAACGGCAGGAAGGGGACGAAAGCGATGCCGCAGGAAAGACGCAAACGGTTTTCCACGGTCTCCGACGAGGAGGTGGCAGCCCTTTACACGCCGGCGGACCTCGAAGGACACGACTTCCTGAAGGAGGTCGGATTCCCCGGCGTGTACCCGTTTACCCGCGGGATCCACCCGTCCATGTATCGAAGTCGCCTCTGGACCATGCGCCAATTCTCGGGGTTCGGTACCGCGGAGAACACGAACGCGCGTTACCATTATCTGCTGAGCCAGGGGCAGACCGGCCTCTCGGTGGCGTTCCATTTCCCCACGCTCATGGGGTACGACTCGGATAACCCAAGAGCCCGCGGAGAAGTCGGAATGTGCGGAGTGGCAGTCGACTCCCTTCGGGACATGGAGATCCTATTTCAGGGGATACCGCTGGACGGCATCACCACCTCCATGACCATCAACGCCCCTTCCGCGATCCTCCTGGCGATGTACATCGCTGTGGCGGAACAGCAGGGAGTGTCCCCCCGGAAGATCGGAGGAACGATCCAGAACGACATTCTGAAGGAGTACATCGCACAGCACTCCTGGATCTTTCCTCCCGAGTCTTCCATGCGGATCATCACCGACATCCTGGCGTACTGCTCGGAACACGTGCCGAAATGGAACACCATCAGCATCAGCGGGTACCACATCCGTGAGGCGGGATCGACGGCGGTCCAGGAACTCGCATTCACCATTGCCGACGGCATCGCCTACGTCCAGGCGGGAATCGAGGCGGGCATCCCGGTCGACAAGTTCGCTCCCCGCCTCTCCTTCTTCTTCAACGCCCATATGGATTTCTTCGAGGAGATCGCGAAGTACCGCGCCGCGCGCCGCATGTGGGCAAACATCATGAGGGAACGGTTCCGGGCGAAGGACGAGAACTCCTGGAAGCTGCGCTTTCACACCCAGACCGCCGGCGTGACGCTTACCGCCCAGCAGCCGCAAAACAACGTGGTGCGGGTGGCCCTCCAGGGGTTGATGGCGGTGCTGGGGGGTACGCAGTCCCTCCACACGAATTCCATGGACGAATCGCTTGCCCTTCCCACCGAGCAGGCGGTGACCATCGCCCTGCGCACGCAGCAGATCCTCGCCGAGGAGTCAGGCGTAGGGAACTCCGTCGATCCGCTCGGCGGATCCTTCCTCCTTGAGAAGATGACGAACGAGATGGAAACAAAGGCGATTCGGTACATCCGGAAGATCGACGAGATGGGGGGAATGGTCGAGGCCATCAAGCGGGGATACCCGCAGAGAGAGATCATCGACGCCTCGTACCATTACCAGCGCCTCCTGGAGAAGGGGGAGAAAAAGATCGTGGGAGTCAGCTGCTACACGAGCGACGAGGAGATTCCCATTCCGATTCTGAAGATCGACAAGGAGGTCGAGCGAAAACAGATCGCACGTACGCAGGAAGTACGCAGGAAGCGAAATGCGAGGCGGGTGGCTTCCCGGGTCGAGGCCCTGAAGGAAGCATCCCTCTCTCGCGTCAATCTGATGCCTGTCATCCTCGAGGCGGTGAAGGAATACGTCACTCTGGGGGAGATCTGCGACGCGTTCCGGGAAACCATGGGTACCTATACCGATCCGGCAATGTATTAAAACATAACGGGGGGCGAAGATGGCAAGTGCGACGGCGACAAAACGATCGGGGACGGGAAAAGCGAAAGGAAAGCGGAAAATCCGTGTCATGGTGGGAAAGCCGGGGCTCGACGGCCATGACCGGGGAGCCAAGATCATCGCGCGCGCACTGCGGGACGCAGGGGTGGAGGTCATCTACACCGGGCTTCACCAGACCCCGGAGATGATCGTGAACGCCGCCGTGCAGGAGGACGTCGACGCGATCGGCCTGTCGATTCTTTCCGGGGCTCACAATTACCTCTTCCCAAAGGTCGTAGAACTGCTCAAGAAGAAAAAGATGGGGCGGATCGTGGTGTTCGGTGGCGGCATCATCCCGGACGACGACATTCCGGGTCTTCGAAAAAAAGGAGTGGACAGGGTATTCACCCCAGGGACACCGCTTGCGGAAATCGTCGAGTACGTGCACCGGCGGGTTCGGCCCAGGGCGTAGCCGGCCGGTTCCCGGAACGGATTTTTCGCAAGCCAGGAGGGAAGAAAGTGAGACCGGTATACATGGTGTCGGGAGGGGTAAGCAAATTCGCCAAGGCACGACCGGACGCGACGTTCCAGAAGATGGTGAAGGAGGCATTCGACTACGCGCTCGGGGATGTCCCCCGGCTCAAGCCGGACATGATCGACGGCTCGGTGGGATCCTACTTCTCGGACCACTTCACGCGGCAGCTGATGGCCGGGATCATGGCCGCGGACTATCTCGGCCTCTGCCCGAAGCCGAACAAGAGGATCGAGGGCGGCGGCGCCACAGGGGGATTGTGCTTCCAGTCCGCCTGGGAATCCGTTGCGTCCGGGCGAATGGACTGCTGCGTGGCCTTCGGCTTCGAGACGATGTCCCGCGTCCAGACCTGGAAGGGTAACGAGTTCATCGCCCACGCTTCGGACATGAATTTCGACTATCCCGTCGGAGGGTTCTACTCCGGCTACTATGCGATGATGGTGAACCGCCACATCCACGAGTTCGGCACCACCGTCGAGCAGATGGCGATGGTATCGGTCAAGAACCACAGGAACGCCTGCTTCAACCCCTACGCCCAGAAACAGAAACGCCTGACGGTCCGGGAGGTTCGGAATTCCGATATGGTGGCCTACCCGCTGACCCTCCTCGACATCTGCGTCATGTCGGACGGGGCCGCCGTCTGTATACTCGCGGATGAGAAGACGGCCAACCGGCTCACCGACAAGCCTGTCAGGATAACCGGAGTCGGGACCGGCACCGACATGATGCGGATGGCAGACCGTCCTCACGGGAAGGTGATTCTCGCCCCGAACGAGAAAGAGAGCGACTACCGGAACGTGAAATATCCCGGCGTACATTCCTTCCGTGCGGGACGGAGCGCCGGTCTCCAGGCGTACAGGATGGCCGGGATAAAGGACCCCCTGAAGGAGATCGACTTCATCGAACTCCACGACGCCTACACGTCGTCGGAGATCCAGACCTACGAGGATCTGGCCCTCTGCAGGTACGGGGAAGGCGGGAAGTTCGTCGAACAGGGCCATCCCTTCATGCCCCGAATCGACTACGGCCTGAAACTGAAGAATAAGGGGACGATTCCGGTCAATCCCTCGGGGGGACTAATCGCCTGCGGACATCCCGTCGGCGCGACCGGACTGATGCAGGCCGTCTTCGCCTTCTGGCAGATCCAGGGGAGCATACGAAAGCATTTCGGATCGGGGGAGCTTCAGCTGAAGAAAGCGAACCGCGGCCTTATCCACAGTCACGCCGGCACTGGCACGTATGTTACCGTGTCGATCCTGGAAAAGGGGTGGTAGACCATGGCGAATAAGCGAATCGGTCCGGCGAAACCGCCGCTCCACGTGCGGAACGCCAAGATCGAAGAGGTGATGACGGGGGCTACGGTATACAACGTCCCGTTTCCGAAGGATCTGGGCACGCTGAAAGATATGTCCCCGATCATAATCCGCCACCCTTCTTCCGTCGAGTACCTCCACTCCTACGGGCAGGATTCCCCGTTTTTCGCCGGGATCGCCAACGGGAAGCTGCTCGGGACCCGATGCGGCCGATGCCGGTACACCTACGCAACCCCGAGACTTCATTGTGCCTCCTGCGGGGGGGAAACCGACTGGACCGAGCTTCCCCGGGAGGGTCGCGTCCACACCTTCACCACGTGCTACTACGGAAGCGAGGAATTCCTGAAAGATACCCCCTTCCACCTGATCCTCGTCGAGTTCGACGGGGTGGACACGCTGCTCCTCACCCGCCTGGTAGGCGTAGATGGACCGGAGGAGATCCGGATCGGAATGAAGGTCAAGGCGAAATTCCGGCGAAATTCCCAGCTCAAACCGACGGACGTGTATTTCGTCCCGTCCTAGGGGCGATACCCGCGATGAATTTCGAGCTTTCCCACGAACACGTCGCCCTGCGGGAAATGGTGCGGACCTTCGTAGGCAGGGAAGTACGCCCGCACGCCCGTCTTTGGGACGAGTCGGGCATCTTCCCCGCGGAAACCGTGGCGAAACTGGGTGAGCTCGGGATCATGGGCGTGATGGTCCCCGAGGAGTACGGAGGGGCCGGGATGGACACGATCAGCTACTCGATCGCGGTGGAGGAAATCGGGAAGGGCGACGGGTCGCTCGGCCTGACCGTCGCTTCCCACAATTCACTGTGTACCGCGCATATCCTCGCATTCGGCTCCGAGGCGATCCGTCGGAAATTCCTTCCGGAGCTCGCCTCCGGGCGGAGTCTGGGGGCGTGGGCCCTGACCGAGCCCGGGTCGGGCTCGGATTCGCTCAACATGAAGACACGGGCGGAGTGGAAGGGGGACCGCTGGGTCATCAACGGGAACAAGATGTTCATCACACAGGGCAGCGTCGCGGACGTGTACCTCATCCTTGCCGTGACCGACAGGGAGAAGGGACGTGACGGCGTAACCGCTTTCCTGGTCGAAGCCGGGACACCCGGTCTTTCCCCGGGGAAACCACTCCACAAGCTCGGGATGCGCTCTTCCGACACGGCGGAACTGGTGCTGGAAGATCTCGAGGTGAAGCCCGGCAACGTTATCGGGGAGGTCAATTCGGGTTTTCGCGACACGATGCGAAACCTCGCAGGGGGACGCATTTCCATCGCCGCACTGGCAGTCGGAATCGGACGGGGCGCCATGGAAGAGGCGATTGCCTACGCAAAGGATAGACATCAGTTCGGACAGCCGATATCGTCCTTCCAGGCCATCCAGTGGATGATCGCGGACGCGGGAACGGAGCTCGACGCCGCGTCGCTGCTCACATACCGCGCTGCCTACCGGAAAGACGCCGGGAAACCCTACGTACAGGAGGCGGCGATCGCGAAGCTCTTCGCCTCCGAGGCCGCCATGCGCTCCACGATCAAGGCGGTCCAGATTTTCGGGGGGTACGGATACATCCGCGAATACCCCGTGGAGAGGTACATGCGGGACGCCAAGCTATGCGAGATCGGAGAAGGAACCTCGGAGGTGCAACGCATGATCATCGCCCGTCGTCTGATTCAGGGGCACTGACACCTATGGCCGTCTCGGCGAAAGACGTCCTCTCCGGCGACATTCGGGCCGCCGCCCGCCTGATGCGGGATCTGGACGACGAGATCCCCTCCGCGCACAGGACGCTCAAGGCCTTGTACCGGCACACCGGCAGGGCATGCATCCTGGGGATAACGGGAGCGCCGGGAGTCGGAAAATCCACCCTCGTGGACTCCCTCACCGGGGAGATCCGCCGGGAAGGGAAAACCGTCGGAATCGTCGCCATCGACCCCACCAGCCCGTTCTCCGGCGGGGCGATCCTCGGTGACCGTATCCGCATGCATAAACACGCGGTCGACGACGGCGTGTTCATCAAGAGCCTGGCAACCCGTGGACATCTGGGCGGCCTCTCCAAATCCACCATCGACATCGTGAACGTCATGGACGCCATGGGCAAGGACATCGTCATCATCGAGACCGTCGGCGTGGGGCAGGACGAGGTGGAGATCGTCAAGGTGGCCCACACGAACATCGTCCTCGTGGTGCCGGGCATGGGGGACGACATCCAGGCGCTCAAGGCGGGGATCCTCGAGATCGCCGACATCTTCGTGGTCAACAAATCCGACCGGGAAGGCGCCGACAGGACGAGGCAGGAACTCGAAACGATGGTGTCAATGAACAACTACGGGGAGGGGGATTGGATCCCTCCCGTCATGGCCACCGTCGCGCAGACGGGGACCGGCGTCCCCGAACTCCTTTCCGGGATTCTCCGACATTGGAAATTCATTTCCCGCGCGGAAAACCTTGCGCGGTACCGCAGGGAAAAGGCACGGGTGGAACTCATGGAGATACTCAAGAAAAAGCTCATCGAGAAAGCCGTGGAGGACCTGTCACGGAACGGAATGCTCGAGATTCTTCTCGGGGAGATCGCCGAAAAACACCGGGACCCCTACTCCGTAGTGGAACGGGTGATCGACCATAAGTTCGGCTTTCCCCTTTCGGAAGGGCGGGGGAATGGGAAGGGGAGACGGGGAAAAGGGCGATGAGAATCCTGAAAGAGGGGGAGATCGAGTACCGGTTCGAGCATCCTGACGATTTTCGGCGGTTCGTGAGGGACAAGAGAAGCCGGAAGCCGGAACCGAAGCTCCGCCCGGCGAAGGAAGCCGTTTCCGCATTCGTATCCGACGGCGATTATCTCGTCTACGATTTCTCCAGCCTGACCAGGGGGCCGCAATCGCTCATCCGGGAGGTCATCCGCCAGCGCCGGAAGGACCTATGGATAGGGGCCGAATTCACCCTCCACGAATCGGCGTTGCTGACAGGTGCGGGGTGCGCCACGCGCATAGACGTCGGGTTCCTGGGATACGGCAGCTACATCGGACAGGCGGTCTGCGAAGGCAAGGTCCGGGTATACGATTGGACCAACGGAGGTCTCGCACTCCGGTTGCTTGCCGGCGCGCGCGGCGTTCCCTTTCTCCCGACCCGGGACCTCCTCGGGTCCGACAACATGGCCGTCTCCGCGGCGAAGGTGATCGAGGACCCCTACACGGGACTTCCCCTGGCCGCCGTGCCGGCTCTAAATCCCGACGTCGCCTTCCTCCACGTCCACCAGGCGGATATCTACGGCGACGCCCGCATTTTCGGGACGAACCTGTTCGCCCTGGAGGCGGCGATGGCCTCCCACCGGGTGATCGTCTCGGCGGAGGAAATCGTCGAACCGGAGGAGTTCCGAAAGGACCCGATGAGAACCACCATTCCGTATTTCCTCGTAGACGCGGTGGTCCACGCACCTTTTGGCGCCTACCCCGGGGCGATGCCGGCGCGATACGAAATCGACCTCCCGCACATCGACATTCTCAACGGAATCCGGAACGAGGAGCAGATGCAGAAGTACCTCCACGACAACATCTACAGCGTTGCCGACCACGAGGAGTTTCTCGACCGGCGCGTCGGGTCCGCGAAGATGAAGGAGCTTCGGGGCCGGGCGACCATCATCGAGGGATACCGCTAGACGATAAACCGCGGGGAGATCCACATGGCGGGGTGGGAAGGAGAAGAGCCATGACGCGCATGGTGGAGTTCACGGACACGGAGTTCATGATCGCGCAGGGAGCGCGACTGCTCGAGGACGGCAGGACATTCTTCGTCGGATGGGGAATCCCGCAGGTCGTGGCCATTCTGGCTCAGAAGCTCTACGTACCCAACGTCATCCAGCTGTTCGAGTTCGGGGCAATCGGACCGCAATCCGTCCTTCCGTTCGTCAGGGGAACGATGGGCGGACCGCAGAATACCTACCGTTCCCTCCAGTGGCTCAACATGAACTGGGCGTTCGCCTACTCCGCTGCCGGATACATGGATTACGGGATGCTCGGGGCTCTTCAGGTCGACCCGTACGGCAACATCAATTCCACTTTTCTGGGAGGGACGTACCGCATGCCCAAGCGACGTTTCGCGGGCAGCGGCGGCGGGAACCAGGTGGCATCCCAATGCTGGAAAACGATTATCGTGATCCGGCACGAGGGAAGGCGATTCGTCCCGAAGGTCGATTTCCTCACCTCGCCCGGATACCTGACCGGCCCGGGGGCAAGGGAGAAAGCGGGACTCCCTGCAGGCACAGGCCCGTACCGTGTCGTCACCTCCAAAGGGCTCTTCGGGTTCGACGACGAGACGAAGCAAATGACTCTCCTGGCCGTCCTGCGGGGCCTCGATCCCGGGGAGGTGGTGCGGGATATGGCGTTCCGTCCCCTTATATCCAAAGATATCGCTGAGATATCCCCACCAACCGAAGAAGAGCTTCACCTTCTTCGGGAAGAGATCGACCCTTCCCGTTTTCTCATCCGGGGAGAGCAAATGTCGGCTCCCGCCTGAATATCTCTTCCGGACCTTCTCCCGGGCCTCGCATTGAATAGGTCCGGGGCGGTGCTATAATGGGGACCCATGGTCCGGCGCGTGTACATCGAGACATTCGGTTGCCAGATGAACGAGGTGGACTAGGCACGGATGCTGGCGCTTCTCGGGACGGCCGATTACCGGCCCGCCGAATCCCTCTCCGACGCCGATCTCGTTCTTCTGAACACCTGCAGCATACGGGAGAAGGCGGACCAGAAGATCTACAGCGCCCTCGGCACGCTTCGGCGATGGAAGCGCGACAGGGAGGGGCGCCTCGTCGCGGTAGGAGGGTGCCTCGCCCAGCAGGAGGGGGCTTCCCTGAGGAAAAGGGCCCCGCACGTCGACATCGTGTTCGGCACACACAGCATCGCCCGCCTGCCCGATCTCGTGCGCCTTGCGCAGGGACAGGGCGCTCCGGTATCCACCGATCTGTCCGAAGACACGAGTCACTGGGACGTTCTCCCGTACCTGGCGAACGGGTCGACAGGCGCGATGGTGACCATCATGCAGGGATGCGACAACTATTGCGCCTATTGCATTGTCCCGTACGTTCGGGGCCGCGAAATCTGCCGTCCTTCCGGGGAGATCCTGGACGAGGTACGCGAACTGGCGGAACGAGGCGTCAGCGAGGTGGTCCTTCTGGGACAGAACGTGAACTCATTCGGGAAAAAGGAAGGAGAAATTGCCTTTCCGGAACTGCTCCGCAGGGTGTCGAAAATCCGCGGGATCTCGCGGATCCGGTTCATCACTTCGCATCCGAGGGACCTGGACAGGGAGACGATAGGGCTTTTCTCCGAGGTCGATTCCCTGTGTCCCCATATCCACCTGCCGATCCAGGCCGGGTCCGAGCGCATCTTATACTCCATGGGACGCGGATACACACGAGAGGAATACCTCGGAAAGATCGACGACCTTCGGAAAACGAGGCCCGGGATCGCGTTCTCCTCGGATTTCATCGTCGGTTTTCCGGGGGAGACGGAGGCCGATTTCCAGGATACGCTTTCGGTCATGGAGGAAGTCCGATTCGATTCGTCCTTCTCCTTCCGGTTTTCCCCCCGTCCGGGGACTCGTGCGGCCGGGATGACGGGCACCGTGGCCCTGGAGGAGGCAAGCGAGCGGTTGTCGCGCCTCCAGGCACTTCAGGCCATCCACACGCAGGAACGACTCACTGCCTGCGTAGGTAAAGAGATGGAGGTCCTGGTCGAGGGAAATAGCGTGAAAGACCCCGCGCGTCTGTGTGGCCGCACCCCGTGCCACAAAACCGTCAACTTTTCACCGGCCATGGACGGGCAAGGTCCTGTGCGCCGTGTCCGAATTCGTTCCGCCGGACACCATTCTCTCTCCGGCGAGGAAGGAGGACCGCTTGGTTAAGGAAATGCAGGTGATCGGGATCACCATCGATCCGGTTACCCAGTCCCCGATCGTCATTCTGCGGGACAAGGACAGCAAGAACACCCTCCCGATATGGATCGGGATGCTGGAGGCAAATGCGATCGCGGCGGGACTGGAGCAACTGCAGCTTCCCAGGCCGATGACCCACGATCTTTTCAAGAACCTCCTCGACCAGATCGGGGTGAAGCTGCTGAGTGTGGAAGTCACAGACATCCGCGAGAACACGTACTACGCCGTCCTCCACATGGAAGTGGGCGACAGGTCCGTCATTATCGATTCCCGGCCGAGCGACGCGATCGCCATCGCCATTCGGATGAAAGTCCCGATCATGGTCCGGGACTCGGTCATCGAGAAAGCGCTGCGCGTGGAACACGGAACCTCCTCCGGAGAAGAAAAGGACAAGTGGACGGAGCTTCTCGAGAAGATGGACCCGGAAGATTTCAGCAAGTACAAGATGTGATATAGCGCCGCATGGACGTCGCGCGCATATTGGTGGTGCAGGAGAACGCCGAGTCGTCCCGGGACCTCCGCCTGGCGACCTCCCATAAGCCGGTCGAATTTTCTTTCTGCGCATTAGACCAGGTGCTGCGCAGGGAGGTGGACCTTTCCCCCTACATCGCGATCGTCGCCTCTCTCGACTGCGACCACAGGGCCCTGATCGAATCCCTGCGGGAGTGCCCCGACGACGGGCCTCCTCTTTTCCTGTTCCGGACTGCCCCCCCTCTCCAGGAAATCGCCCGCTGGGTCACCTGGGCAGGGCCCCAGGAAGGGGCCGACCCGGCAGTCAATATGCAGCTTCTCTCGGAAAGCATGGAATATTACTCCCTTGCCTCCCTCTACCAACGGTGCCTGAAGATCATGGCATGTTACGAGGAGGAGAAGCTGCTCACCCATATCGCGGATACGTTCGTCCAGGAACTCGGGGCGGAGAGCTGCGTGATCTGGATCGCTTCTCCGCTGGACCCCGACGAGATGATGATCGGCTCCGTCCGGGGGTTGATCAGCATCGACAGGGAGGGGTCGAGGTTCTATCTCTCCCAGACCGAATGGGCGGAAGCTACCGGGAGAGGAAAACCGTTCCTCTACCCCTTTCGGGAGATCGAGGAGGCGGAGACGCTTCGGGAAGCAGGCGAATCGAGCCTCTACATTCCTCTCATGTACCGGGAAAAGCCCATCGGGCTCGTGAAGCTCGCCGCAAGGGTGGACCGAAAACCGTTCCGGGACCGGGATCTGTATATCGCCGGGATCATCTCCGGGTACGCCGCGTCGGCCTGGAGAAAGCTCACGCGCCTGGTCCGGATGGAAAAGGTGTCGCTTCGCGACGGAGAGACAAAGGCCTACTCGATGGCGTTCCTGTCGGACTACTTCGAAAAGGAGCGCTACAAGGCGGGGAGATTCCGTCGACCCCTGTCGATCGTATTCCTCATCGTCGACAACCTTTCCCGAATCAGGGAGCAGACAAGCGAAACCCTCGTGTCCGGGGCCCTCTCGAACATGGTCGACGCCGTGCACAAGGCCCTGCGCGACTCCGACCTCATCGCCCGCGTGGAGTCGAACCGGTTTTGCGTAGTTCTACCGGAGACCGACTATTTCGGCTCCGTACTGGCGTCGCGCCGTCTCCGGAAAGCCGTGCGCGAATGCCGCTCCATCCAGCACATGGGGATCGAACATCATCTCGAGCCGTATTTCGTTTCGGCCACCTTCCCCCGCGACGGGAAAAATCTCATGGATCTATGGAAGAATGCGGAGGAGAAATTCCAGGGGCAGAAGCGGAGCCCCTTCCACCGCCTGCACCTGCCGGAAAAAGTCCTCTGGAACGCCTTTGACATCCTGGTGGGAAAACCCGAGTATTACGACCATCTGCGGGAGGGACGAAGCGTACCCTACTTTTCGCGGTTCAAGCGGGACAGGGGACGGAACGGGCATTTCCGCCTGAGCCGGGGGAACTTCCTGCGCATGGTGGAATCCGTGGCACAGGATACGGTGTCGCGAAACATGAAACGGGGGCTGGTCATCGCGGCAGGCCCCCGACCCGAAATATTCAAGCAGATCTTCCTCTCCCTAGGGCCGGACGCGGGCAACGGGAGAAACATCTACATCATCGGCAGGGCCGGCAGTACGCACTTCGACTCGAAACACCTTCTGTATGTCAACGCGGATGACGAACAGCTCCGGGACAGGGAACTCATTCTGTTTCTCAAGGAGAACGGGGCATACGGCCTGTTTGCCACTGATCGGGAAGACGAAGTATGCGGGTTCAACACGGCCGACGAGTGGCTCGTGGACTCGATGATGGACAAGGTGCAGGAAACGTATCGGCTGCAGGGGAATTTCTAAATGAGCCCCGTCGGGGAAGAGCAAACGATGGCGACGGAGACGCCCGAAAAGCAGATCCTGATTGCCGATCCGTCGGAGAGGTTCCGGCAGTCCCTCTGCCAGTTCCTCCGGACGAAGGGATTCGGTGTGATCGACGCGTCCGACGGGAGCAAGGCGCTGGCGGAAACGCTCCTCAAGCGCCCCGACATCCTCCTCCTCGATCTCTCCGTCGAGGCGCTCGGGGCGGAGCGCCTGGTCCAGATCCTGCGTACGAACCCGACAACCAAAAGCATCCCCATCTTCTTCATGAGCGAACAGGAGAAAAGCGTTCCCGGGTTCCGGCCGGGGATCGATGATTTCATACGGAAACCGTTCCGCGGAGAAGAGGTGCTCCTGAGAATCCAGCGGACGCTGTTCCGAAAAGACAGCAGGGATGCCGTTGCGGTCGACTCCGAGATCAGCGGAAATCTGGCCCAGATCTTTCTCCCCGACCTGTGGCAGATGCTCTCGTTGAACGCGAAAAGCGGCGTCATCCAGGTAGAAGGGGAAGGGATGGAAGGCTCGATCTACATCGAGAAAGGGGAGATCGTTTCCGCCCGGGCCAGGAACACCACGGGGGAAAAAGCCCTCTACCGGCTCATCTCCCTCAAGAAGGGGAGATTCCGGTTCCTGCCGGGTAGGGTGGAGGTCCGGAGGACGATGCACTCCTCCAGTCACCAGGCCATGCTCGAGGGATTGCGGCACCTCGATGAAATCAAGAACCTGAGCGAGGATCTCCCGGCGCCGAACGATTCGGTGATTCTCTCGAAGAGCGCACGATCCGTCACCGGAGGCTCGGGGGTAGTTCGCGAGGTGATTCTTCTCGCGGAATTCTGCAACAACGTGAAGGATATCGTGGAAAACTGCAGCTACCCCGACCTTGTCGTCTATGAGACCCTGCTCCAGTTGAGGAAGCGCGGAGTTCTGCGGATCGGCATGTTCGAGGTCTCCCGGGAAAAGAACGATTTCCTGCCTCCGGAGAACCTTGCGCGGCTTCGCACCCGAATCGAGGAGGACGGGGCCTTCTCCGAGAGCGGCGAAGGGCGCATCGTCCTCTTCCTCCCCACATCCGAACTGCTGGAGAGGGTCGTTCTCTCCCTGGGGCAGATCCGCGAGTTCGAGCTCGACTCCGCCTATTTCTCCCTGCGGAGGGAGGAAGGATTTCCCATCGGAATGTTCGGAAAGATCCGGATAGGGGAGGGCTCGCATCTGCTCCTCTACGTGTTCCCGTACATTCGTTCCACCTCTCCTCTCTGGTATGCCCTCGCCCCCCGCCCCCTGGGCGTGGTGGCGTTTCTCAAGGACGAGGTGTCGAGCTCCCTCGATGCCCTTCTGGCCGTATCGGATTACACGAGGGGAACGGAGGCACGCGAGGTGCTGGCCGTCATGGGAAAATCGTTCACGAATTTCGGCCTCGGGGAAAACACGCTTCGCATGTTCCAGAGCCGGGTGGAAAAACTGGGCTGCTCCCTGAGGATCCAGAAACTCGAGCAGATCTCGCCGGAGGAGGTCCGGGAGGCGTTAGTCCAGGTGGTACAGCAATATCTCCGGGAGGAACCGGGATGATCGGGCGAATTCCGGTGAACCCGCTCGTCCGACTGGTGTACAATACCGGGTCGTATCCGGCAGTTGCAGGGGAGAAGCGGGAACGATAAAGAGAGGGGACGGAATGGCAAGAAAGATCAAGTACACGCGGAAAGACCTGAAAAGCCCGGACGAGTTCATCTCAACGCTCGGCAGGGCGACGCTGTGGATAAAGGAGAACCGCGTAACGGTTGTCGCCGCGGTGGCCGTCGCCTTGCTCGCCCTGGGGGGAATCTTCGGAACGCGTGCCTATTTCCAGTGGCAGGAGACGAAAGCCTCCCGGGATATCTGGCCCCTCCTGAACCAAGCGCGGGAGTATCTACAGAGCCCGGCGGGTACGGACACCGAGAAGCTTGTTCAGCTCGAGCAGTCCCTGGCCGCCCAGGTGAAGAAGCATCCGGGCACACGTGCGGCGGTCTTCGCGAAGTACTACCTGGGAAGCATTGCCTACCGGCGGAAGGATTATGACCGAAGCGCAGCGGAGTTCCGTTCGGCCATGACCGACGGTAAAGAGCAGCGGACCGTAATGGATTTCCTCCTGCGCGAAGGGCTCGCACAGGCGCTCGAGGCAAAGGGAGACGCAGAAGGCGCCGAGAAGGCGTACGGGGAAGCCGCCTCCTTCGCGAACGGGGAACTCCGGACCCAGGCGTGGATGGGACAGGCGAGATTGCTCGCACATCAGGGACGGAAGGACGAGGCGGTCGCTATATTCCGAAAGATCCTCGCAGAGAATCCCGACACCCCCTTCAAGGATCTCATCGAGATCAAGCTGGCTCATCTGGGGTAAAAGAAGGGGGACACCCCGGATGAAGCTCTATCTTTGCTTCCTCTGGCACATGCACCAGCCGTATTACAAGGACCCCGAAACGGGGATCTATATTCTTCCCTGGGTCCGGCTTCACGCGATCAAGGACTACGCGGCCCTTCCGCGAATCTTCCGGGAATTTCCGGGAGTCCGTCATACCTTCAACCTGGTCCCGTCGCTGCTGATCCAGATCCGGGATTACGTGGAAAACCGTGCGGAAGACGTCTTTCTCGCCCTTTCCCGGAAAAACTCTCTCGACCTTTCGAAGGAGGAGGAGGAGTTCCTTCTGCGCAACTTCTTCTCCGCATACCCGCCGACCATGATCCTTCCCCAGCGACGGTACGCGGAACTGTACGGAAGACGGGAAACGGCGATGAGGGCGGTGGGAAATCCGGGTACGCCGGGAGGATTCGGCGCGTCGGATTACACCGACCTGATGACCCTTTTCAACCTGACCTGGTTCCACCCCCTGCACCGCGATGAGGACGCGGAACTCACACGTCTCTGGGAAAAAGGAAGCGGTTACACCGAGGCCGAGAAGCGATACGTCCTGGACAGGCAGATCGACGTCATGGCGACGGTCATCACGGAATACCGAAAGGTGACGGAAAGCGACGGCGGCGAACTTTCCTCAACTCCCATGTATCACCCCATACTTCCCCTCCTGATCGACAATCGTGCCGCGCAGGATGCGCTTCCCGGGGCGCCTTTGCCCCAAACCTCCTTTTCATACCCGGGTGATGCGGAGGAGCAGATTGCCCGGGGCAGGGAAGTGATCCGGTCCCTTTTCGGTAGATACCCGGACGGATTGTGGCCTTCCGAAGGCTCGATCAGTCCCGCGGCCCTCGATATTGCCGTACGTGCCGGATTCCGCTGGGCGGCCACGGACGAGGTACTCCTGTCAAAGGCGACGGGGAAGAACATCCAGCGGGATTCCCAAGGCGTTCCCCGGGAACCGTCGTGGCTGTACCGTCCCTATGAAGCCGCCACGTCTTCGGGACCGATCCGGATCTTTTTCCGGGACCACCATCTCTCCGACCTTATCGGTTTCGAATATTCCCGCTGGGAAGGAACCGAGGCGGCATCAAGCTTTTGTAAGATAATTGGCAATATATATAATAAGTTATCAACTATTCCCTCTCATCTTCGAAAAAGCTCCTACGTGATCCCCGTCATTCTGGACGGTGAGAATGCTTGGGAATATTTCCCCGATTCGGGACAGGTGTTTCTCCGTGCGCTAATGGAGCGATTGGGGTCCATGGGACCGAACATAACGGGTATTACTTTCAATGAAGCCTTAGATAATGTCGGTGAAATTGAGCAATTACCTTACATCCCAACGGGATCCTGGATAGACGGAACATTCAAGATATGGATAGGGCACCGGGAAGACCACGCGGCGTGGGAGATGCTGGCCCAAGCCAGAGCCCTGTGGCAGAAGCATGCCGACCGGATGAAAGAAGCAGGCCATCCGCCAACGGAAAGCATGGCCGCGGCCTTCGATCATTTGCTTGCCGCGGAAGGCTCGGACTGGTGCTGGTGGTACGGGGACGAGCATTTCACCCCCCACGGTCCGGAGTTCGACCGGCTCTTCCGAAGCCATGTGAAGGCGGCCTACCGAAAGCTCGGAGAGACTCCGCCCGACTCGATCGATATGCCCATCATCCGGCAGGAAAGGATTTCGGAAGATGCGAATTTGCTCGAAGGGCTGAGAACATTTATCCGGCCGAAAATAGATGGAAAATTGACTTTGTACTACGAATGGGGCGCAGCGGCACGGTATTATCCCCGCCCGGAAATCGGAACGATGCACCGGGCTTCCGCCATCGCCCTGGAGTGCCTGTATTACGGTTTCGACGAGGAAACTATCTATCTCCGCCTGGATTTCCACCGATCCGTTTTCGATATCCCGGAACCGTTCGAAGCTGAAATCCTCTTCCCGGAAAAGAACAGGAAAATACGCCTGGTCATTTCCCCGCCTGCGACTTCCGTCACCGCGTCGATCGGGGAGATCGGAGAGAATGCCTCATCCCGCCAACCGTCCGGCGCGCCGGACGCGGTCCGGGCGGCGTTTCAAAAAGTTCTGGAACTGGGTGTGCCGTTTCAGGAACTCGGATGCGCGGGGGATGAGAAGATCGAATTTTTCCTGACGATCGTGCGTCCGAGCTCGGCCGGAGAGAGATGGCCCCTGTACGGGAGATTCAGAGCGGATCTCCCCGGAAAAAACTTCGAAGAACGTACGTGGCAAGTGTGATTCCGGTGAGTCGTTTCATCAAACTCACATCTGGGAATGTATATTCCATTTTCATTTTGACACCCCCCTCATTTCCTGACGCTCAGTCTAAGCTGCGGGGCCACAGGATTTCCCGCATGGCAGCCGTCAGCTTCAGCCTGTTGTTAGGCAGTCTTATCTCTGATTCCCCCCTCACCCGAGTGGCCCGGCAAGAAGAACGAGCGGCAATACGAGGATCAGTGTTGTAATGACCCACCAGGTGGATGCCTCGTTTTCCCCTCGCCTTTTTGCAGTGATCCCTTTTTTCGTCGTGGCGATGGCTGCGACCAACGCCAGGAACACGACCGCTACCGCCATGTATCCGCGGTTCGCGCAACCAAATACAGTTTTCGGTGTGAAGTAAAGTCCGATCAGCGCAACAGGCGCGATTGAGGGAAGGAGCAAATGCCTGATGATCCTTTGCCTGGACATCGATAGTCTCGCCCGTTAATTAATGCTCTCTATGCCGTTTGCCCCCATGCTCATGCCTTATTCTTCGGAATTCATGCCGTTATGCTTCAATGCCGTTTCCATCCAGAGCGATCTGTCTAACGCTCAGGCTAAGCTGTGGAGCCACAGGTACTTCGTCAGGGCAGCCGTCAGCTTCAGCCTGTTGTTAGATGTCGGCCAGTAATTTCACAAGCTGGTTGTCATTACCAAGCCTGCTTGACAATATAGTTAAGAACGTTTTTTTATCAATAATGCTACTCGGAAGCCAAAGCCATCTGCTATTGTCATAGGAAAGCACCAGTATATATCTTAGCCCAAAGACATTTTTAAACATTGCCTTATTGATGCTGCTCCATTCTATAAATTCTCTTTTCCAGCTATTATGCGGATTATATGAATGTATCCCATTTGTATCAATTTCTATTAGATATGTATATGTTACAAAAACTATCAAAATTAGCATCACTGGTAGAACCACAAGAAAAGTCATAATAAAAACTTTCAATGCCAATAGAATGCTTTTTCCTTTTATCAATTCTATAAGAAGTACTATTGCGGCGGGCAAAAGAGAACTAAACAATATCGCCGGAATATAGAATAAAAATGGCGAGCGAAAACGAGCAACCTCTTGCCCCATTGCTTTCTCCCACGGATTGCGGTACGTCTAACGCGTATTAGTATTAGGCTGCAAAGTAGCAGGTAGGGGGGCCTTGTAAAGCCCTATTTCGGGGGACCGTCCGCCAACAACGTCTGGTAATGTATATTTCACCGGTATTCGCATCCAGGAATGACCTCCATTATATGGAAGTTTTACGAGCGTTTATGTTTAATGGCACAATTCTATATATTCCTTCTTCAAGAAAATTTACGGCTTTGCCATCGGATGTTCGGTATTCCTTAAGGCCGGGAACGGTGGCCTTGGGATTTTCAAAAGTGCCTGCATCAATAAAATTGGTGTACTCAACAACTTTAATTCTCTCTCCGTCATCAGTAATAACAAAGAATTCATCCGTCATTTTTTTCATATAAAAAATATCCTTCTGGTAATGTATATTCCACGATCATTGCGATAGTTAGCCTGGCTTCAGCGGGTTTGATATTGATTCCAATATTTCGGCAGGGTCGGTATTTTTTATAAAGAAATAAAAAGTTGAATCAACAACTTGTACAATTCTGTTTTGTGAATCATAATCTATGATCGGTGGAGAAATAGACTTTACTGCTTGGAGCTTAGCCAATCCTGACAACAGGTTGCTAATGTCTGACGGCCGTACATCCTCACCTCGGTGATGGATAGCCCGTATCTTTTCATGAAGGTCGTTACGCCTCATACCATCTGCAATTCCATCATATCCACCTTCAACAACCGCACGGACCAAGTAGTAAGGAAGAAAAAGAGGCAATAAATCCCCTTTGGATCCACCCGTAGTGTGCCCAGCGGCAATCGCCTCAAGAGCTCGCTGGTGCCTAGCAGCATAGTCTCGTGCCTTTATCTGTATAGCGACATCTAGCAATAGAAGCTCTTCTAATTTTGACAATGCAGGTTGCGTTTCTTTTATGCCAGCCTCATGACAAATTCCCTTTAACAATTCTTGAAAGACACCGATGCTTGAAAATGAGGCTCCAATTGCATTGGAAAGAATTTGATTTGAAAATGATATAACTAAAATTTCCGATCCTTTAGCTGCAACCCGCCGAAAATCATCCGTTGTCCACGGTTCGACTGGAACTTCTACCACTCTGTCGAGAAGGTCTCCATTGAACTGCGCCATGCGGTTTTTCTCTCGCCAAACACCCAAAATGACAAAGCGCAGGCCGAGCTCTTGGAATGCTCTAAGATCAAATGCAAATTGTTTTTGTATATCGTCATTGAGATAGTGAAAATTCTCGAGAATAACCCATTTTTTTGATTCAACCCTTCTCAATAATTCGGTAACGTCCTGAGGCAATTCCAAATTAATCGGTACCTCATCGAACTTCTGCTCCTTCCTAGATCCTGCCATTACCTTCCCGGTAGTTTCGGCCTCGCCTGATCCAAATAGGGGAATGAGTGCTTTAACTCGTGCTGCTATTCCAATACTTGACTCGGAAGTTTGTTGTTCATATCTTCCGGTTGATATTTGAACACCAACTCTCGATAGTATAGAACGGTATATATCTAGGACAGATGTTCTTGGGGTCAAACTAACAAGTATATTGTTTTCATAAGGAAGATACTTAGACACAAGTGCCGTCTTGCCTTGTTTCGACGAACCATACACGACTATCTGTTTGTCCGATATTAATGCATCCCTGAAACGGTTATCGACCTCGTCTCGTTCGATATATGAAAGTATTGTCTTGGAGCTTACGCCAAAAACCTCTTCCAACTTTGCCATCGGATACCCCCATAAAAAACATGACGATTGACAAAATCCAATTATCAGGCTGACGCGTACTAGGTGGAACTGTCTAATCCGACCATAGACCTCCTAGTCACTACGAGTCAAGATCGCGTTGCTTTCCTGTTTTGAATTCTCATTCTTTTATCTCGCCCGTGGCCACTTGGTGCCATATATAAGTCCGTGACACCGCTCCGCTCCGCTTCGACGAAATATGCTCGGTGCCCGCGCTCTGCCTGGTAGGAAATCCGGCGAGTAGGGGAGTGGTGGTCTTCGACGTTCTGTGCCCGAAAGTAACAGGCTCCCAGGACAATGCCCGTTGAAAGACCACGGCAACCCCCGGGCCTCCGGCCCGTGCGGTGCCGAATCGTTATCATAGAACCTATTCAGTAGACGTCTCCTCATCTGGAAAGTCTACACGTTCCTCATACAGTCCTCCGCATCTTGGGCAGATCATGCCGGCGCGATTTCCATCTTCATCGCCTGTCATGTAAACAAGATTCAACACATTCTGGTCCCTTGGGCATTTCCGCACATCTCCAGGTTTGCCTGTTAGCAATTCTGGTTTCATCTCTGATTCTCTATTACGCTTCATCCTCCGCATGAAACCCATCGCCTTTTCCCTCCCTTCCTCTGGATACACAACTCCCGTTCAAGCAACGGAGCGTTTACTCCATCCAGGCACCGGCCTATGAATGGAGCCGAAAGGGGAGTTCCTGTACCACGCTCCGATCGCGCAGACGGCACAGAATTTCGGGTGGCGCAAAAATATCAATCTCGCCTCCCTTAATGGCATATTTGGTCGTGTACCTGACCGCACCCCGGTTCCTGTCGAAAGGATATATGCGCGCCCATCCCATTCCGCACCGCTTGGACGCCCACAGATCCATGAATGACAGCCGATGAAGCTTTGACACGCCACCTCCCGCCAGGAAGTGGTAGTGAAGGACTCCACGGTTCTGCCATTCACTTGCACGAATCATCAACACGCCTTCGCCCCGGTTTCGAAAACGATGTCCGAACCGGTCAATATTGATTTCCCGTAGCCAACGAAGAAACTGTCGATTAGATTGTTCTGGATGAGTGGCATCGGCATGCGTCAAGTGTCCGAACCACTCAAAAGGAATCATTTGGTCAATCTCGGACAGAAAATTTGTCCAGGCCTCGTGTAGACGAGCTTTTGAAGATTGTGGTAGAAGAGGGGAGATTATAGACATCACACCGGCTCCTCTCCGGGGAAAAGATTACCCTGTCGACCGGGAAGATGTCTTATCTCTCTTGGTGCAGGGGAGAATGGGTGGCGGCCCGCTCCCCTTTTTTCATGTCCCATGTTTTTACCTATCTCCCGTCAAATTTGCTTTCTCTGCAGGTTCTACAAGCACGAGCGAGGATTTTTTCGCTGTTTTCTTGGCCTTCGTATATCGAGCAACCGTTGATTTAGGAATATTCAAGGCAGATGATATTTCATCGCATGAATTTCCCTTTCTTTTCAATCTCTTAACTAATGTTTGCTGATGTAATTTCTCTTCAACTCTGGCTAATTGGAGTTTTGCCGATAATCTATCAAGGGTAATTTGTATACCTTCACTTAAGAACATTTCCTTAAGGATTCTCATGCGTTGCGCGGTAGAACCTGGAATTTCCCTAAACTTTTTCAAGAGATCCGCACGGGATCTTCTCGCGTGTACCATTTTTTCTGGATTTGATTTTTGGGACGAGTCAAGACGAGAGGCTGTCTTGGCCTTGTAATTGAACAGTTCGGCGAATTTATCCGCCTCGGATAAAAACCTAAGCATCATCGACGATGTGAAATCGTCGGTTTCGACTACAATGCGGGATATTCCGCCTGGAAGGGATTTGTAGGAAATTATTCGGAACATCACGCACACCCCAAAAGCAAAGTGGGCTGTGCGCTGTTCCTTAAGGCCGGGGTCTCGAGTGTTTCCTGCCCGGTTGCATCTGACCGCGCGTCGTCAGTTCTCTTATAAGCCCCATGGAGATGATAGCAGAAGGAAGGGGACTGTAAAGGATTTTCTTGGATTGGGGCCAGACACCGGCACTCCCGCCGGCATCTCCGTCCCAACACAACGTCTGGTAATGTATATTATGTCAAATTGAGCAAGAAAAGGGAGATCACCCCTCTTTGCGTGAAACCACGAACTTCCACCCCATGAAAAGGGGCCTCACCTTCTCCGTCAGCCTGTCGCACAGATCCCGGATCAGGGGTATTCGCTCGATGTAGGGAACTTTGGGGAAAATGCCGGCCGATTGCGCGGGGATGCTCAGAAAATCGAAAAGATACTCGTTCGTTATCTCGAAGCGATAATCTATCTGGGAGCTCTTGAACTCTTTCCGGGGGGTAAGGCACTTCATCAGTTCTTCATAGGAAACGGTTCCGTAATGGTATTTCAGGTCG
>Ga0075306_1000079_pt1 | contig 24039 bp, 24 predicted proteins | sample Joice_CattailNLC_FD_120074 | JGI IMG/M metagenome (GOLD analysis project Ga0075306, IMG submission 120074) | Natural and restored wetland microbial communities from the San Francisco Bay, California, USA, that impact long-term carbon... | ecosystem: Environmental > Terrestrial > Soil > Wetlands ... | reverse complement strand
GCGCGATCACGATGTCCCAGCCGATCTTGACGACCACGCTGTAGATCATCGCCGGCACCGCGTACGGAGCGAGCTTCAGCGCGAAGTGCACGATGCCGGTCATCAGGTCGTTGACCAGGCTGAGCCCGGACCGCAGCTGCTCGCGGCGCTCGCCGGGCAGCTTCAGCGCCGCGGCGCCGACCAGGATCGCGAACAGGATCAGCGGCAGCACGTCGCCGAGCGCGTTGCGGTCGTTGCCGACGAAGGCGCCGAACAGGTTCTTCGGCATGAACATCTCGACCACGGTCATCGGCGTGACGTCCGGTGCCTCGGCGCGCCGCGCGACGTGGGTGGCGGCGTCGCCGCCGTATTCCTCGAGCAACCGGGCCTGCGACTCCGGGTCCATCGACGCGCCCGGCTCGAGCAGGTTCATCATGACCAGGCCGAGCGCGACCGCAAGCGACATGTTCAGGAAGAACAGGGCGAAGGTCCGCATCGCCATCGGGCCGAGCTGGCCGAGCCGGTCGAGCTGTGCGACGCCGGTGGCCAGCGAGGCGAACACCAGCGGGATCACCACGAAGAACAGCATGCGCAGGAAGACCTGGCCGATGGGGTCCAGCACCAGGGTCGAGAATCCCCGGGCGGCGTCGAGCACTGCAGGATAGATCCCGCCGATCAGCAGCGTGACGCCGCCGGCGGCCGCGCCCAACAAGAGGCCCAGGAGGATGCGATTCGCCAGCCGGCTTCCCATGTCCGCGGTCATGATTCCTTCCCCCGGCACCGGCCGGCGCCTGCAATGTTAACCTCCGCAGCCTCCATGAAGCTCGCGGCCCTGTCATCGGCACTCCTGCTATCTGGCTGCGCGGCCATGGGGCCCGCGGCGGAGCAGTTCTATCCGGCGCATTCGGCGACGCTGGAGCGCGTGCCGGTGATCCTGATACCCGGCCTGCTCGGCTCGCGTCTCGTGCGCGAGAAGGACGGCGTCGAGCTCTGGCCCGGCAGCACGCGCAAGCTCCTGACCAGCGACTACCAGGACCTGGCGCTGCGGATCGACCCGGATACGCTCGAGCCGGTGGACGACGGCCTGGAACCGGGCGCGCTGTTCGACGGCGCGGTCGGCAGGGACTTCTACCGCCGCATCGTGCGCGAGCTGCGCGTCGCGGGCGGCTATCGCCTCGCGAAGCCGGGGCAGCCGCTGGTGCAGCAGAAGGCGCGTCTCTACGTCTTCACGTACGACTGGCGCCAGGACAACGTGAGGACGGTCGGGAAACTCGACGCCCTGATCGAGCAGATCCGCCGTGACTACGGCGACCCCCGGCTCCGCGTCGACATCGTCGCGCACAGCATGGGCGGGCTCATTGCCCGCTACTACGAGCGCTACGGCACGGTCGACGTGCTGGACGGGAACTCGTTCCAGGTGACGGGGCTCGGCGGCTCGAAGCTGCGCCGCATGGTGCTGCTCGGCACGCCGAACCAGGGCACGGTGACCGCCGTGCACAAGTTCCTGAACGGCTACCGGGTCGGCATCTCGGCGCTGCCGACCGAGGGCGTCGCCACCATGCCCTCCACTTTCCAGCTCTTCCCTCACCCGCTCGTCGACTGGGTCGTCAACGCCAACGGCCAGAGCCTCGGCTTCGACGTCTTCGACGTCGAGTTCTGGCGGCGCTACGAGTGGTCCATCTTCGACCACCGAATCCAGCGCCGCATGGACCGGCATCGAGACGTCTGGGCGCAGCAGGACGTGTTCGAGCGCTGGTTCGAGAAGCGCCTCGATCGCGGCCGCGGCTTTGTCTGGTCGCTGATGGTCCCGGCGGGGCCGGTGCCGCTCGTCAAGCCGCTGCTGCTCGGCGGGGACTGCGTGCCGACGCCGCGCAGGCTGGTGTTCGAGAACATCGGCGGCGAGTCCATCGCGCGCCTGCGCCCGGAGCAGATCCTGCGGCCCACGCCCGGCGTCGACTACGAGACGCTCATGTTCGGGCCCGGGGACGGCAGCGTGACGCGCTCCTCGCTGGTGTCACGGCAGGACCTTTCACGCGAGGTGCCGAACTTCGAGCAGGAGGGCCTGGAACCGGAGAAGGCATTGTTCGTCTGCGCCCAGCACGATGCGCTCACGAGCGACGACCAGCTGCTGGACGCGCTGATCAGGCATCTGCTGGAGCCGGACGCCGCGAGCGCCGCTCAGACGGCCGCAGAGGCACCCGCGACGTAGGTGCAGTACGCGCAGCCTTCGACGGGCGGCGGCGGGCTTGCCTTCCCGATCGCCGCGACGGCGTGACGGAAGGCGTCGAGCACCCAGGCGTCGTCGCCGTCATAGGGCACGAGCGCCGACTTGAAGCAAAGCTTCTCCGCGAACTCCGCGGCCCGCCCGTCGCCGTTCACGTAGACGAACCAGCCGCGGTTGCTGACCGCGAGGCCCTGGCGGCGCACGAGGAACTGGTAGACGTCCATCTGCCTGCGGTACGAGGGATACAGGGTCCGGGTCGTCGGCATCTCGGAACGCGCGGTCGCCTTGTAGTCGGCGACCATGATCTCGCCCGACGGCGCCTGCCAGAGGTCGTCGACGGCGCCGAACAGCGTCCAGCCCGTCTCCTCGTCCCGCCAGCGCACGCCCGTGAAGTTGTGCCGCCAGCGGTCCAGGTCCGGGTGCCGGAACGGCACGGCCTCGAGCCCGGCCGTCGCGAACAGCGGGTGCGGGGTACCAGCCGCCCGGTAGCGGTCAAATTCCGCCTTCATCAGGGCGTCCACCGCATTGTTGAGCGTGAACGGCGGGCCGCCAGGACGGGGGATGCCGCGGGCCACGTCCAGGTACAGGCAGCGCGGGCATTCGATGAACAGGTCGATCTTCGACCGGCTGAGCTGTTTGCGCTGCAAAGAACGACTGGTCATGGGGACTCCCTGCGACTGCACCACGATGACTCGCCCGGCGCCACGAGTTCAAGCCACGCGATGAACCGAGCTTGCCGCGGGACGGAACGCCCCGCGCCAGCGCCTGTCCGAGCCTAAGATCAGCGGAGGGAGACCTGGCCATGAAGCGCATCGCCGCCCTGTTGTCGTTCCTGGTGCTGCCGCTTGCCGAGGCCACCGAGACGGGCCCCATCGGATTCGAGTCCGCGGTGGAGCAGCTGCGCTCCGCGGTGGGCGCCTGGGACGTGAAAACCACCCAGTATGGCGACGACGGCAACGTCGCGCGGGTCGCCTGCGGCACCTACCGGTTCGAGTGGATCGTACCGGACCGCGTGCTGGCGGGCCGCTCCGACATCCCGGACTGGAAGCAGGCCTCCGGCATCCTCTTCTACGTCAACGCGCGACGCGCGACGATCGAGATGGCCTCGGTCGGCGAGGACGGCCACCTGTGGGTGATGACGGGACCCGCGGGCGGCGAGACGCGCACCACCCCGCCGGCCCCGCTGGCCGACGGCGGCACCATGCAGCTGCGCTTCACGCGCTTCAATGTCTCGCCGGACCGCTTCGAGTCGCGCATGGAAGTGAGCACGGACGGCGGCTCGAGCTGGAGGCAGGGCAATCACCAGGTATTCGAGCGCGCGCACGCGGTCGGCGGCACCGGCGGCGCCGGACTGCGCTACCGCAAGAAATCGCGGAACTACGTCCCGCTCACCTGAGCCGGCTGGCGCGCCGGCACGAGCAGGACCGGCACCGTCGAGCGCCGCACGACCCCCTCCGCGACGCTGCCGACCAGCAAATCGCGAAACGCGCTGCGGCCGTGGCTGCCAAGGACGATGAGTCCGGCTTCGAGCTTTGCCGCCTCCGCTATCAACGTCTCGACCGTCGGACCCTGCAGCATCAAGGCCGTAGCCTCGACGCCGCCATCTCGCAGCCGGTCGGCAAGTCCCTGCAATTGCTGGTGCTGCGTGCGCAACTCGGCCGCCACCTGCCCGCGCACGACGGCGGGGCCCGCCTCGAAGCCGACGAAGTCCGGATCGGGCGGCGCTACGTGCACCAGGTAGACCTTCACCGCGGTCATCGCGCCGATGCGGGCGAGCGTGGCCAGCACCGCGTCCGTCACGGGGGAAAAGTCCACGGCCGCCAGTATGTTCATGGCTCGCTCGCGCCGTCGCGCCGCCGGCCCAGCCAGGGGACATTGTCCACCAGCAGCCGGACGTATTCACGCGTGAAGACGCGTTGCGACTCGGCGGACAGGTGCGACCATTCGGGGACGGTGAGGTTGCGCATCGATTCATGGTCCTCGAAATGGATGCCGTAGGCGGCGGTCTCCGCAAGCAACGGGTCCCAGGTCCGGGCGCGCGGTTGCCCCTGGTTTTCGCTCTCGAGATACAGTCCCGCGGACGGGGCGCGGATGAACACGACCTCCCCGCCGCGCGCGCGGATCAGGTCCACGTGCCGTTTCGTCTCGGCGATGATGCGCGCGGCGTCGGCGTCCTCGATTCTCGGTTCCCCGCTGAATGGCCCCCAGACCCAGCGGGCATGGTCACGCAGCCGTTCGTCCGTCTCGATGCGCCGCCACAGCGTCGTCTGACGATCGTCGCCATTCTCGAAGATTTTCCACACGTCCCTGATCGGACCGCGGACGCCTTCTCGGTCCTCGAACGGCGCCGCGCGGTCGATCAGCGTGCCGAGCCGGTAGTCGTCCTCGATGAATGCCAGCCTCCGCTGAAGCAACAGCCCGAGCCGGTGCCCGAAGCGCGACGACGGCGTCTCCTCGTGCCAGAAGTCCACGAGGCCCGCGAACACCGGGATGCCCGGCCAGTCGGTGAAGAAGATGTCAGGCGCGACGCCCACCAGCAGCAGCCCGGCGAAGTCGCTGTTCTCCGCCAGGTCCTTCAGGTGCGGCCTCGGGTTGGTGCCGGGCAGCGCGAGCTGGATCGGACGCAGCCCGGTCAGCTCCTGCCAGACGTCGAGGCTGGTGTCGAACAGGATGCGCGACGAACCGATGATCACGACGCCGTCGTGCCCGCCTGTAGCGACCTTGCGGCGCTCCACGGCCCAGTGGGACTTGCTGTCGTCCAGGTCGCCTGCCCGGAGCCCGAGCGAGCGCATCTTCCATTCCCACGCGCCGATTCCGGCGATGACCACCGCCACCGCCAGCCACCACGCAGTGCCCCAGCGGGTTGCAGGAATCGCCCGTCTCGTCACTTCGTCCGCGTGCAGTTCCATATCGCTAGCCCTAGAACTGGAAGTAGATGAAAGCTTCGCCCGAGCCCTGCGTGGTGATCACCGCAAACAACATCGCCGCCAGCACGAGCCCGGTCAGCCACCAGGGGGCGCGTGCGACCACTGCGTCGAGGGAGCGCTTTCGCATCAGCCAGTGGGTGGCGACGATGCCCGTGACGATCACGGCGACCTTGACCATGAACACCGTCGGCAGGACCGCCACCGGTTCTGCGGCGAGGCCCGCCATGCCGGCCAGGATGCGCGCCGCACCTTCGAACGTCTCGGCCCGGAAGAACACCCAGGTGACGTTCACGAGCAGATAGGTGGTCAATGCGAGCGCAATTCGGTTCCACGCCCCTGCGGGATCGCCGTGCACGCCCGTGCGCCCGCGGATCCAGCGCTCCGAGGCGAGATAGAAACCGTGCAGGCCACCCCACACCACGAAGGTCCAGCTCGCGCCATGCCAGAGGCCGCCCAGCAGCATGGTCAGCATCAGGTTGACGTAGGTGCGCGCCTCGCTGCCGCGGTTGCCGCCGAGCGGGATGTAGAGATAGTCGCGCAGCCAGGTCGAGAGCGAGATGTGCCAGCGCCGCCAGAAATCGGAGAAGCCGATGGCCGCGTACGGCATCCTGAAGTTGTCCGGCAGCGCAAAGCCGAGGCACAGCGCGGCGCCGATCGCGATCGTCGAGTAACCGGCGAAGTCGCAGAAGATCTGGCCGGAGAAGGCGAGCGTCCCGAGCCAGGCATCGGCGAAGCCGACCGGCTTGTCCGAACCGAACACCGCATCCGCGGAGGCGGCAAGCCCGCTGTCCGCGATGACGACCTTCATGAACAGGCCGAGCGTCATGAGCGCCAGGCCCCACAGCAACTGGTCCCGCGTTGCCTGCACCGGCCGCGCGAACTGCGGCACGAGCTGCCCCGGCCGCACGATCGGCCCGGCGACCAGCTGCGGGAAGAAGGTCACGAACAACGAGAAGTCGAGCAGCGAATCCAGCGGCTTCGAGCGCCCGAGATAGACGTCGAGCGTATAGGCCATGGTCTGGAACGTGTAGAAGGAGATGCCGACCGGCAGGATGATGTTCCATGCCGGCGGCACGTACTCGACGCCGAACGACGACACCAGGGCCTGCCAGTTGCGGAGCAGGAACTCGCCGTACTTGAAGAATGCGAGGAAGCCCAGGTTGACCGCGAGCGACACCACGAGCCAGCCGCGCCGCGCCCGGACACTGCGCGCCTCGTAAACGCGGCGAGCCGCGGTCCAGTCTATGGCGGTCGAGATCCAGAGCAGCAGGACGAAAGGTGGATTCCAGGCGGCATAGAAGACGTAGCTCGCGAGCAGCAGGTTGACCTTCTTCGCGGTCCACGGCAGCGGCAGGCGGTGCAGCAGCAGCAGCAGCGCGAAAAACACAATGAACGTGAGCGAGTTGAATACCAACTGGAAAACCCTTGCCGATTCTGGTTGGTCGGCTTCGGTGCGCGAGTATACTCCCGATAATTGAGACGTATTTCGGGAGGGACCATGAACGCGCGCACCCTGATTGCTGCCTTGGCGGCCGGCATCGTACTGGCTGGTTGCGCTGCAAGAAAGGACGAGGCACCAACGGTTGACCTCGCTGCCGAAGAACAGGCGATCCGCGCCCGCTCGGCCGAGTGGCTTGCGGCGTCGCAGGCGAAGGACGTCCCCGGTTCGGTCTCGGTGTTCGCCTCGGACGCAATCACGCTGTTCGACGGCGAGATCCGCCGCGGCGCGGCCGACATCCAGGCCGGCATGGAGAAGGAACTGGCCGAAGCGCCCGACGCCCAGGTCACCTGGACGACGACTGGCGTGACGCTCGCCGCATCCGGCGATCTCGCATGGGAAACGGGTGACGTGGCGGTCGATCCGGACGGCGCCGGCGAGAATCCTGCACGCAGCGGTTCGTACTCGACCGTCTGGAAGAAGATCGACGGGCAGTGGCTGGTGATTGCTGACGCCGGCACGATGAGCGAGGCGGCGAGCGAGGCCTCAACACCCGCGAATTGAGCGCGGCCGACCGGCGAAACGGATCCCCGGGGCTGCATCGCGGCCTCGGGCGATTCGATTTCGCCGGCCTCATGTCGGGCGCGGGTATACTCCCTGCTCCAACGAATTGAAAGCTCCGGGGAGGATCCATGAAAACGACTCAGTCGATTCTGACGTTGCTGGCCGCAGGCCTGGTGGTATCGGGCTGTGCGAAGAAGGAGGAAGCGCCTGCGCCGGCCGAACCCGCCGTGGACATCGCGGCTGAAGAGCAGGCCATCCGCAACCGCTCGGCCGAATGGATGAACTTCGCGAACGCGAAGGACATTGCGTCGGTCATCACGGTCTACTCGCCCGACGCGATGACGGCGTACGACGGGAGCGTGCAGCGCGGCGTGGCCGAGATCCAGGCCGGCGCCGAGCAGGGATTGAAGGACAACCCGGACTCGGTCATTGCCTGGTCGACGACCGGAGTGCGGGTCGCGGCCTCCGGAGACCTCGCCGTGGAAACCGGCAACATCACCCTCGATCCTGACGGCGATGCAGGCAAGGAGCCTGCGACGACCGGCGTGTTCGTGACGGTCTGGGAGAAGGTCGACGGCACCTGGCGCGTGATCGCTGACGCTGGAACCGAGAACGAGAAGAAGGCCGAAGCCGCGAATTGAGCGCGGCCGGCGGGCAAACCGGATCCCCGGGGCTGCTTCGCGGCCTCGGGCGATTCGATGTCGTCGCGCTGTGCGTCAACTCGATCGTCGGCGCCGGCGTCTTTGCGATGCCTGCGGGACTCGCGATCAATGCAGGCCGCTACAGTCTTGCCGTCATCTTGATTGCATTCGTCGTCGTAGGCCTGCTGGCCCTGACGCTGGCCGAGGTTGCGAGCCGCTACGACGTCACGGGCGGGCCGCAGTACTACGCGCAGGTGACTTTCGGGCCACTGGCGGGCTTCACCGTGGGCTGGCTGTTCGTGCTCTCCAGCATCGCATCTACTGCCCTGATCGCGCAGGTCATGCTCGACTACGCGGCAGCGCTCTGGCCTGCGCTCGCGGCGCCCTGGCCGCGCGCAGTCATCATCACCGTGTTCATGGTTTTCCTGGCCGGGATCAACATCCGCGGCGTCACGCGCGGCGCCGGGCTGGGCAACCTGCTGACAGTCGCAAAGATGCTGCCGCTCGGGCTCATCGCCCTCGCCGGGCTCTGGTTCGCGGGCTGGAATGACATTCCCGCGACGGAGCCGCTCCAGCCCGATGGTCTTTCGAGCGCACTGCAACTCGCAATATTCGCCTGCGTCGGCTTCCACGTGGCCGCGGTCGTCGCCGGCGAGATGCGCGATCCGCGCCGCGACCTGCCCGTGAGCATCCTGGGGGGCCTCGCGATTGCCTGCCTGCTCTACCTGCTCCTCATGCTGGCCTGCTTCGGTGTGTTGCCGGACACCGCTGCATCGGCTATGTTGCCGCTGGTGGATGTCGCCAAGGCCTTCATCGGTCCGGCCGGGGCCACTCTGATGGCGACCGCGGCGGTCGTATCCTGCGCGGGCGGCCTGTCCGTGCAGATGCTCGTGGGGCCACGATACGTCTTCGCGCTTGGTGCGGCCCGCGATTTGCCGCACCGCCTCATCGACGTGCACGACAGGTTCCGCACGCCGCACGTTGCGATCACCGCCTACGCGGCTGTTTCATGGCTGCTGACGATCACCGGCACGTTCAAGTACCTGCTGGCCATCTTCGTGATCGCCCGAATGCTTGCCCACGGCTCGACTGCAGCGGCTCTCATCGTGCTGCGGTACCGCGAGGGCCGCGCCCCCGTGCACATACCGGGCGGAAGCGTCGTTGCCTTGCTCGCCCTGCTGGCCTGCGCCGCCATCGTGGCGTCGGCCTCCTTCAACGCCGTACGCGATGTGGTCATCGTGCTCGCGGTCGGGCTCGCGATCCGGGCTGCCGTGCGCATTCGCAACGCCAGGAGCGCAGTCCGAACGGGAGGATAGCAACCATGAAACGACGCGAATTCATCAGCGCGGGCCTCGCGCTCGCCTCCAGTTGGCCGTTCCGGGGTTGGACGGCGGCACTCGAGAACGTCGGGGATGTGGCGGCCAAATCGCTGGACGGCGGCGACCTCTTGCTGCGCGGTTCTTCGATCGAGGATCTTGCCGCGCGGCTGCGCGGCGACGTGCTGCTCGCGGGTCACCCGGATTACGACCGGACGCGCCGCATCTGGAACGGCATGTTCGACAAGCGCCCTGCGCTGATCGCGCGCTGCACCGGCGCGAGCGACGTGCGCCATGCCGTCGAATTCGCGCGCGAGCACGGAATCCTGACCGCCGTGCGCGCGGGCGGGCACAGCGTCTCCGGCAAGTCCACGGCCGACGGCGGCCTCATGATCGACCTGCAGCGGATGCAGGGCGTGCGGGTCGATCCTGCGGCGAAGCGCGCGTACCTCGAGTCCGGGTCCCTGCTCGGACAGCTCGACCACGAGAGCACTGCCCACGGGCTCGCGACGACCGCTGGCACGTTCTCGATCACCGGCGCCGCGGGCCTCACGCTTTCCGGTGGGTTCGGCCGGCTGGGTCGGCGCTTCGGGCTCGCCTGCGACAACGTCGCTTCCTTCGATGTCGTGACCGCCGACGGGCGCTTCCTGCGTGCGAGCAACGATGAGAATTCGGACCTGTTCTGGGGACTGCGCGGCGGCGGCGGCAATTTCGGCGTCGTGACCGCGATCGAATACCGGCTGCATCCGGTCAACCCCGTCGTCTATGGCGGCTACGTCGACTGGCCCATCGACCAGGCCCGCGACGCGATGCGCCTGTACCGCGACATGGCCCTGGAAGCCCCGGAGGTCGTCAACCTCATTCCCCTGCTGTTCTGGGACGGCGATTCGCCGGTCTTTACCGTGGGCGTCTGCTGGTCGGGCGACCACGCCGAGGGCGAGGCCTGGCTCGAGCGGCTGCGCCGTTTCGGCAAACCCTTGCAGGACACGCTCAAGCCCACACCGTACGTCCGGATCCAGTCCGCGGGCGACGCGTCCGCGCCGGACGGCATCCACTGCTATGCGAAGAACGGTTTCGTCGGCGCGCTCACCGACGACGGCATCGACCTCATGCTCGACGTGTTCCAGCGCTCGCCGGGCCTCTACGACATGTTCATGGATCACTGCGGCGGCGCGTATGCACGCGTGCCCCGAGAGGCGACGGCTTTTCCGCGGCGCGACATGGCGTTCATCCTCGCCATCTGGAGCGGCTGGAAGGAACGCGAGGGCGCGGATGAGAAAGTGGCGCAGATGCGTGCCATCTGGAAGGAACTCGAGCCGCTCACCCAGGGCTTCTACACAAACTATGACGGATCGGACCCCGTGTCCGCGCGAGACCGCGAGAACTTCGGCGCGAACTTCGAGCGACTGGTCGCCGTCAAGACGAAGTACGACCCGACGAACCTGTTCCGGCTGAACGCGAACGTGCCACCGAAAACCTGACCGGCGTCAGTCCGGCCAATCACGGCCTTCGAGCGCGCAGCGCGAGACGGAGGCGCGTGTCGCCCGGATCCTGGCGCGGCTCTCCGCGACGGCCGCTTCCAGCGTGGTGCCTGCGGCCAATACCGCGGCCCGCTCGACCTGCCGGCGCGATTCCTCCAGGCAGCCGGCCCCCAGCAGCAACTCCGCGAGGTTGTTGCGCGCGGCGGCATTGCCCGGCTCGAGCTCGATCGCGCGCAGGTAGGCATCGGCCGCCACCTCCCGATCGCCCGCCGCCAGCGCCACGTTCGCCCGGCCAAGCCACGCGAGCGGCTCCTCCGGCCAGCGCGCGATGGCGGCGTCGTAGGCCGCGGATGCAGCCTGCCGCTGGCCCGCGGCTTCGAGCCCCGCGACGGCCTCCAGGTACCGCGCCGGCGTCGCATGCGCCGGAATTTCGCCCGGCGGCAGCGTCGTGAGCGCGAAGCGGCCGCCGCGGTGCCAGGTGCCGGCGAAACGCTGCCACTTCATCTCGAGTCGCTGCTCGCTCCCGGAGCGCAGCAGGGCGACGTTCCGCTCGGCGTCGTAGCCGATCAGCACCGCGTAATGCCACGCGGGCAGCGGCCCCGCGCCCAGGTTCTGGAGCACCAGCACCGGACGGCCCGACTCCAGCTCCGCGACCATCTCGTCCGCGGTCGTCGCGAGGACGTAAGGCAAGCGTCCATGCCGCCGCGCGGCGCCGATGAGCTCGAGAGAGAGGCTGCCCTTGCGGCCGGGGATGAAGACCTCGGGCGCGAGCGCCTCGGGAGTCACGTCCACGCCGCTCGCCACCAGCAGCGTCGCGAGCGCGGCAGGACCGCACTGGAAGTCTTCCTGGGGGAAAAACGGAGTCCCGTCGAGCGCGATCGCCCGCGGGGCAGCCGCCGGGAGTCCGTCCCTGAGCGGCGGCGAGGCGGCGCAGCCGGCGAGCAGCGCGGCGAGCGCGACGCCCGCCAGCCGGAGCCGGATCACGCCTTCTTGAAGATGTCGATGACCCCGACCAGTTCGAGGATGATCAGCACCACGAACACGATGCCGATCACGGCGAGCGCATCGCCGCCCGCGGGCGCGCTTTCGATCTGCGCCGCGAGCTTCGCGACTTCCTGCTCGGAAAGCGCGGCAAGGCGGCCCTCGATGGCGGCGGCATCGACACCCAGCTCCGCGAGCTTGCCCTGTACGTCCGCACGGGCCATCGCGGCGTCCACGACGGCGCGCGGGTTCTCGCCCCGGGCGGCCGCGACCGCCTCGGCGGTGCTGACGACGCCTGCGACGGCGGGCGCCTGCAAGCCGAGCGAGACAATGCCCAGGCTCACGAGCGCCACACAGGCGCGGCGGAAGGAATCAAGTTGCATGGCGGCCTCCGGTCGGTTCCTGGAACCGGCCGAAACTACCATGCCCGGCGCCTAAAAGCGGTAGGAGACGTCCAGCTTTGTGGTCAAACCCACATTCTGGGTCAGCACGTCGACCCCGCCCTGCTCGATGACCGTGTCCTCGTCCAGCAGGTTCTGCAGCCGGAGCTTGAGGCTCAGCTTCTCGGTCGGGTAGAACGTGTAGGTCAGGTCCAGCGAGTTGAAAGCCTGCTCCACGGCATCGTCCGCGCCGCCGCGACCCGCAAAGTAGATACGGTCGCTGTACATGTTGTACGCGAGCGAAGCGCCGTGCCGGCCGTCGATCGAGTCGTAGCCGAGCTGGAGGTTCACCACCAGGTCCGAGTGCTGCGTCATCTCGCGCTTGTTGTTCGTCAGGTTCGGCGCGGCATCGCCGATGACGATCTCGGAATCGCTGATCGTCACGTTGCCAGCCACGAAGAACGACTCCGTCCAGCCCCCGTCGGACAGGAAGCCGAGCCCCTTCAGCCCCTCGAACTCGATACCGTAGACCTCCGCGGACTCCGCATTGATGAATGTCAAAGCGATGTTGTCGTCCGAGCCCGGGGCTTCCACCGTCTCGATCGGCGAGGTGATGTCCTTGTAGAACAGCGATGCCGTCAGGTTGTCGCCGCCCGCGAAGAACCACTCCGCGCGCACGTCGTAGTTCGACAGGTCGGAATTGTCGAGCAGCGGGTTGCCCTGCACCCGCGCTTCGGTGAGCGGGTCGATGTAGGTGGCGTCCGAGATCTCGCGCAGGTCCGGCCGCGCGACGGTCTCGCTCCAGCCGAAGCGGAGCTGGAAGTCCTCCGCCCAGAAACCGGGCTTCATCCAGGTGAACGACAGCGCCGGATAGTAGTCGTCGTCGGTGACCGCGAAGCTGTCGAGGTCCTCGTCGGGGATGGTGACTATCGGCGAGTCGAGGTCGAAGGCCAGCGGGTTGATCGGCAGTGCAAGGCGCGAGTAGTCCTCCCAGCGCAGGCCCGCGGTCGCGCGGAACTGCTCGTTGAAGTTGACGTCGACGGTGCCCCAGGCCGCGTCGACGGTCTCGCCCGCGAGGTAGCTCTCGGTGCCGATGCCGCCGACCGAGAGCGCGAACTGGTTGAACGGATCGAGGATGTTCTCGTCGGTGAAGACGTCGCCGGGCGTGCCGACCAGGATCGGCAGTGCGTTTGCCGACTGGGTGCCGAAGTTCAACTGCGTCTGGAGGTACCCCCGCCCCTTCTCGTAGTAGTCGTAGCCGCCGCTGACCTCGATGGCCTTCGTGCCGGACTGGAACGGCATCTTCAGTTGCCAGCCGTAGCTGGTGACCGTGTCTTCCAGCTCGGTGAAGCGGTACTCGGCAGAAGACAGGGACGACCGCAGCGAGGTGCTGAGCAGCTCGCCGGAGACCGGGTCGATCTGGTCGCGCGCCGAGAAGGTGATCTCGCTCGGGATGTCAGTCGTCGCCTCGGCATCCGAGTAGTACCAGTCGACGACCAGGCCCCTGGCAAAGTCGAGGCGCGACCAGTCGAGCATGTCGAGGGTCGTGTCGCCGAGCGTGTGCGAGCCGCGTACCTGCAGCAGCTGCAGCTCGCGCTCTTCGTATCGGATCCGGTAGTTGCGCAGGCGATCGCCGTTGTCGCGGCGGAAGTTGAAGTTCTGCCCGAGCGTCAGCGAAGCCTCGTCCTCGGTGTTGCGCAGGAAGATGCCGGTCGCCTCGATCCGGTGCTCGTCGGCGTACTCGATGCCGGCGCCGACGGAGCCGGTCAGCACGACCTGGTTGGTGGTGCGCAACTGCTCGTCGAAGTCCAGTTCCGGTTCGGTGACCGACCGGACTGTTCGCTCGCGGTTGCGCCAGCTGTCGGAGTAGTCGGCGAGCCCGAGCAGGCCGACCCGCCACTGCTCCGCATCGCCAAGGTACCAGCTGTTGCCCGCGGACATCTCGATCGACCGGTCCGGGTCGATCGACGTGTCGCGGAAGTCCACGTCGCGATTCAGGCTCGTCGCCAGCTCGCGGTTGATCTGCTGGGCTTCCTCAAACGTGTGGGCCTGCCCGTCCTGCAGCAGGGTGTTGAAGATGTTCGCCTGGCTGAGGTTGCCGCGATAGGTCTGGATCGCGTCCCTGATCTCCCGCGGCAGCGCGCGCGTGCCGTCGTCCGTGCCCAAGCGGTCGTCGCTGCCGCCGGGGTAGGTCAGGCCGTCGTCCGAGCTTTCCGAGTTGGTGCCGATGCCGACCGAGACGTTGAACAGGAAATCGTCAGGCAGCGCGCGCGTGCGGATGTCGACGTTGCCGCCGCCGAAGGCGGCCGGCTGGTCCGCGCTGAACGCCTTCTGGATCGAAATGGACTGGACGATCTCCGCCGGGAACAGGTCCATCGGGATGACGTTGCGCGTCAGGTCCGGCGACGGCACGAAGGCGCCGTTCACCGTGGTGCTCGAATAGCGCTCGCCCAGCCCGCGGATGTAGATGAACTGGTCCCCGACCAGGGTGACGCCCGGCAGGCGCCGGAGCGCCGCCGACACCGAGCTGTCGCCGACCCGCGTGATCTGCTCGATGCTGACCAGGTCCTGGACGACCGCCGAGTCGATGCGCTCGTTGAGGATGTCGTCCGCCGCCGAACGCTGGCGTCCGACCACCTCGATGTCTTCGAGCACGGTCGGCTCGGCCTGGGCCTCGGGCGCCGCTTCCTGCCCGAAGGCAGGCGCGGCGGCGAGGGTGGAGAGGCCGAGCAGCGCACAGCGCACCGCGGCCCGCAGCGGGATACTGTTCATCGCCAGATCTCCCCGTCAGCTCAGGGTGCGAACCACAGCGGAACGTCGGCGTTCGCCGACCGCAGGCCGAAGGCCCAGGGCGCCGTCCAGTCGTCGCCTTCCTGCACGGCACCGAGGCCCGAGGCGTCGGCTATCAGCGTCGTCGCCGCCTCGTCCACGATCGCAGGCGCAGTGAAGTAGGTGCCGGCCACCAGAACCTGGGTGTTGGCATTGGCCGGGTCGATGATCGTGAAGTTGCCGGTATTGAACGAGTAGTCGGCCCCGTTGGTGCTCGGGTTCACGCCGAGGAACCACTCCGTCAGCGCGTCGCCGTTCGCCAGCGTGCCCTTGACCGCCTCCTGGCAGGCGAGGACGTTGCCGGTCTGGGTGAATGCGTCGTTGGCCGCGGCAAAAGCGAGCGAGACGTCGCTCTCGACCTCAAGGCACTCGTTCGAGGCGAAGCCCAGCACCGACGTGCCGTAGCCCGCGTAGACGATGCTGTTCTCGAGCACGAGCTGGCCGCCCTGGCGCACCAGCACGCCCTCGGAGTCGCCGTGCGTGTTGACGTCGGAGTTCGACGGGATGCAGGTCAGGTTGCGGACCGTCACCTGCGTGAGCGGCGCCGTGTCGAGCGGCGCGCCCGCGGTGCTGCGCGACTCGCCGACGTTGTCGTGCTCGATGCAGCGGTTGCCGTCGCTCGGGAAGTGGATCGAGAGCGCATTCTGGATGGTGCCGACGTAGCCGTCCGAGAAGTCGAACGAGTCGTCGCGGACGTAGAGCGCGACCAGGTTCGTGGGGCTGACCGCGCCGCCGAAGAACTCGAAGCCGTCGTCATAGGTGCTGTAGACCTGCACGTTGTTGACCACGGTGCCGGAGCCAACCGCGTTGAACGTGATGCCGTTCAGCTCGTCCCCGGGGGCGACCTCGAAGCCGGAATGCTTGACGATGACGTACTGCAGGCTGCCCGAGCTCTCGTCGTTGTTGCTGCCGCCGTAGTTCGAGGGCTGGCCCTCGGACACGACGTGGCAGAGGTTGCCGTCACGCTCGGCGTCCGAGCAGTTGTTGGTGATGCCGTTGCCGTTGATGACCAGGCCGCCCCACTGCTGCACGTCGTTGGCGGTGGCGGTGCCGGTGATCGCGTCCGTGAAGGACGTGAACGTGATCGGCGCAGCCGCGGTGCCGTTGGCGATGATCTGGGAGCCGCGGTTGATGAGCACGTAGTCAAAGGCGTCCTGGAACACCAGCGTGTTGCCGGCCGCGATCGTCAGCGTCGGGCCCTCGCCCTCCTGGGGAGCGGCGCCGGTGTTCACGTTCTGGCCCACGAACAGGCTGTCCTGGAAGATGTGGTTGCCGGTGATGAACGGGATCGTCAGGTCGACGAGCAACGGGTTGCTGGCGCCGACGAATCCGGAACTGTAGATGCAGTTCGTGCCGTCGAAGCTGCCGCGCACCGCGGTGCTGGAGCCTGCCGGGGTATAGCTGGCGCAGGGGTTGCTGCTGCCGCCGCTGTCGCCGCCGCCGGTGCTGTTATCCACCGAATTGTCGGTGTTGGCTACGTTGAGGTCGACGCCGCCGCCTTCGCAGGCCGCGAGGCCGAGCAGGGCCGTGGCGGTGAGCACCAGTCGCATCGTCTTCATCTTGGGAAACTCCCCGGTTGTCGTTCGTTGAGAGTCCGGGAAGATAGGGAGCCGTCGTGTCAGGCTGGTGACGGCTTTGTGACGGTTCGATGACAGTGCGCGGCGGGCGGCATGGCGGCCTGATCCCCTGCCCGCTGGTTCTGCGCAGGCCTCAGAGGGCGCGCTCGTACCAGGACTTGCTCGCGCCGACGATCCGGACCACCGAGAGCATGACGGGCACTTCAACGAGCACGCCGACGACGGTCGCGAGCGCCGCGCCGGACTCGAACCCGAACAGAACGATCGCCGTCGCCACGGCGAGCTCGAAGAAGTTGCTGGCACCGATGAGGGCGGATGGGGCGGCGACGCAGTGCGCGACCCCGAAGGCCCGGTTCAGCAGGTAGGCAAGCCCGGAATTGAAGTACACCTGGATGAGGATTGGAACCGCGAGCAGGGCGATGATGAGCGGTTGCCGAATGATCTGCTCGCCCTGGAACCCGAACAGCAGCACCAGCGTCGCCAGCAACGCGACGAGGGAGACCGGTCCGAGCTTTGCCAGGGCACTCTTGAGCGCGGCGTCACCCCCGCTCGCGATCAGGCGTCGGCGCAGGACCTGTGCGATCGCCACCGGCACGATGATGTAGAGGGCGACCGACAGGAACAGGGTCTCCCACGGCACGGTGATGGCCGAAAGCCCGAGCAGCAGGCCGACGAGGGGGGCAAACGCGAAGATCATGATCACGTCATTGACGGCCACCTGGCTCAGGGTGAAATGGGGTTCGCCATCCGACAGGTTGCTCCAGACGAAGACCATGGCCGTGCACGGCGCGGCGGCGAGAATGATCAGCCCGGCGATGTAGGACGTGATCTGGTCCGCCGGCAGCCAGGGCGCAAACAGGTGGCCGATGAACAGCCAGCCGAGGAACGCCATCGAGAACGGCTTGACGGCCCAATTGATGAACAGCGTCACGCCGACGCCGCGCCAGTGCTCCCGGACCTGGCCGAGTGCGCCGAAATCGATCTTGACGAGCATCGGGATGATCATCAGCCAGATCAGCACGGCGACCGGCAGGTTGACCCGCGCGACCTCCATCGCCCCGATCCGCTGGAACGCTGCGGGCATGAAATGCCCCAGTGCGACGCCGACGACGATGCAGATCGCCACCCAGAGCGTCAGGTAGCGCTCGAAGACGCCCAGGCGCTGCTCAGCCCGCGTCATCCGCAGCAGCGACCCTGCCTATTGCATCAAGTTGCTCCTGCAGCTTGATCCGGTCCAGGGAGCGAAGCGGCAGGCTGGTGAAGATCCGGATGCGCTGGCTGAGCTCGCGGAAGGCATTGAAGAACGCATGCCGCTTCCCGGCATCCGAACCCTGAACGGCGGCCGGATCCGCAATGCCCCAATGCGCGGTCATCGGCTGGCCGGGCCAGATGGGGCAGGTCTCACCGGCCGCCTTGTCGCAGACGGTTAATACGAAGTCCAGGTGCGGAGCGCCGGGCCTCGCGAACTCGTCCCACGCCTTGCTCCGCAGGTTCCCGGTGGGGATGCCGTTCTCCTCCAGCAATTCCAGCGCGAGGGGATTCACCTTGCCGGTCGGGAAGCTGCCCGCGCTGTAGGCGACGAACTGCCCGCCGCCCAGCTGGTTGAGGATGCTTTCGGCCATGATGCTGCGCGCCGAGTTTCCGGTGCAAAGGAACAGGACCCTGAACGGCCGGTCCGCCACCTCATGCCGCCTTGCCCGGCGCGCAGCAGGGCGCGGCCCGGGCGCCCTCCACCGCCGCGCCACCATAGATCTCGCTCTCGCCGGTAGTCAGGAAAGTCTCCCACTGCACGCCCTGCGGATCTTCCACCCAGCTCTTCTCGCTCTTCGCGTAGCAGCAGGTCGTGGCGCCTTCCTTCAGCACCGGGCGCTCCGCGTGCTCGAGCCGCGAGAAGATTTCCGCGAGTTCCGCCTCGTTCTCGGCCTGGATGCCGAGGTGCCGGACCCCGGTTGCCTTCTCTCGCCCGCTGATCGCGAAGTTGACGCGGGGATCCTCGAGCATCCACTTCGCGTAGTCGCCCTTGCGCACGGACGGCACCGCTGAGAAAAGCGTCGAATAGAAGCGGACGGACTCTTCCAGGTCGGTCACGCTGACGTGAACGTGCAGTCTCTTCATGGGGTACTTTCCTCGGTAGAAGCAGGAGTGACGGGTTACGCCGCCCTGCCGGTGCGTGCCCTGGCGCCGGTCCGCGCCGGCGCGCAGTCCGCGCCGCAGCCCGATGCGGCGGCGCAGCATTCGTCGGTCAGGTAGGAAACGAGGTCGCTCATGGCCGCGAAGTCGGCGCTGTAGATGAGCTGCCGGCCCTCGCGCGCCTGCCGGACGAGGCCCGCACGGTGCAATGCCTGGAGGTGGAACGTGAGCGACGACGGGCCGAGTCCCAGCTTGCCGCCGATGACGCCCGCGGGCAGGCCTTCGGGGCCGCGCCTGACCAGCAGGCGGTAGATCGCGAGCCGGTGCTCGTGGGCGAGCGCGCCCAGGGAAACGATGACTTCGGCGCCTTTCATCAATATACGATATTACGTGGATTATCGTATTGTCAAGCAGGCAATGCCCGGGGCGCGCGCTACTCCCCGCCCTCCGGCCCGTAGAAGAACACCCAGGTCGCGAAGTCCGGGCTGAAGTCCTCGAAGCGGTGCGTGACGCCGGCGCGCACGAACAGCGTGTCGCCCGCGTGGAAGGGCGTGCGCTGCCCCGCATGCACGAACGTGCCAGTGCCGGCGATCACGACGTAGAGCTCGTCCTTCGCGTGCGGCTGCTGCCGGTCGACGCCGACCGGCCGGTAGATCTCGATCTCGAGCGTGCCCTGGCTGAACAGGGTCACGTAATCCGCGCCCGATTTCGCGAGCGCGGCCCCCGCCTCGGCGACCGTCCAGGTCCGGCTGTCGGTCCTGCTCATGACGCAACCCGGTCCTTGGCACGCCGGATGTGGCTCCGCAGTGCGGCGGCGGCCGTCCGGTTGTCGCCGTAGCGTCCCTTGTGGACGTGCCGGATGCGGTGCACGCCGGGCACGTCCAGGCCGACGCCGTCAGTGCCCATCAGCCAGCGGAATGCGCTGTCCTCGTAGGTCTTGGCCCATCGCGCCGTGGGCCGCTGGTACAGCGGCACCTGCTCGCAGTAGCCGCACTGGCGCGCCGCGTCGCCGTGCACGATGTGGTACGCGCCTTTCGCCTTCGGCGGGTTGGCCGCCAGCTCGAACTGGCTGGTGTCGATGTCGGCAACGCGCGGCCGGTCGCGCTCGGCGGCGAGCACCGGGTCGTCCTCGGTCAGCATCGGCGTGATCCGCTCGAACTTCGGGTACGCGAGCAGGTCCTGGCGGCCCTGCAGCTCCCGTGCCAGCCCGTCGATGCAATCGCGGTGGAAGACGATGTCGCAATCCGTGAACCAGATCCAGTCCGCCCGCGTCGAGCGCGCGGCGCGGTTCCTGCCGATCGCTCGGCGGAACAGCTCGGGAGGCGGCAGCGGCTGCCAGTTCCAGTCGACGCCGGGCGCGGCGATGCCGCCGAAGTACTCCAGCAGCGCCCGCGTGCGCGTGTCTTCGACGGCATGGAAGACCGTCATGCGGATCCGCGCCTTCGTCGGCGCGAAGTTCACGAGGGACGAGAGCTGGTAGCAGAGCAGGTGCGCGTACTGCCAGCAGTGGCTCACGATCTCGATGTCGAGCACGCCGGTCCGCGCCGCGAGGTCCGCGGGCCGCGGCGGCTTCAGGAACCAGCGCCCCGGCACGACGCCCGTCGTCGCGATCCGCAGCAGTCCCTGTTCGATGGAGTCGCGCAGGCTCAATCGGGTGGCCTCCGCTCGCCGGTCCACGGGTAGCGCTCGACGATCGCCCGGCAGTCGCGCCAGTACACGTAGTCGGGGTTCGGCTTGCGCCAGTCGCCGTAGATGCGTGCCAGGATCGTCTCCGGTTCACTCGGTATTCGCCAGCGCCTGCCGTACAGCTTGATTTCCGCGAGCCCGTGCGCGGGCACTTCGTTGACCAGCTCAAGCGGCGGCTTGCGCTGGTGGCTGTACCAACGCATGTTCGCGCCGTTATCCTGGAAAAGGAAGAAGTCGTACTTGACCGCCTGGTACTTGAGCGTCCACATGGTCGTCCGCCCGTCGTTGTTCACCTGCGGCGGGCGCAGGTCGTAGCCCTCGCCGCGCAGCATCCCGAGAGCCGCAAGGAACAGCGGCAGGTCGCTCTCCAGAAAGCCGAAGTCGGAATCACGATCCCAGGGAATCGGCGCGCCGTCCCGCATGCAGCCGAGCAGCAGGCCCATGATCATCCAGTAGCGGTCGGCGAATTCCGTCCTGGCGAGGAGATCATGCAGCCGGATGAGGCCGCGGCGCCGACGCTCCTCGAGCCTGCCCCAGCGTAGGCGGTAGAAGAACTCATTGAGCCTGCGCACGCGGCGCAGTATAGCCGCGCGCCCGGTGCAGCCGTGTCAGTTGGAGCCGCAGGCGGCCAGGCTGCTGCAGACCCGGCGCATCTGGTCGACCCGCTCCTGGTCCTCCCGCTGCGCCACCAGCATCGCGCGGATGCCGTCCTCGTCGTAACAGACTTCCTTCGGGAGGCGTGTCCCCTTCTCGGTCTGCTTGCTGCAATACACGACGAACTTGCCCCGTTGCTTCTGCCGCCAGCCGGGCGGCGGGGTGAACGTTTCGTCGTCGGCCTTCGCCTTTTCAGCCGGCGCGGCGGCGTCCGCGGCGGCGGCAGGCTTGACCTCGTCATCCGCGAGCGCCTGCTGGGCAGTCGCCAGCGGCAGCAGGAGCAGCAGGAGCAGCAGGTTCAACAGCAGCTTGCGCATCTCATGCCTCGGCGGAGCAGCCCTACCCGCCTCTTGTGACCGCCGGCTTGCGGCCCGAGTTCCACTGTAGCAGACTTGGTTGAATGATCAATCAAGTCCCTGTGGACACCCGCTGGCGGATCCTCGAGGCCGCCATGCACCTGTTCTGGGAGAAGGGCTACGGCTCGACCTCGGTCGCCGACATCCTGGCCCGGGCGGGCGTCAACAGCGGCAGCCTCTACCACTTCTTCCCCGGCAAGCAGGATGTCCTGATCGCGGTGCTCGACACCTACATCGGCGGCATCCGCGAGATGCTGCTCGAGCCGAGCTGGCGCGGCGTCGCCGACCCGATCGAGAAGATCTGGAAGCTCTTGGACGGCTACCGCGCGGCGCTGGTCCAGACCGAGTGCACCTACGGCTGCCCCATCGGCAGCCTCGCACTCGAGCTGCACGAGCCCGACCCTGCCGTCCGCGAGCGCCTGGCGAAGAACTTCTCAAACTGGACCGATGCGATCGAGGAGTGCCTGGACGCCGCGGGCGAGCGCGTGCCGCGCGGGACCAACAGGCGCGCGCTCGCGGAGTTCGTGCTGACGACGATGGAAGGCGGCGTGATGCTGGCGCGCAGCTATCGCGACATCGGCTATTTCGACCGCGCCATCGACCAGCTCAAGGAACATTTCAACCGCCTGCTGAAGCCGGCGACGCCGCCGGTCCGCAGCGGGCCACAACGCAGCAGAAAGGGGAAGTCACATGCCTGAAGTGAACTGGCTCGCGGTGCTCGCCGCCGCGATTTCGGCGTTCCTGCTCGGCGGGCTCTGGTACTCGCCGGCGATGTTCCTGAAAGCATGGCAACGCGGCGCGGGGCTGAGCGACGAGCAGCTGAAGGGCGGCAATGCCGGGAAGATCTACGGCGGCGCGTTCGTGCTCTCGCTGGTGGCCGCGGCGACCTTCGCGATGTTCCTCGACAAGCTGCCGGTCGCCGAGGCGACCGCCTACGGCTTCTGTGCGGGGCTGACCTGGGTCGCAGCGAGCTTCGGAATCAACTACCTGTTCGAGCGCAGGCCGCTCTCGCTGCTCCTGGTGAACGGCGGCTATCACACGCTGCAATTCACGCTCTACGGCCTGATCCTCGGCCTCTGGCACTAGGAGGGGTCAGACCCCTTGATCCGCCAACCTCGACGACCGCAGGGCAGTTCGATCAAGGGGTCTGACCCCTCCGTACAGCGGCGGCAGCGGGCAATGCAGGACGGCGCAGATCACGCGCAGGAGTTCCGACTCCGGGACTGTCATGCGGCCATCGTGCGAGATCGCGGCGACGAGTGCTTCCACGAGCTGCTCCTTGACGGCCGGCTGCAGCCGGTCGAGGCGCGACAGCGCCGCATCCAGCTTCGGCGGCCAGTGCGCGAGCCGCAGCATCGGCGGGCGGATGCCCGGCAGCAGCCCCTCCATCCCCGCCTCGTAGGCCTTGCGCGCCGACGGCTCGTCGGCGCTTCCCGTGATCGCAAGCACCGAGAACAGCAGCTGCAGCTCGTCGCGCGCGCCCTGTGCGCTGAGGTAACCGGCGGTACGCCGCCGCGGGTCGAGGTTGTCCTGCAGCTGCACCTGGGCGAGCTTGCGCAGCGCATAGCTGAACACGGAGACGCGGCTCTCGCGCACCAGCAGGCCATTCAGGCACTTGAGCAGCGCGACCCGTTCCGGACGCCCGAGCTGGCTGAGCGCCGCGAACACCTGCAGGAGCGCCGGCATGCGCTGCACGGATTCGAGCGCGTCCACCTCGGCCAGCATGGCCTGCACCTGGCCGTGAAAGTCGCCGCCGAGCTGCTGCTGGACGAAGGCGAGCTGGCGCTCGCGGGCCTCCGGTGCGGTATCGACCGCGAGCGCGATGAACAGCGCCGTCGCATGCTCCGGCTGGCGCGCCGCGCGCTGGAAGGATGCCGGCAGCGACTGGAGCACCGCATGCGCGATGAGCACGTGCGCGGTGCCGGGGTTGGCGACGAGCCCCGCGACCGCCGCCGGCGCCAGCACCACCGCCCCCTCGAGCAGCCCGCCGCGACGGGCCGCGGCCGGGGCGGCGCGTGCCGCCTCCTCCTCCGCCATGGCCCGCTGCTCGCCCAGGCGGCGCCGGACCTCGTCGAATTCGGCGGGCTGGAACCGCGGGTCGATCCCGCGGATTCGCTCGATGAGCGGCGGGTGCGTCGCGAAGGCGCGCCGGATGCCCGGCGCGAACAGCATGTGCGCCACCTCCTCCGCGTCGGCATCGGCGAATCGCGAACCCGCGCCCAGCGCCCCGATCTTGACCAGCGCGTCGCGCAGCCCCTGCGGGTCGCGCGTGAACTGGACGGCGGACGCGTCGGCCAGCGACTCGCGGTTGCGCGAGACGGCGGCCTGGATCAGGCGGCCGAAGAACAGCCCGATCCAGCCCAGGGCGAGCACGATGAGCGCCGCGACGTAGATGACCGCGATCCCGCCCCCGCCCTTGCGCCCGCCGCCGCCGCGCGGGGCGATGCGCAGGATCGTGCGCGCGATCATCGCGATGACCGTCAGGCCGAACAGCAGGCCGATGAGGCGCGTGCTGAGCCGCATGTCGCCGTTCAGCACGTGGCTGAATTCGTGCGCGATCACGCCCTGCAGCTCGTCGCGATCGAGGTTCACGAGCGCCCCGCGCGTGACTGCTATGGCGGCGTTCGCCGGGCTGTAGCCGGCCGCGAACGCGTTGATGCCCGCCTCGCGTTCGAGCACGTAGACCTGCGGGACCGGCACACCCGAGGCGATCGCCATCTCCTCGACGACGTTGCGCAGGCGCTGCTTCAGGGGGTCGGCGGTATCGGCGCCGACGCGCGTTCCGCCGAGCTGCTCGGCGACCTTGCTGCCGCCGGCCGCGAGCGAGACCGTGCGCGCGAGGCTCGAGATGCCGATCGTGCCCAGCACGGCGACCG
>Ga0075306_1000076_pt1 | contig 24254 bp, 17 predicted proteins | sample Joice_CattailNLC_FD_120074 | JGI IMG/M metagenome (GOLD analysis project Ga0075306, IMG submission 120074) | Natural and restored wetland microbial communities from the San Francisco Bay, California, USA, that impact long-term carbon... | ecosystem: Environmental > Terrestrial > Soil > Wetlands ... | reverse complement strand
GAAAAATTCCGAATACTTTGTGATCGTATCCTCTAAAGAAACAAAACGAATTTATTTGATCGATTAGGAGCGAGAATGCCAATCTACGAATTTTACTGCGAAGACTGCAATACGATATTTAATTTTTTCTCAAAGAGCGTTAACACCACCAAAAAACCGAAGTGCCCGGCATGCAAGATCAGAACGCTGTCCAGGCAAATGTCGGCTTTTGCGTTTACCGGCAAAGCCAAAGAAGACGGTGATATGGACGACCTGCCCTTTGACGAAGGCAAAATGGAAAAAGCCATGAATATGCTGGCCGGTGAGGCTGAAAATATGAATGAAGATGATCCCCGCCAGGCGGCCAACCTGATGCGAAAATTGACAGATATGACCGGCATGGAACTGGGGCCCGGGATGCAGGAAGCACTCAAGCGCATGGAGGCCGGCGAGGACCCCGATGCCATCGAAGCGGAAATGGGGGACCTGCTGGAAGATGAAGAGCCTTTTTTGATGCCTGAGAAAAAAGGAGGTACAAAAGGTGCCAAACGGGCAGCGCCAAGGAGGGATGAGACACTTTACGATCTGTGACTATAAGGTTTCAGGTGTCAGGCATCGATATATGGTTGATTGAGTTGATTGAGTTAATTGAGTTGATTGAGTTGATTGCAAGGAGGTCGCTTGGTCAAATAGACTGAAATCCTCTAACCTAATCAACTATTTAACCAATCAACCAATTAACTAATTCGGAGGGAATAATAGTGGACAAAAAGATAACAGAAAAATTAGAAGTTATTCAAGGCGATATCACAACGCTCGATGTGGACGCCATTGTCAATGCGGCCAACACGTCCCTACTGGGGGGTGGCGGGGTTGACGGCGCCATTCACAGAGCGGCGGGCAAGGGTCTTCTCGAAGAGTGCCGAACTCTGGGTGGGTGTCCTACCGGTGAAGCCAGAATTACCGGGGGTTATAACCTTGCTGCCCGGCATGTCATCCATACGGTGGGACCAGTCTATAGCGGAAAACCCCGGGACAAGACCCTGCTGACCGGATGTTACCGGAACAGTTTGCAGATTGCCGCCGACAACAATCTCACATCCATTGCCTTTCCGGCCATAAGCTGCGGTGTGTATGGATATCCCATTGAGAAGGCCTGCAAAATTGCCGTGGACACCACCTGTCTCTTTCTTAGAACGAAACCCTCAATTACCAGGGTGATATTTGTGCTATTTTCGCCCGGGGATTTAAGGGTTTATGCAAATTTTATCCAAAGCCTGAAAAAAGCGTGATAAGTGACAAGTAACGAGTGACAATTAGGTTTCAGGTGTTCCTCCGAAGGCGGATCAGGTGTCAGGCTATTGGCGACTGGCTGCCGGTCGCCGGTTTCTGGTGCCTGGTCACTGGTTGATCGAAGGTCCCGCAACCCGTAACTCGTAACACGCAACGCGAAAATATTGCCCATTGACAAAACAGGTCCCCGATATTAACATTAGGATAATTTCGACGATCAGATCGATCCCTGCCGGTTGAATCGCGCTGATCATATTTCAGTCCAAGGAGGATTTTATGGTAGAAGTCACCGAAGCAGCCAGCCAGCAAATCGCGGAATATTTTAAGGATCGGGAGGCCGCACCCATCCGGATTTTTTTAAATGAGGGCGGATGAGGCGGTCCGTCATTGGCAATGGCTCTGGATGAGCCCAAAGATACGGATAATGTATACGACGTTAACGGATTTCAGTTTATTGTTGACAAGGATTTTTATGAAAAAGCCCAACCCGTGACGGTGGATTTTCTGGGATATGGCTTTAAAATCAGCTCCAGCATCGAATTTGGACAGGCATCAGGATGTTCATCCTGCGGCAGCGGCAGCAGCGGCTGCGGTTGATTATTTAAGAATAATGGCATAAAAAAGGCAGCACCGTAAGGTGTTGCCTTTTTTATTAGAAGCTGTTTCAAAAATGCATCTTACGCTCAAGGGCTGCGTTATCCCGCGAATTAAAATGCTCACGTACTGACGTGTACGCTCCGCTTTTAATTCGCGTGACGCCTTGCCCTTGAACGTAATCTACAATTTCGAAACAGCTTCCAGTGGATTGACAACATTTATCTGAAAAATCAGCGAATTTTGATATCATGACACATTTTGATGGGGACCGCATCTCGCAAGAGATCATTCGCTATCACGAAGAAACCAAGCACCGTTTTGAACGCTACGCCCGATCGGCCGCATACATGGATTGGGACAACCAGCCCAATCCATTTCGCTTCTATGAAGACACCAAATCTTTTGGCCTGCCTTTCCTAAAAAAAGATCCCGCTGCCCTGTATGCGGATCTATACCGGCGAGGCAACAATCCCGCCCGGGGAATTACCCTGGCAACCATTGCAGGCTTTCTTGAGTTATCGCTGGGGTTATCAGCCTGGAAGGCGGCTGGGAACTCGCAGTGGTCTCTGCGGATAAACCCGTCCAGCGGCAATCTCCACCCAACCGAAGCCCACCTCGTTCTACCCCGGGTCCCAGGGCTTGAAGCGGGAATATATCATTACAATCCGTTGCTCCATGCCCTGGAGCAGCGGGCAATAGTTTCTGAAAATGTCTGCCAAAATATTACGCTCCACTTTGGGTGTGAGGGCTTTCTCATCGGGTTTAGCAGCATATTCTGGCGCGAATCCTGGAAATACGGGGAACGCGCCTTTCGTTACTGCAACCATGATGTCGGTCACGCCCTGGCGGCCGTCAGTTTTTCAGCAAATTTGTTCGGCTGGAAAGTTTCTTATTTAAGCGGCCTTGCAGATCAGGAGCTGGATACCATCCTGGGTTTTGACAGAACCGGGTTTGCTCACCTGGAAGAAGAGCACCCGGATCTCATGTGTTGGGTGCATCCCTATCCCTCCCCGGATATTCCCCGCATATTATCGGACAGCATAATTTCTGCCTTTAGGGATGTTTCATTTAAGGGGCGGCCGAACAGGCTGAGCAAGCAGCCCGTCAACTGGGAAATCATCTATAACACGGCGAATTTGACACGCAAACCGGCGACCGCTGAGCAACGTTACGAATTCACCGATTCATACCGGTTCCGGGAGGAATCCATTGACAAGGCGGCTGCGAAAATCATCCGGCAGCGAAGAAGCGCCAGTGCCTTTGACCGCAGCGGATCGGTAACCAGAGAACAATTTCTGGCAATCCTTGACAAAACCCTGCCCCGCAGCGACTGCGCCCCCTTTGACGTTGAACTCGGGGATCCGTCGCTGCATCTGCTCATTTTCGTCCACCAGGTTGAGGGGCTCAGCCCCGGTCTTTATTTTTTTATCCGCAATAATAAAGCGACAGGCCCCATCAAGAGCCTGACACGGTCCAAGTTTGTGTGGGAACCGGTTGAAAATAATTTTCCCTTGTTTCTGCTTGAAAAAGGCGCTTTCCGACAGCAGGCCATGATGGTCAGCTGCCACCAGGAGATCGCCGGGCACAGCTCCTTTTCAATGGGAATGATCGCCGCTTTCAAAGACCCGGTCGGCGGCAACCCCTTTGCCTACCGGCAGCTTTTCTGGGAAAGCGGTATGATCGGCCAGGTTTTGTATCTGGCAGCGGAAGCCCATGGGTTTCGGGGCACCGGCATCGGGTGTTTCTTTGACGATGCCGTTCACGAAATTCTGGGTTTGGCAGATAATCAATATCAGAGCCTGTACCACTTCACCATCGGAAAACCGGTCGAAGACCAACGCCTCACCACCTATCCGCCCTACCACCACCTCAAACCCGTTTGCCTTTGATATTTAATACATTGCAAATAACTATTTGAATACCTATCTTGTTTGATAGCGTAATAACTCTTAAACCAGTTTAATTTTAGGTCGAGAAAACTTCGATATTCGATATTTCTTGTTCGATATTCAAAACACGCAGGAGAAGATGATGCCGCCCAATAAGCTAGTTAATGAAAAAAGCCCCTATCTTATCCAGCATGCCCACAATCCGGTTGATTGGCATCCCTGGTCCGACGAGGTTTTCTCAAAAGCCCGAGCGGAAAATAAACCCATTTTCCTGTCCATCGGCTATGCCACCTGCCACTGGTGCCATGTCATGGAGAAAGAATCCTTTGAGAATGAAGAAGCCGCCGGCTATCTGAATGACACCTTCATCTGCATCAAGGTGGATCGCGAAGAACGCCCGGACATCGATGCGGTCTATATGGCCGCCTGCCAGATGCTGACCGGAAGCGGCGGTTGGCCGCTCAGCATATTTATGACCCCGGAAAAGAAGCCGTTTTTCGCAGCCACCTATCTGCCCAGAAACACCCGTGGCGGGCGTGCCGGTTTGATTGATATTTGCCGCCAGGTCAAAAAACTGTGGGTGGACGACCATGAAAAGATCGCCACTTCAGCCGGCAGCATAGCCGACAGCCTTCACAGGGCCTTTGTTTTTAAAGCGGCCGATGACCCCGATGAAACCCTTATCGATACGGCTTATAGCCAGATCAAATCCGGATTTGACCCTCAGTTCGGCGGCTTTGAGCCCGCCCCCAAGTTTCCGACCCCTCACCGGTTGCTTTTTTTGCTGCGTTGCTACCACCGCACCGCTGACGCCCGGGCCCTTGATATGGTCGTAAAAACGTTGACTGCCATGCGTATGGGAGGAATCTGGGATCATGTTGGATTCGGTTTCCATCGTTATTCCACCGATAGCAGATGGCTTCTGCCGCATTTTGAAAAAATGCTATACGATCAGGCCATGATCGCCACCGCCTATCTGGAAGCCTTTCAAATTACCAGAGAGCCCCTGTTTGCAAAAACAGCCGAAGAAATATTTGCTTATGTGCTGCGGGACATGACCGCCCCGCAAGGCGCTTTTTACTCCGCCGAAGACGCCGACAGCGAGGGAGAGGAAGGCAAATTCTATGTCTGGACGACGGAGGAATTTCAACGGGTATTAGAGGGAGAGGATTCAGAAAGGTGGGAGTCAATTTTGCGGTTGAGCCCTGAAGGAAATTTCACGGATGAGGCCACCCGCAAAAAAACAGGGGCCAATATTGTCCACCTGACAGCGTCAATTAAAAAATGGGCCCAAAAAGCAGGGGTGCCCGAGGCAGAATTTGAAACCGAGTGGGCCCGGATTCGCCATCGGCTTTACCGGGTGCGGGAGCAACGGATTCATCCCTTAAAAGACGACAAAATTCTAACCGATTGGAATGGCCTGATGATAGCCGCGCTGGCATTGGGGGCCCGGATCTTAAATAAACCCGAGTATGAGACTGCCGCCCGTAAGGCCGCTGACTTTGTCCTGCAAAAAATGAGGGACGCGCAAGGCCGCCTGTATCATCGTTTTAGAGACGGTGAGCTGGCGGTAGAAGCTCATGCGGCGGATTACGCCTTTTTAATCCACGGGCTTTTAAGCCTTTATCAAACAACGTTTGATCTTAAATTCGCCGAGCTGGCCCGGGAACTTCAGCAAGAAATGACGACCAATTTCTGGGATGATGAAAACGGCGGATTTTTCTCCACACCCGCAGGAAATGTTGAGCTTCCCGTGCGCCCCAAGGAGCTGTATGACGGTGCGATTCCATCGGCAAACTCGGTGGCGCTCTTCAACCTTTTATTTTTGTCCCGCCTAACCGGCAATCCGCAGTGGGAGGACCGCGCCCAGGCTCAGATCCGTGCTTTTGCCGGTACGGTTAAATCTCAGCCCACGGCCTTTACCTATTTTTTGTGTGCGCTTGACTTTGCCCTGCGCCCGGGGGAGGAAATCGTCATCACGGGCGAATCCCAGGCAGAAAACACCCGGGAAATGCTGGCAGCCTTGAATCTGAATTTCACCCCCAACAAAGTGGCGATCGTTAAGACCGCGCAAAACGCCAAGCAATTAAACAAATTTGCGGGTTACACCGACGGCCTTGAAGTCGTCAAGGATATGGCCATGGCGCACATCTGCCGCAATGGTTCCTGCACCGGCTCGACCACGGACACCCAGACCATGCTTGATAAGATTCTGGGAAAACAGGGGTGAAAGCGGAATAGGGAATGCGGGAGGTGGAAGATGGACAATCTGGAATTTAAAAACCTGACCGCAGAAGAATTGAGGAAACTTAGAGAAACTCAACCGGAAAAGAGCTATCTTTTAATTGACGTACGGCAGCCTTCGGAATACGAACAGGGACACATCCCAGGCGCCCGGCTGATGCCGCTGCCGGAGGTCGAAACCGGGTTATTCACCCTGCCCTCCGATCGCGATTTAATTTTTTACTGCCAGAACGGCGGGCGCTCTCAATGGGCCGCCTCCCTGGCCGGCGAAGCCGAAGTCAGTGAAAAAACCGTCTACAATCTGATGAAGGGCATACTGGGCTGGGAAGACAAGATCCTGCCGGGCTATCCCAAAGTGCAGATTTTTGAAAAGGATCAGAATTTCGAGCAACTGCTGAAAACTGCCATGGATCTGGAAAAAGGCGCCTGGCGATTTTATCAATATGTCATGGAAAGGTATCCGGACGATCCCATTCGCCCGGTTCTCGAGCAGGTTTCCATCGCCGAAAAAGCCCACGCCACCCTGATTTATCGTTTCTGGCAAAAATTTCAAAAAAACCCGCCGGCCTTTGATCGGTTGTATCAGGATCTGAAAGGAAATATTTTGGAAGGCGGCCAGAGCTTTGAGGACGCCTGCGGTCTTCTGGAGGGGGCCGCCCATCAGGGCAGCCCGGCTGTCATTGATCTTGCCATGACCATCGAATATTCCGCCTATGACCTCTACCGGGCCATGGCGGAGCACGCCGAAAACGCCGAGGCCGGGTCGACATTTCTATCGATTGCCCAGGCAGAGAAAGCCCACATGCGGGCCCTGACCCGGGCCCTCAAAATGTGATCGGAACACGCGACCAATTAACCATGGGCACGGATACCGCCCTTCCAGAACAAACTCAAGGTGCTCAAAAAGCTGATGCATTAAAATGAATAAAAAAGAAATTCAAACTTTTCGCAGGGCTTTAATCGGCTGGTACCTGACCCATAAGCGGAATTTGCCGTGGCGCAATTCAGAAGATCCTTACCGCATATGGGTTTCAGAGGTGATGCTGCAGCAAACTCAGGTGGCTACGGTGGTGCCCTATTACCACCGGTTTTTGGAGTGCTTCGGGGATCTCAAGAGCCTGGCCCGGGCCGATTCACAAGCAGTTTTAAAAGCCTGGGAAGGCCTGGGGTATTACGCCCGGGCCCGGAACCTGCACCGGGCGGCCGGCATTGTTTTAAAGGAACATCGCGGCGATGTTCCCAAGCGCTGGTCAGAATTTCGCAGACTGCCCGGAGTCGGGGACTACATTGCCGCAGCGGTATTGAGTCTGGCCTTTGAAAAACCCTACCCGGTTGTGGACGGCAATGTCAAACGCGTGCTGGCACGCCTGCTGGTCATGGATACCCCTGTTAACAAAGCTTCGACAGCTGATGATTTTCGGGAAGTGGCCGGCACGTTGCTGGATCAGAAGAAACCGGGGACATTCAACCAGGCAATGATGGAACTCGGGGCGGTGGTGTGCAGGCCTCAACAGCCGCTGTGCGACATATGCCCTGTACAAAAAATCTGCAGGGCGTATCAATCGGGCCAGGTTTTAAATTACCCCATTAAACTGAGAAAGTCGACAACCCCTCAATATCGCATCGCCGTGGGGGTGGTTTTTAAAAACGGCCGGGTCTTAATCACCCGGCGCAAACCATCCGGGCTGCTCGGTGGGTTGTGGGAATTTCCGGGAGGAAAGATCCAAAAAGATGAAAGTCCCGAGGCAGCGTGTATCAGAGAAATCAAAGAAGAAGTCAATCTGATTATCCGGGTGGATTCGCATCTCAGCCGGGTCAAGCACGCCTACACCCATTTTAAAATCGTCATGGACGTCTTTTGCTGTTCTTATGTTTCCGGCAGAGTAGCGTTAAACGGCCCGGTTGATCATCGTTGGATCCACCTGCAAAAACTCGACGATTACCCGTTTCCCAAAGCCAATCATAAATTTTTTGACGATTTGAAGAAATATAAACCCTTGTGAATTTCGGATTGTAAGCGCCTGGCCTTTAGGGCAAAGCGCATAGGGCATGGCGCATAGCGTAAAGAAGGAACCTTCTGAAATTTCCGAAAAATCTAACGCTTTGCTCCATGCCCTATGCGCTTTGCATCGAGTATCGAGCATCCAGAAACCAGTGACGAGTAGCGAGCAACGAGAGCCATGTCCGACATTCTTCTCATCCAGCCGCCCATCAGAGACTTTTATCTGACTGCCAAACGAACCATTCCCTATGGCCTGACCTGCATTGCCTCCGCGCTCATGGATAGCGGGTTTTCAGTGGCCATCCTGGATGGACTGGCAACATCGAAATCGCGTATTCGCAAACTGCCGGATGAAATGAGCTATTTGCATCCCTACTACGGCCGTCCGGACCTGTCACCATTTGCGCTGTTTCATCACTTCAGGCACTATGGCTACAGCTTCGACACCATCGCTAAAAAAGCCGCAGAGTCCGGTGCCTTTCTGGTGGGCATTTCATCTTTATTCACGCCTTATGCGAAGGAAGCCATCCGAATGGCTGAAGCCGTTAAAGCCCAGCTGCCGCAAGCTAAAGTCGTCCTGGGCGGTCACCACCCGAGCGCCATGCCGCAACCGGTAATGGAATCGGCGGCCGTTGATTTTGTTATTTGCGGGGAGGGCGAAGTCGCCATGCCGTTGCTGGCTAACGCATTATCAGAGGGCAGCGGGTATGATGCCATTCCCGGCCTTGTATTCCGAAACAGGGATGGCACCATCCAGAGCAATCCGGCCGCCCGGATGCAAAATTTGGATGACTATCCGCTGCCGGCAAGCGGGCTTATAAATCAAAAATTTTACAGTCGTAAAAACGGTGCAAGTACGGTTATTGTTGCCAGTCGAGGCTGCCCGATGAAATGCAGTTACTGCAGTTTCGGCAACCAGCCGGATCTGAGCTACCGCATAAAACGTGTTGATACCGTTATCAGGGAAATCGAGCGCTTCGCCGATCAAAACAATACCGGCTTTATCGACTTTGAGGATGAGAACCTGTCTTTGGACCGCCGATGGTTTTTAAGGCTTTTAAACGAGATCAGCGGCCGCTTCGGCCAAGCCCGGTTTGAACTCCGGGCCATGAATGGATTGTATCCGCCATCGCTTGATGAAGAGGTCGTCGGCGCCATGAAAACAGCCGGTTTCAAAACGCTCAATCTCTCATTAGGTTCAACCGGCAAGCAACAGCTCAATCAATTTAACCGGGCCGATGTAAGCTCCGACTTTGACAGGGCCCTGAAGCTGGCCGAGAGCTATGAACTGAGCGCCGTTGGATATGTGATTTGCGCTGCTCCTTTTCAGCGCGTTAAAGATTCGATTGCAGATTTGCTCTATTTGGCCGACAGGAGGGTGCTGGCGGGCGTGTCCGTCTTCTACCCCGCACCGGGCAGCAAGGATTTTGAATTGTGCGAAAAGCACGGGCTCCTGCCGGATCATTTTGCCTGCATGCGATCAAGCGCCCTGCCCTTGTCCCACACGACCAGCAGAAAAGAGGCGGCCACATTGCTCAGGCTGGCGCGAATCCTTAATTTTATGAAATCCTTGCTGGATGCGGGAACTCCCATCCCGAATGCATCCGCCGCAACCAGCCGGATAGATGACCCCGACAACCGAATTGAAATCGGCAAACAGCTTCTTGGAAAATTCTTGCATGACGGCCGGATAAGAGGGGTAACACCCCAGGGGGAAATTTATGATCATTTGATTTCCGACAGCGTCAGCCGTGAATTTGTTGCGGGGTTGACAAAAATCAAGCTTAAGGGGACCCGCTAGCGGTTCTTCACACAAAAGAGTGCCGTCATATTACCCCAGCAGTCGAATATTAACTGCCATTTTTTGAATGCCTAAATTGCCTAAAGTGCCTAAAATGTCTAAAATGTCTAAAATTAAGGAATTATGTCTATTTTACTCCTCCTCAGGCGGATAAGCATTTAGTGGGGACAGCCAAATAACTAGGAATATGAACTGACAAATGTTACGGCACAAAACTTAAAATGAGCGCCAAAATTGCGTTATTGCCAACTATAAATCAAATTGATCGTGCTGACAGCACGTTCCACAATTTTAGGCATTTTAGGCATTTTAGGCACTTTTGGCATTTTAGGCATTTCAACACGAAGCTTTCCGCTAAATAACTTGCATGGCATTTTTCATGCACACATTTGTACGAGGAGCCAAATTAAAAAGCAAAAGAAACTAATAGGAAACGACCTGTGAATAAGCAAACTGACCCGCGAATGCATACGGCCGAACACATTCTCAACCAAACCATGGACAAAATGTTCAAATGCGGCCGGTGTTTTAATGCGCATATCGAAAAGAAGAAATCCAAATGCGATTACCGTTTCGACCGGGAGCTGACGCGGCAGGAACTGGAGGAGATCCAGACCCGGGTCAACCAGGTCCTAGCCGATGATCTGCCGGTCACGGTGGAGCATGTTGCCCGCGCTGAGGCTAAAAGAAAATATAATACCGACAAATTGCCGGAAAATGCCGGTGACACCCTACGGATTGTTCACATCGGAGACTACGATGCCTGCCCCTGTATTGGAACCCATGTCAACGCTACGGGTGAACTTGGGGGATTTAAGATAACAAGCGCCAGCTTTGACCACGATATTCTGCGCATTCGGTTCAAACTGGAATCACTATAATAATTTGCCTTTTGGAAAGGAGCCAGATATGAGTGTCTTAGTAGCCAAACCAGCACCGGACTTTACAGCCCCGGCCGTCATGCCGGAGGGCGTTATAAAAGAAGATTTCAAACTCTCGGATCTAAGAGGAAAATATGTCGTCTTATTTTTCTGGCCGCTGGATTTCACCTTCGTCTGTCCGACCGAAATCATTGCCCATCATAAGCGTGTGGAACTGTTTAAGGGGCGAAACGTTGAAGTCGTAGGTGTGTCCATTGACTCTCAGTTTACGCACTTTGCATGGCGCGACACTGCCATCGACGACGGGGGCATTGGAGCGGTTGATTTTCCCATTGTTGCCGATATTAAACATGAAATCACCCAGGCCTACGGTATTGAACATCCGGACGGTGTTGCCATGCGGGCGTCATTTCTCATCGACAGGGACGGAGTTGTTCAACACCAGGTCGTCAACAATTTGCCGTTAGGACGTAATGTCGATGAAATGCTGCGTGTTGTGGATGCTTTGCAATTTGCCGAGCAATACGGGGAGGTCTGCCCGGCCGGGTGGAAAAAGGGCGATGAGGGTATGAAGCCTACGGCAGAGGGTGTAGCGGATTACTTATCCAAACACGCCAGGGACCTTTAGCAACAGTTTTGGTTTTCCCCATTATTCGGCATAAAATGTCGGAGTATTGGAGCACTGGGGTAATGGAGTAGTGGAAACAAACTGACAATCATTTTATGTCTTATCCAATACTCCATTGGATCTGCCTGAGCATGGGCGATCTATTTAGGGTTCTTCCATCCCACCGGATTGCTTGCTCGGTTAGAAGAGCTGCAGCTTTTGCCGATAGACATCCGTCACCGTTTTCGGATCATCGGTAATGACGATGTTGTCCCTGATCCATGCCGGCGCCCTGCCCTGTTTGATCATCTCATTGATTTGCTGGTCAATACCGCTCCAGTAATCACCGTTTCCTTCGGTGTCGAACAGGATCACCGGGACCGGATCCATAATCGCCAGTTTCATATTGCATAGCGTGATACCGAGCTCTTCCAGCGACCCCAGGCCGCCAATGTTGAAAATCGGAAACGAGGCGATCTCGAACCACTTCTGACGGCTGTGGCGGCAGGTTGCCTGAAAAACCTGGCAAAAATCCACATCGGTTGTCATCGACTGATCGGTGATATCCAAGAAATTAGCACCGGAAAGAATGCCGCGTTCCCGGGCCAGTATATTGGCCTGTTCCATCACCCCGCTTCCGCCGCCGGTGACAATGCCAATGTGCTTTCCCCAGAACTCAATCAGGGAATCCATGAGAGCGCCGAGTCGTTTTTCTCCCCCCCGGGAAAGCTTCTGGTTCGAACCGTAAAAGGCAAACAGCATGGATTTGTGAAAATCCGCATTGCGTTCCGGCGCCACAAAGTACCCCATGCCGTCGCGCATGGTGTGTTTCATGAGTCGTCCGTTTAATCCCGAAACCCAGTATACTTCGAGGCCAAAGGTATAGTATTCCTCCAGGCGATGGTGATCCTGCTGTGATAAAAACGGCCCGTGCTCACAGGAAGGCTCATAAAAATAAAGCGCTTTGAGCTTACCTTCACAGGTCAGGTTGATAATGTCGCGATGCTCGATGATATTGGGGAAAAATTTCAAGGCCAGTACGGCCGGACCGTTTTTGACAACCTCCCCAATTTTTGAAGTTGCATATACATGAACACATTCGCTGGCAGGTGAAAAATCCCGTCTGGCCAGAGCACACATGGCCCGAGTTACTTCACAATTTTGGCCGGGACCGTTTAAAAAGATCTCGGCCTTATCCAACTCTTGGGCATCCTCCTGGATAAGGGCTACGGGTTTGCCGATAAAATGGCAGGTGGAACGATCCAGGCTATCAAAGCGCTTCTCAAATTCGCGCATCTGACGATAGGAATAAAAGTTATTTTCCCGGGTGTCTTTTGGGGGCCTGTGACCGCCGGGTGCCCTGGCAGCCCGATATATCCTGGCAGAAATCAAGGGATTGACAATCGGGTGATCACTTTGATTTACAATTTCCAGATAAATTCGGATGCCCCGGGTTTTGATTGGGTCCAGGACGGTTGCCGGCAAATTACGGCCCATGGCAAAGCCGCTCTGCAATACAACAAAGTGCTCATTGAGATACATGGAGCAGGTGGTTACAACGCCCTCACCCGGGGCAACGTTAACCGAAGGCACTGCTTCCCGAACCTGATAACGGTTGAGAAGCTTGCGGCCATCTTTGCGAAGCAGGATTCGTCCGAGGGTTTGTTTATCCAGTGGTTCTTTAAACCGGCATACGACCTTGTGCGGGGCAATGACGATACTTCCATCGCTCGAAATGGTAGTCGACGCCGGCAGTTTCAGCTCGGCACGTTCAATTGCCTCCAGCACCTCGTCGGAACTCAATAAGGCTTCAGGATCACAGAATACCAGGCGACCGACCGGCAATCCCAGGGTAAATAGATCTTTTATCTCCTCCAGGCCCGGATATCCGGCTATTACTGCCGATGCCACCAGGGTCAGGGTGATATTCCTTCCCTTTATTCTGTCCTCACTGGGAGGATCGCATTTAATCTGGATACCGAGACGGGCGATCCTGGAACGCTCACTGAATACAATATGCTCCGGCTGGCTTTGGAGTTGTTCGATCATGTCCTCGCTGAGCCCAAAAGTGGTTTCGAAGGTCATCGACCGGCTATTTACATCAAGCACCTTGGAAATAACCCCGTCTTCAGATTGAAACAGTCCGCGAAACATATGGTTGTCTTTATGTGTCCTGGCCATGGCCTACCTCGTATCGTATCCCGCAAAAACCGTAAGGAAATTTTCATCCAATTTTTGAGATAACTTCTTGTGTCAGGTAAGAAAGCTTAAATATTATCATTGATTTGAAAAATACAAATGAAAGGCTGGTATAAGGGGTTGTAAAAAACGTTCGAATAACGGAATGTTTTTTTTGACAACCGATAGGTGCGGTTAATGAACAACCCCGCCGCAAGCGACGGGGTATCAAACGAAAACTTTTAAACGCCCCAAGGGGCGGGGAATTAGACCTTTATCCGCCTCAGGAGGACTCGTCCGCCGCAGGCGGATTAAATCAAACCCATGCGCGCAAAAAGCCCTATCAGGCTCCCGGATTCTCCAATAGATTCTCAATCATTTTGATCAACGATTTGTTGACAGAGTCCCCCCCCTTTAAGTGGCACAATTTCATCTCTTGGACCGTTATTTTATCGAGTACCCACCCAAACCCCAATTTATCAAAGAATATGATCGTTTCCTTATCCATTTCCCGATTAACCTCCGTACGCAATCTTCTTCCCCTTTCAAAAGATCCTTTTTTTTCAACTTTTCGTGCTCTGATATTAGTGTATCGTCACATTTGGTGATTTTCTTTAGCGATAGTTCAAAATAGAATGAAATGCGGCTGTGCCTTGTCATATTTGTCTATTAATAATATAATGAACTACCGCGCCCAAGCAGCGGGATATCAATCGCAATATTTATAATCGCCCCAAAGGGCGGGGAATTAAACCCTCGTCCGGCGGATTAAAATTTATGACGAATTCCCGGAATCAAACCCCAGAACAACCACCTGAAGGTAAGCGGCCAAACGGCCTGTTTATCATGGATCTCGACGGCACCCTGCTGCGATCGGACCGTACCTTTGCCGCCCCTGATATAGAAGCCCTGAAAACACTCGGTGAAATGAATGTCGTTCGAACTGTGGCCACCGGTCGATCACTGGCCTCTTTTAACACTGTGGTCGTATCGGATCTGCCGGTGGACTACATTATTTTTTCAACGGGTGCGGGTGTTCTGCAATACCAAAGCAGTGAAATTATCCGCAAGGTACACCTCGAACCCCATGAAGTCAGTCGGGCCTGCGGTGTTCTAAATGCCTGCCGACTGGACTTTATGGTTCATCGCACCATACCGGACAACCATATGTTCGCCTATTTGCGCTCAAATGACGAAAATTCAGATTTTGAACGGCGAATTGAGGTTTATAAACAATTCGCCATCCCTTTAAAGGATGTTACGGGTGATTTCGGTCCGGCAACTCAGCTTCTGGCGGTGGTACCCCCCGGGAGTGCCCACTCCGCCCTTGATAAAATTCGCGCCGAGATGACTGATTTTAACGTGATCCAGACAACTTCACCGCTGGATGGAAAATCTACCTGGATCGAGATATTCCCCTCCACAGTCTCCAAAAGTCAGACCGCGGCCTGGCTGGCGGATAAGCTGGAAATTGACCGTCAATTGATCGTATCGGTGGGAAATGATTACAACGATATTGATTTGCTGGAGTGGACTGCAAGCAGCTACGTGGTAAACAATGCACCGGCAGATATCAAAAGCCGTTTTGCCTGTGTTGCCTCCAATAATAACGGCGGCGTGGCGGAAGCCGCCAGATGCTGGCTTAAAAAGCAGCTGAAAGCTCATAGCTGAAAGCTGATAGTCAGGATGGTAGAATCCTTTTTTACTATGAGCTTTGAGCTTTCAGCTATGAGCTATTATTCCCGCAACGCGTAACGCGCAACCCGTCCTACCCCGCCACCTCCTTCAATACTTCTTCAAATATGGACAAACAGGTATCGACTTCCCCTGGTTTTACGGTCAGCGAGGGGCAAAACCGGATACTATTCTCACCGCAGCCCAACACCAGCAGTCCCTTTTCAAATGCTCTTTTGATGATACGAGGTCGCATACTGGTGGCAGGTTTTTTGGTCCCTCGATCTTTTACCAGTTCAACGGCTACCATCAATCCTTTGCCACGCACATCTCCCATACATTCAAAGGTTTTTTGCAGCTCAAACAGTCCGTCCATCAAGCGTTTTCCCTGTTTCTCGGCGTTTTTCATCAAATTATTCTCAAGCAATTCAATGGTTGCCATGGCCGCCTGGCAGGAAAGGGGATTGCCGCCGAAGGTGGAGGCATGGGACCCGGCCTCCCAGTTCATGATTTTGGTTTTGGCGATCATGGCTCCCAGCGGCAGCCCGGAGGCAATGCCTTTGGCCAGGGCGATAATATCCGCCGTGACCCCGAAATGCTCCATGGCAAACATCTTCCCGGTGCGTCCCATACCGGATTGCACTTCATCGGCGACATACAGAATGCCGTATTTTTTGGCAATTTTATAAAGTTCTTTGTGAAACCCGGGCGGCGGCACGATATAACCGCCTTCGCCCTGAATGGGCTCCACAAAAATCGCCCCCACCTCCTCGGCGGGTACGGTGGTTCTAAAAAGCGTATCTTCGACCCAACGTACACAATACAAACCGCATTTAGGATAAGTCAGGTTGTAAGCGCACCGGTAGCAGTAGGCATAGGGAATGTGAGTGATCCCCGGCACCAGCGGATTGTAGTTTTTTTTCTGGACGGTTTTACTGGCGGTCAAAGAAAGGGCTCCCATGGTTCGTCCATGAAAGGCACCGAAAAACGCAATATTTAATTCCCGTTTGGCGTGCCAGCGCGCCAGCTTGAAGGCGGCCTCCACCGCCTCGGCACCGGAATTGCCGAAATAAACCCTTTTGGCGGAACGGCCGGGGGCTATTGCCGCCAGTTTTTCCGCCAGAATGATCTGGGGCGTGTAGTAAAAATCAGTGCCTGACATGTGCAGGAGCCGATCCGCCTGGGCCTTAATCGCTTTAACGACTTTAGGATGACAGTGGCCGGTGGAATTGGTGGCGATGCCGGCGGTAAAATCGAGAAAAATATTGCCATCCACATCATGGACCCAGAGCCCCTTGGCTTTATCGACAACCAGAGGATAAACCCGGGTGTAGGAAGGAGAAACAAATGACTTATCCAGTTTGATCAATTTTTGGGCCCGGGGTCCGGGTAACGCTGTCTTGATTTGCGGTAATTTCATGCAGGTTCCTTTCTCGAATAAAATCGCGATCGACTCTCCAAAATGTTTTACAAATCCAATTTATGATCAAGATGATCAGTATAATCCCTAATTACAACAGCTTATCGTGATTTTCAATTTTGGTCAAGGGTTGAATCGACTGCAAATACCCTGCACCGGATTGCAACAGATTAAAAGAGCTTCCCTGGCGTCCTTGCAGCACTGGTCCAGGGTAGAAGTATTGCTCCCATAACAGCCCAAATGGTTAAGATTTTATGGGAGCCCCGAACGGTCACAGGGTAAAACTTATGTAAAACCTCTCTCGGTCTGTTGACAGTCACTTAAGTATCTTTATAAAATACGGATAGAAGCCGTAATGAACAACCCCGCCGCAAGCGACGGGGTATCAAACGGAAAATTTTAAACCCCACAAGGGACGGGGAGTTTACCCTCGTCCGCCGCAGGAGGACTCGTCCGCCTCCGGCGGATTAAAGTTCAAAGGAGGGACACCTGAAACCTATAAATATACCTGGGAGCGGCGCGATGAATATTGTCAAAACCATCTGCTTTCTTATCATATTAGCACTGGTGCCCGCCTCAACGGGGGCCGCCCAATCCGATCATGAAGTAACCCGCGGACAGGCCCGGAAGGCTTATCAGGACGGCAACTGGAATGATGCCTATCAGCTGTTTCGCCAATTGTGCCTTGAGGCTGTCAACGATCCGAAAATGGTCGGCGGTGACTTTGTTCAGGCCTGGCAGTGCCTGCGCAATCTGAACCGCATAAATGAGCTGGATGAATTTCGCGAAGAAGTGATCGAAAAACATATCGATAACTGGCGCCTGCTGCAGACCGCCGCCGGCAGCTACAGCGGCAACAATCACTGGGGCTATATGGTGGCCGGTAAATTTCAGCGCGGTTCCCATAGCGGCGGCGGTAAATACGTAAACGCCGTCCAGCGGGATCATGTCAGGGCTTTACAATTGATGAACCGGGCGCTAACTTTGGCCGCCCGTGATTCCTCCAATTCCGAAGTTGCCAATTTCTGTCTCGAGTTCGCCCGCGTCATCCTTCAGTACAGCGGTCACAATCAGTCCTGGCGGCTTCAATACTTAACCGACCTGGCCCGTCTGCCCGACTACGAGGCCGGCCAGGGCGACTGGTATGGCGGTGGCACCCAGGGTGCCCCGGTGGATGAAAAGGGAAACCCGGTTTATTACCAAATTCCAGCCAGTTTTCCATCAGCTAAATCAGATGGTGAACGCTGGCGATGGTTGCTGGCAAATGCTGCAAAAACAAACCCTGATCTGCAAACCCATGTCAACTATTCCCTGGCAACCTGGCTTTACAGTCAATTCGGCGTTCAAACCCTGTCGTCTTACGGACATTTTTTTGCCCGCAGCGCCCCGGCTCCGGATAAGGAGGCGCTAAAGGATGAGCTGCGCCCCTATGAAGTTCACACCCTGGCCGACAACGAATCGCTGGCCCGCTTGGCCGTCGGCGTGAAACGTTTCAGCCTTCCTGATGAATTTAACTTTATCCGTCTTTTTAAACAGATCCTCCAAAGCCCGGATAAGGGTTACGCGGATGATGCCGCCCGGAATCTGGCCGTAATTTATGAAAACCGCAGATTGTATGACCGGGCGGTGGACTACTGGAGCCAGTACAAAAAATACGATTCTCCCCGCGCCCAGCAGCAAATTGATCAGATCCTGGATAACTGGGGCGTTTTTGAACCCATCGCGAATCAGCCTTCCGGACGCATTCCCACGGTTGAATACCGCTTCCGCAACGGTTCGCGGGTGAACTTCAAAGCTTACCGCATCCGGATGGCAACCCTGCTTAAAGACGTCAAGGCCTATATCCGATCCGACCCGCAGCGCCTCGACCGCAGCAGGGTGGAGATCAACGACATCGGATGGCGCCTGGTCCACGAAAACCAGACCCGGTACATCGGCAAAAAGGCGGCCGATTGGGATCTGGAACTGACCCCTGATAAACGGCACTGGGATCGGCGTGTCACCGTCAAGGTCCCCGAAGCGCTTTCCCGGGCCGGTGCTTACCTGCTGGTTGCCAGCCTGCAAGACGGCAACACGGCCCGCATCATAATCTGGGTCAGCAATACGACGATCATCAAAAAGCCCCTGAACCAACAGATATTGTATTACCTGGCCGATGCCGTCAACGGCCGACCGCTGGGCAATACAGCTGTTGATTTTTTTGGCTACCGCACCGAAAACATCAAAGGAACCAAACGTTATCGAATCCTTCATAAAAATTTTACCCGCCAAACAGACCCAAACGGTCAGATCATAATGGGGCCGGCGGAAATCGAAAACAGCTATAGCTGGCTGGCATCCGTCAGCACCAATGATCGCCTGGCATACCTGGGTTTTTCAGGTATCTGGTACCCGAACTATTACGACCGGGAATACAACCAGACCAAAACCTTTGTCATGACCGATCGGCCGGTTTACCGTCCCAAACAAAAAGTCCGTTTTAAACTGTGGGTGCGCCATGCCAAATACGATCAAGCCGATACATCCGCTTATGCCGGTCAGCATTTCAGCGTAGGGGTCTACAATCCCAACGACGAGCAAATCTACACCCACAATCTCCAGGCCGATGCCTATGGCGGACTCGAGGGGGAGTTTGAGATCCCCGCCGATGCGCCCCTGGGCGTCTACCGTATTTCCCACGGCTCCGGAATCGTCTATGGCGGAAACACTTTTCGAGTTGAAGAGTATAAAAAGCCTGAATTTGAAGTAAAAGTGGAGGCGCCCGCAGAGCCGGTGAAACTGGGTGAAAAAATCCAGGCAGTCATCAAAGCCAACTACTACTTCGGATCACCGGTGACCCAGGCCACTGTAAAATACAAAGTCTACCGGTCCGCGGAGGATGACCGGTGGTATCCCTCCTCTTACTGGGATTGGTTTTATGGACCGGGCTACTGGTGGTACGGATATGACTATTCCTGGTACCCGGGCTGGGTGCGGTGGGGCTGCAAACAACCGCTGTGGAACTGGTGGCCCCGGCATTCGAATATCCAGCCGGAAATTGTGGCCGACGGTGAAGTTAAAATCGGTGCCGACGGCACGGTGCGAATCGAAATCGATACCGAACTGGCCGGCTTAATCCATCCGGACACGGATCATCGCTATACCATCACCGCCGAAGTCCGCGATCAATCCCGGCGAACCATTGTCGGCCAAGGGCTGGTGCTCGTGGCCCGTCAACCGTTTAAAGTCTATGCCTGGACCGATCGCGGGCACTACCGTGTGGGCGATACCGTTCAGGCCGGTTTCAAGGCCCAGACCCTCGCGCAAAAGCCGGTCCAGGGCAAAGGTTCACTGAAGCTGCTGCACATTACCTATCAGGATAACACACCCCGGGAAACGGAAGTCGCCCGTTGGGACCTGGATACGGATACCGAAGGCCGCAGCGCTATTCAAATCCAGGCCAGCAGGGCCGGGCAATATCGATTGTCCTATCAGCTGACGGATAAAAAAAGCCATGTCATGGAAGGCGGTTACATTTTCACGGTGCGCGGTGAAGGCGATGACGGCGCGCGCTACCGTTTTGCCAAAATCGAACTCGTCCCGGATAAACAGGACTATGCCCCGGGGGAACGTGTCCGTCTCATGATCAATACCGATTATCCGGGGGCGGCCGTCGTTCTTTTCATCCGTCCGGCCAATGGTATTTATCTGCCGCCCAAAATTATCTCCATGACCGGCAAAAGTGCGGTTGAAGAAATAGCGATTTCCAAAAAAGACATGCCCAATTTTTTCGTCGAAGCCATTACCGTCTATGAGGGCAAAGTCCACAGCGAGACCCGTGAAATCATCGTGCCGCCGGAAAAACGGGTGCTCAATGTCGCCGTCGAGCCTGCAAAAAAAGCTTACCGGCCGGGCGAAAAGGCCGATTTTAAAATAAAACTCACCGATTTCAGCGGTGAACCATTTCAGGGAACCGCCGTCATGACCGTCTATGATCGCGCCCTCGAGTATGTCTCCGGGGGCTCCAATGTTCCCGAAATCCGCAGTTTTTTCTGGCAGTGGCGGCGCCGGTATTTTGCCCGGACGGAATCCAATCTGGACCGCTGGTTCTACAACCTTCTCATGGAAAATGAAACCCCCATGGGCAATATCGGTGTTTTCGGCCACTTAATGGCTCAGGATCTAACCGCCGGCAAAGAGGACGCTTCAGGTGAAACCGTGGCGGAGGAATCCGCAAGCTCGGATATGGCGGCGGCCCCGGCTGCGTTCAAGGCCGGTGCGCAACCCGCGGCCCCGAAAAAAGAAAGGTCCGCCGGCCTGGAGGACAGAGAAGGGGACCGCATAGAACAAGAACCGGTCGGTGGTTCAGCGGCCTCGCAAGATCTGGTTAAACCCCAGGTGCGCACCAATTTTGCCGATACGGCTTTCTGGGCGGGAAGCGTTCAGACCGATGCCGGCGGTATGGCGCAAATCGATTTTGCCATGCCCGAAAACCTGACCGGCTGGAAAGTGATGGTGTGGTCCATGGGCCACGGCACAAAAGTGGGCCAGGGTTCGGTGGAGGTTGTTACCCGCAAGGACTTGATCCTGCGCCTGCAGGCGCCGCGATTTTTCGTGGAAACAGATGAAGTCGTGCTCTCGGCCAATGTCCATAATTATTTAAAAAACAAAAAGACCGTCCGGGTTCGGCTGGAATTTGAGGGCGGCTGCCTGGCCCTGATGCAGGCAGATAAAAGTGAAAAGTCAGTCGTCATCGAACCAAACAGTGAAAAACGGGTGGATTGGCGCGTAGCGGTGGTCAAAGAAGGCCAGGCCGTCATCCGCATGCAGGCACTCACCGATGAAGAGTCCGATGCCGTTCAAATGCAGTTTCCGGTATATGTGCACGGCATGACCAAGCAGGTGCCGCGCAGCGGTGTCATTCGTCCTGAAGCAGCCGAGGCATCGCTTTTATTCCAGGTACCGGCCGAGCGTCGGGTCGACGAATCGCGACTGGAACTGCGCTTTTCACCTACCCTGGCCGGAGCCATGGTAGATGCATTGCCCTATTTGACCGCCTACCCGTACGGCTGCACCGAGCAGACCCTCAATCGCTTTCTGCCGACGGTGACCACCCAGCGGATCCTGATCAACATGGGGCTGGATCTGCAGGCCATAAAAGAAAAGCAAATCAACCTCAATGCCCAGGAAATCGGCAATGATCGGCAACGGGCCGGCCAGTGGCGGCGTTATGACCACAATCCGGTGTTTGACGGGCAAACCGTCGCGAATATGGTCGCCGCCGGCATCAAACGTCTGGCCGATATGCAGTTATCGGATGGCGGCTGGGGCTGGTTCAGTGGGGATGGTGAAAAATCATACCCCCACACGACGGCCTACGTGGTTCATGGGCTTCAAATCGCCCGGGATGCAAAGGTAAAGCTTCCGGCCGGCATGCTGGAGCAGGGGTTACAGTGGCTGCAGGATTACCAGAACAAAGAAGTCGAGCGGCTCAAGCGCTGGGAGCATAAAAATAAAGACGCCAAATCCCGCGCCGACAACCTGGACGCCTTTGTTTACATGGTGCTGGTGGATGGGGGTATCGATGGCCGCAAAATGCGCGAATATCTTTATCGAGATCGCACCCACCTGGCAGTTTATGCCAAGGCAATGTTCGGCCTGGCGCTTTACAAATTGGAGGATACCCGCAAGCTAAATATGATTTTGCAGAACATCGAACAATACCTGGTGTCCGATGATGAAAACCAGACCGCTTACCTGAATCTGCCCAACAGCTCATACTGGTGGTACTGGTACGGTAGTGAATACGAGGCCCATGCATATTATCTCAAGCTCTTGTCCCGGACTGAACCCAAAAGCCAAAAAGCATCCCGGCTGGTGAAATATCTGCTCAACAACCGCAAACACGCCACCTACTGGAAAAGCACCCGGGATACGGCGGTGATCGTTGAGGCTTTTGCCGAATACCTCACCGCCAGCGGTGAGGACCGGCCGGATCTGACCCTGGATATTTATTTTGACGGCCGCAGGACCAAAACGGTGAAAATCGACGCTGAAAATCTCTTCACCTTCGACAACAAATTTGTTCTGGAAGGCCAAGACATCACTACCGGAGATCACAGGCTAACGCTGAAAAAGAGCGGCCGGGGCCCCATCTATTTCAATGCCTACCTGGACTATTTCACCCTCGAGGATTTTATCACCCGCGAGGGCCTGGAGATTAAAGTCAATCGGCGCGTTTACCGTTTGAAGGAAGCCGATAAAAAAATCAAGGATGCGGGCTCCCGGGGCCAGGTGGTGGATCGCAAAGTGGAAGAATATGAACGGGTGCCCCTGGAGAACCTGTCGACAGTGGGCAGCGGCGACCTTGTCGAAGTAGAGCTGGAAATCGAAAGCAAGAACGACTATGAATACCTGGTGTTTGAAGATATGAAAGCCGCCGGATTTGAGGCTGTCAATGTTCGCAGCGGCTACGATGGCAACGAAATGGGGGCCTACGTGGAATACCGCGACCGCAGGGTGTGTTTTTTCGTTCAACGCCTGGCCCGCGGCCGACACAGCATCAGTTACCGATTGCGGGCTGAGATACCGGGAAAATTCAGCGCCCTGCCCACCCGGGCCTACGCCATGTATGCACCGGAGCTCAAAGCCAACTCGGATGAGATTAAGCTGGTCGTGATGGATAAATAGAGTGTATCGCTAAGTTGGGGACTGGAGAAATGAATGACTACAATTATTAATAATCGCGCTACTATACACCGCGGCAGGGTATTTGAGTTGGTGAGAGAAAATGTCACCCTGGAAAACGGCACAACCACCGATCTGGAATTTATTGAACACCCCGGTGCGACTGCCATCATTCCTTTTTTGGACGACAAACGGATCGTTTTGCTCAAACAATACCGGCATGCCTTGAAAAAATATATCTGGGAGATTCCCGCCGGGACCCTCGACCCGCAGGAAAAAATCATCAGCTGTGCGAAGAGGGAACTAATTGAGGAGACGGGATATTCAGCCGGGCAGTGGCACAGGCTTGGTGAAATCACACCGGTGCCCGGATATTCAAACGAACGCATTCATATTTTCCTGGCAACGGAGCTGCAGCCGGCCGATCAAAATCTTGATGAGGATGAAGTGATCCAGGTGCAGGCGCTTGATTTTCTCAAAGCATTTGAAATGATAGGTGATGGAGAAATTCAGGATGCCAAATCCATTGCGGGACTGTTTTTAGCGTCTCAATGGCTGAAATCAAATGCGCAACAATCTCGAGACTTGCCTTGATAATCTAAAGCGGTTGGAAAATGCAGATGTGCTAAGAACCGGTGGCTAAAAATTTTCCGCGCAATACAACTTCCTGGGCTTGTTCGGCCTGCTGACGCTCCATGGCCGGCATGACCACGATGATACCTGCGAAAAACCAGAAAGGCTCCATAATGCGAACGATGATAAAGGTGTTGGCACCCAGGGCGTGCACGACAAGCCCAACAGAAGCGGCAAAAAACCCGATCCCGAGGCCCTGAAAATAAGGCGTCTTCAGGCTTTTTAAGTTATTCAGGGTGACTTTGAAGATTGAAAATAATAGGTAGCAAAAAGCGGTAAAACCCAGAATTCCGGTCTCAACAAACACCCGCGGAAACTGGGCGTCCACAAACCCATAGCCGGTAACCCCATGGCCTAGCAGCGGATGCTGGGTCCAGCCCTGAAACGCTT
>Ga0075306_1000050_pt1 | contig 29550 bp, 27 predicted proteins | sample Joice_CattailNLC_FD_120074 | JGI IMG/M metagenome (GOLD analysis project Ga0075306, IMG submission 120074) | Natural and restored wetland microbial communities from the San Francisco Bay, California, USA, that impact long-term carbon... | ecosystem: Environmental > Terrestrial > Soil > Wetlands ... | reverse complement strand
TTCAGCTGATCCGGATAAGGCCGAGATTATCCGCTTTGCCAAAAGCATCGAACCGGGAACGGCTACTGGGTTTACGACTGATCCCGGTGTTTTGACAACTGCGATATATTGGCCTATTCCGGTTGATCTTGACTTCAGGGACGGAACGGCGATGTATGATGCCGTCGAGCAGGCTGTTGCCGATACCGCCGCCCAGGGCCCCGGCCGGCGGCGGGCAGTGGTGGTTATCGCGGACGGCAGGGACAACAGCTCTTTAAATATCGATCTAAGCGGACTCATTGACCAGGCCCTTGAGAGCGGCGTGCCTGTATTCACCATCGGCCTGGGTGATGTCAATGCCGAAAACATGCAGCAGCTGGCGGATGAAACCGGCGGGCAGTATTACTATGCTCCGGATCAAGGCGACCTGGATGCCATTTATAACCAGATTTCAGCGATTATCAGCAGCCAGTACACCCTGGGGTACGACTCTGCATTCCCCTGTGGTGATATCATCAGTCTGGATGTCGTCGTTGAGGACGGTGGTTTGCAGGGGGAGGATTCAAGGGATATTACCTTAAATTAAATGAGGGGTCGGCAAGTTTTTTCGTAATGCCCGCGAAACAGCCGGTGTCTCAATTGACAAAACGGCGTATAGCAGTCTTATTGTCATTCCGGGCTTGACCCGGAATCCAGTGCTTTTTCAGAGTATTACGCAACTGGATGCCGGATCAAGTCCGGCATGACGGGCAGAATTTAAACGCTTTTTTGAATTGCGACACAGTCTGTTCAGCGGGGATCATGTCCGGCATGACGGGCAGAAATTAAGCGGTTTTTAAATTACGGCGCAGTCTGGCAGGCGAGAATCCAGGCGTCTTTGAACTGGACTCCAGCCCCCGTCTGCACGGGATTAACAATCATATGGTTACTTATTTATAAGACCTAACCCTAGGCTCACTCCGGCTCAACCATATCCTCAACTGCCAGCTGCACCATCTGGCCGGCCATCACATAGGCGGTATTGACCCTGCCCCAGTCGAAAAAAAAGACGCCGTCATCGCCCTGGTTATGACTCAGGGCCGCCCAGACCACCTCCCGGCTTTTTTCTTCGAAAATTTCGGCCGCAAAGTCCACTTTCGGTTTGGCGGCAGCCCCCTGAAAGTCCTGATAGTCCATGATTTTGCCGCTAAGGACGAGATCGGCCTTCAGCAGACGGGACATCAGATCCGCATCGGCCAGGGATATCCCGCCCCCCATGATAACTCTCCCTCTGAGAAGTGCGGCTCTGACAACACCGGGTTCAATGACGTTAAAATTGTCATGCGCCACCAACTGTCTGACAAAATGCAGCGCCATGATCTCTCCGGCAAAGTTTCTTTCACTGAGGTTGAAAAACGGCATGACAGCCACCGTATACGGCACAGCCGGGTCCAGCACCGGAGACCGGTATATCACCTTGGGCCGATGCTTCCTGCTGGCCGACGGGAAATCAGACTGTTTCCGGCCGGTTGACAGGAATTCGGAAAGCGAGGTCAAAATCCGTTGTGCGGCCATTTCCAGCAGGGTATCGGGATTTTCGATAAGACCAAGATCGAGGAGTCCCGGTGAATCGTCACCGGCCAGTCCGACGCCGTCCATCCATAAAATCCGGATACGATTTCCGGTGGAAACCAGCCTGGAGGTTAGAGCTATTTTGGGAGGCAGCACATAACTGTAATGCTCCAATGAGGTGATCAGGACAACATCGGCTCCGGCCTCCTGCCTGACGGCGGATGCGGCCGGAAAATCAAGGCCGCCGACATAACGAATCCGGTTTCTGGCAAAAACATTCTCAAGGACCTGTTCATCAATGATGGACTGGCCGTCAGCCTTGAGATTGTCTGACAGCAGCTGGCGGATGTGTTTGAGCGGCGCAGGGGTTCCGCTGAGGTTAAAGATCGGGAAAACAGCAATTTTAGGTCTTTTTTGGCCGCTGCCGGTCTCACCGGCCCCCTCCTCCGCGTAATTGGGTCCTGCAGCGACTGAAAGGCCGATGAGAACTGCAAAAAGTATAAAACCGCTTCTAATAGAATAGCTTGTTGATAAGATCATTGATCGCCGCTTCGGTAACATCTTCCATGGGCCGGCCGCCGCCGCCAAAAAGTCGATCCCACGCGCTGATCCCGCCTTTGGTGGTGGAAGCCGACCAAACGACTTTGCGGGATTCTTTCTCTATCATTTGCATGCTGACGGATATAACATTGGCCGTTGTCGTCGCCGACCGGACCTGCCCGTATTCATTGACAACGCCGGTAATCACCGCATCCGCCTTGATAATCGCCGTCAGTTTTGCGATTTCCTCTGGCGATGGAATCACGGGGTTTTCAATCCCGGCTCTTTTGATCCCGCGCACAACCTCGCCGGAGGGGATCACATATACCACGCCGGTGGCAAAAAGGCTGGTCATAAAGGTATTCCTCACCCGGGCAGCGGCCAGCCTGTCGGTGGTGAGGTTGTCAAAGGGCATTACCGCGACCGTGCGCAGGAGGGCAAAATCCATATCCGGGTCATGGAAATTCTCAGAAATATTGGACCCACCGCTACAGGCAACCAACCAGACAAGAATAAAAGCTAAAATGCAGCTGCGACAATTTATACGTTGCGTCCATTTAACCATAATGATTTCCTCTGATATCCTTTCAATTAACCGGCCACAAATATGGATTAGAGAATTTAAGGCATAACCTCAATAATATACCTTCTTTTGTTCATGTGATCAACTTCCAATTAGAAAATTGCCTGAAACTCCGCATTGAATATATTGGATTCTATTTTCTGTATATCGGAGTCGTCGGTGGTCCAATTGTAGGAAGCATCCAGCGTAAAGTGCCTGCCGATCGTCCATTTCACTCCGGGTCCGACGACGGTTTGTTTCTGGTTGTTTTCAGATATGAGAATTTCGTTAAAGTTGAAGAAAAATTGCAGATCGCCGTCCGGAAAAGGCGACCAGTTAACCGTATATTGCTGATATACATCGGTCTCGCCGTCCCGGTGGAGACCGTTGACTTTGCCGAAGAAAGACAGATTGCTGAACGGTGTATAAAAAGCCTGCGCATTCCACCTGGTCTCATCCGTCGGCCCGATATCCGCTCCGGATTGCTCCGTGCGCTTAAATGAAAAATCCAGATTCAGGTCCACCGTTGGATGGGGTTGTAAACTGGTCCCCGGTCTTATGACGCTGCTGTTTATCCGCTCGCCCGAAAAAGTCTCCTCCCAGGAGTACCCCAAATCCAAAAATGCACTCCACCCCCTGTACAGGTTGGCATTGTTGCGAAGAAAGAGAGAACTTTGACTCGCTGTTCCAAGGTCGCTATCCTCGTATCGTCCGGTGTAAGTGAGTGCCTGATCAAAGGTGCTTAACCAGGCCGCTCTTAACGAAGCCCCATAGTTGTAACTGACCGTGTCCTCATCCATAATCGAGGTGTCGGTCCGCAGCCCGTTGACGTTGGCCGAAAACACGTTGTTAAAGGTATGGTTAAGATAGACACTGTTGGATAATTGCGTGCGTTGGTCATTGCCGGGGTCGCTATCCTGTTGACTGTATACCATATTATAGTTGGCGATGGTTTGATCGCTGATCCGGCCTCTCAGATTGAAGTTGACCGTTTGATCGGTCACGCTGTTTTCGTTCTTGACCGAAGACCCGGACTGGGTGATAAAGGCCTGCATCTCGGTCACAAAGATATTCGTGAAATTGGCCGAACCGGGCACAACCGGGGACAGCGGCCGGGTGACGACTTTAATAAAACGGGCATTGACCTCCGGGAAGATTATTTCAAAGCGATTGTCAAAGGTTGCAAAAGTTGCCGGTGATATGGTGGCCACCAGGGTCCAGGTGCTCAAGTCCGTATTATCCGGACTGGTGTAAACCGACCAGGTGAAAGAGTTGGCAACAACCGTGGTGAGCAGGCGATCGACCCAGATACGTATCTGATCGATGCCCTGGGGAAAGCCCAGGTCAAGCCCGATGTTGAGCGCCTGGGTTTGATCGCCGGCCGTTCCAATATCCAGACCGGCTGAGGCAATCAGGTTCCCGTCGATAAGGGCGTCATTGACACTCAGCGCCGGTCCGTCTTCCGGGGTATTGTTCAGGGAGGAAAGTCCGGCGCTGCGCAGCAATGGATTTTCCACCGATCCGGTCTCAGACGAAAATTCAAACGTGTTGTAATTGATGGTATAGGCGCTGTTCATAGACAGGCGTCCATCGAAAAAATTGCGTATGTATCCGATTTTGCCGAAGTGCGTTTGCTGCAGCGTATCAAAGTTCTGGGACTTTTCTTGGCTGTCGATGCGGGTATACGTATAGTCGGCATTCAGGCCTTCCCATGGCCGCCATGAGGTATCCAGCAGGAGGGTCTTCTGAATCTCGTCGATGGTTTCGGGATCATCGTAAGTGTGGATATGGCTGTAACGTAAATTCCAATTCGGAAATATATCCCCGGGCGTCATCCCTACCGAGCCGGTAATTTCATCCCGGTAGTCCTGGGTTTTTGGAATGTCGGTTATCTTTTCCTCGCGTCTGCGACTGCGCACTGCCATCCCGGCATTATAAAGCGGATTGTCCAAGTCGAGCTGTACAAAAGGGTTCAGGATTTGCTCGTCGACGTCAACTTTGTTGCCTTGCGAATCGGAACTTAATTTGTTGTATTCATATACGGCGCCGGTTTCAAAATTAAGGTAGGGGTAAAACCGTCTGGACACATTGAGGTTATAGGTCTGGTCCAGTTGATAATAATCCGAATCAAACGATTCCCCGGTCGTTTTCAATTTGGTGCTGGTCTTGGCTTTTGTATATAGAAGATCGCTGTTAAACCTAACCCCATCGGCCCGGGCATTAGACAGCCACAGGACATCGAAAAGGAAAATAATTAATATCAAGAATATGTTGGAAAAATCAGCCCGGTGCATATACTATCTCTCGCCCATGACAACAACTGCATACGCTCCCTCACCCAAATCAATTTCGGCCATAAGTTTCTTGCTGATGAGATTAATTTTCTGAAGTACGCTTCTATCTGAGAGCGCCGCCAAAAGGGCTCGCTCCTGGCCATCGATGGTAAGAAATACCGCCTGGCCGCCGACCTGGAAATTGTCGACGAACTGCCCTGAAAACGGGTCGATGACCGAAATTTCGGCACCGATCTTTTTGCCGACATAGATCAAGCCGGTCTGATTGTCCACCCGGATGGAAACAGCCCCTGTACCGATAAAAATTTTTTGGGTGATGGCAAACCGTAAACGGTCGATCACTGTGATATAAGGCCAGTCACCGCTGATGACATAAAGTTTATTGCCTTCCCGATTAAACGCGCCCATCAGGGGAGCCGCTTCAACGGCAACCGTGACCGCCAGCCTCCTTTGGGTCAGATCCACCACCGAGATGGTTTTCGACCGTGTGTTCAAAACATAAACTTTCAAACCGATGGGATCCATCACGGCCGAGGACGGCTTTTCACCGACCTTGACGCGATCAATCTCGATCATTGACAGGGCATCGATGATACTCACCGTATTGGAACCCTGGTTGACAGAAACCAGTGTCCGGCCGTCGGACGTCAGCGCGAGCCAAACCGGATGGTCTTTAAAATTCAGTTTCAACCGGTTGATTATCTGCATATTGAAGACATCGATGGCGGTGACGGAATCATCGCGTGCCGCCGCCACATAAGCCCTGGTGCGGAACTGATCCAGTACGAGTCCTGTGGGTTCCGGGTCAGTGGCAATTACGTTTACAACCTGCATCGTCTTTTTGTTAAACACCGCGAGGGTATTCGATGCGGGAACACTTACGAAACCGATGAGGTTGATGAGGGTGCGGCCGGTCCCCTTCAGGGAAAAAACCGGGGTGAATCTGGTCTCCGCTGATATCATTCCGGACGGATTAAGGGCCAAAAAAAGCGTCGACGCCTTGCCGCGGGTGACGTCGAACGCCTGGTCAACTTTAAACGGCTCCTCGGGCACGAAAAGGGCCATCTCACCTTCCTCGGTCTGGACCCATGCTTTCCGGATTTGAATGGCTAAACCGGTGTACGAACCCGGCGGCAGGCTCCCTGATGCCAGCAGTTTCTGGCGTCCGGTAAAATCGGCCCCTCTGATCTCACTTAAGGTCGGGGCAATGGCAATTTCGGGCCCGTCATCGCGGATGGCCGAAATCCCGCCAATGCTGAAGCGCAGCCGGTTGCTCTCCTGGGGCAAAGGCTGGAGGTATATTATGACTTCACCCTCATCTCGCAGGGGCATTTTTAAACCGGACCCGCGATAGAGAGACCCCTCGGGAAGACAGCCGCCGATAATAAAAAGCAACCCAAAAATCACAAAAAACCTGGCGCGAGAAATCATTTAAGACTCCTACCGTTTGGGTTGAAAAGGGATAGACGTCAACCGAAAGCTTTAAAGCTGTCTCCCTGGGAAAAAATTAAGTGTGACGATTTTTCAGTCAATAAGTATCATTCATACCATCAATGGTATGGATAAGTCAAAAAAATGGCTGACGGCAGGACGCCGTCAGCCAGGTATTAAGCACCGATACAGTCTATATTAATCCTGTATATGGCATTTGTTGCACAAACTCCTCTGCTCCGGGTTATAGCGCGTCGCTATCACCGATCCGTAGTAGCTGGCCAGTTCGTCACCGGCCACAGCACCGGCATCGGTGTCCTTCGGATGAGATTCGACCAGGAGCTCCTCTTCGAAATCCCATCGTCCGGAATTCGGAAAAGCCGAAACATGGGCCCGATGGCATGTCAGACACATAACGTTGGAGTTCGAATCCGGACCCTTAGTCGTTGTTTCGTCCAGATCCGCTGAACTGGCGACCTGCCTTTCAAAAGGCACAAACTGGTCGTAGGATTTGTCCGACGTGTTGCTCAGATCCCCCGTGGCAACATAGGCATTGTAATTCAGGGCAATGTTGCCCTGCCCCAATGTGGCCGTGTTCGATGCCGGGTGCTTGTGCTCTCCCTTACCACCGGCCAAAAATTTCGTATGGCAGGTGGCACACCATTCGGACATGCCCTTGCCGTAATCGGTGTGAAGATTGTTCGTCTCCTGGGCGCCGGAGCCGGTTCTGGCAATCGGCGGCCTGACGTTGAACTGAACGCCGGGACCCGGCATGTAGCCGATGTCGGCCAGGATCCTGAAGTTACCCACATCGGTGGTGGCTGTCGGTTGAGCACCGTAAGAACCTGATGAGATGATCGGCCCGACCTTGTCGACCTTTTTGCCGTGCGGGTCATGACAGCTGCTGCAGGCCAGCCAGGCCGACTGGAACTCGCCGCCGGGGGCCTTGTCCAAGACAGAGTCCTGCACCAGCCCGTAGTCAGCGGCAATTACGTTGTGGCCAAAACTTTCACCTTTTCGGGTCACCGGATTGTTGCGTACGATCCAGGTAAACGACTTTTTCAGCCACTGGAAGTCTCCGCCCGGGGTCAGGTTGACGATCATCGACGTCGGGCTGAGAACATGATAGCTGCGGGTTCCTTCGTGGCAAACCAGGCAGGTGGAGCTGGGGTCGGTACCCTTGGTCAGACTGTCACCGGTTACTCCGGGAGTACCCCCTTCAATAATTGATTTCCCATCTTCCGAGTTGTGCATGGTGTGGCAGCCGTCACAGTGCGCCACACCGCCGCCGTGAAAGGCCTGAGCCGTGGCGCCGAATCCAAGGCACAGCAGGACTGCTGCCAGCAATCCCAGAAATAGTTTAATTTTTTTCATCCAATTTCCTCCTTCTTCTCTCCGGCAGCCCGGCCATCCTTTATCAATTAGGATCCGTTGGCTTTGTGACGCCACTTCTCAATGGGTTTACCCTTTTTCGGAGGAATGCTTTGGGTTTATAAATTTATCGCCTGTAGTCAAGAACACTCCCAATGCATGACTTCTTCTTTTTCATCACCTCCTTTCTTTTTGGTTCAACACGCCTGGTGTTGTGGGCAGCTATTTGTATGTAATCTTAAATACGCTAACCCCCCGGCTGGCGAGCTGGGACACATAAAGCCGACCTTCCGCATCCAGGCTCAGGTCCCGGGGGCCTGTCAGATTGTCAGGTTTGCGGCCGCGGTAGCCGAACTCCCGGACAAACTTAAAATTCTTATCAAAAATCAGGACCGCGGACTTCAGGCGGTCGGCCACGTAATAGTAGCCCCTGTCATCGGCAACGATTCCCCCCGTGTTATTAAACCGCCCGGGAGCGCTCCCCGGACGGCCGAAGCCGGATAACTTTCCCTGCGGGGTGAGTTTGAAAGCGGAAAACATCACCGGGATGGTGAAAAGGATGTTTCCTTCACGATCAACACTGAGGCCGCCGATGGCAGTTTGCGCCCGCTTTTTATCCTCGACCTCCGTCAGAGACGCCAGATCGTAACCGACCAGGGAAACGCCGTTTGAGTCTGTCACCAGAAGCCGCATGGCATTATTGTCCAGCAGGTAAAGCTTTTCGTGCCGATAAACCATGTCGCTCGGCGAAAATCCCTCAAAACCGGACGGCAGGCCTTTTAGATCCAGCCGCGATATAACCTCGCCCCTGAAATTACAAAGGTAGATGTCATTTTTTGAGATCGTCTGGCTGAGGACGAGGATGTTGCCATCTTTCCTGACCGCCGCGGCTATGATCGAGCCGAGGTTCCAATCATCACCGAACCGATAAATTTCCATGCCCTGGGCATTGAATATCCGCACGCCGCTGTTGCTGGTGTCGGTGACATAAATTTCGTTGCGGTCTTCATCAAAATTAATACGGGCCAGGTTCAAAGGTACGGTGCCGGAAAAATTGGAAAGACTGTACAGAAAATCGGTCTGAACTTCCGCCCGAATATCAGCCGGTCCGATCACCATAAACATGGCTGCCGGCAAAAAAGCGGCAAGTGTCTGTTTAATAGTGATTATTATTTTTGATTTGAGTTTGCCCGGCATGGAATTCATTATCCTGGGTTTAAATTTAGCAGTCCGGGTTAATAGTTTGCAATGAGCATGCCAGGGTGCGCCACGGATTATTTATCATTAATTATCAGAATGTTACACAATAGCCACTGCTGCCGACAATCAGATTTCTTACCCGATCTGGTGAAAAAACCATGTCGGTCCGGTGATTTCACCAGTTAGCAGCCGGTGTGGGCACCATCCTGGTTTTTGCCGTTGAATGCCTGGCGACGTCCCCTGACATCAGAAATCCGCAACCGGGCGGCAGGGATAGGAAATCATTTTCGCCTGCAGATTTTTGGCAACCGCCGGATAAAAAGTGATATGGTATGGTAATTGCTAGCACTATTAACCCTGTGCTAGCCGGCGCTGTTTACGATTTGATGAACTACCCCGCCATAAGCAGCGGGGTATCATTCGGGATATTTTTAATCGCCCCAAGGGGCGGCGGATTAAAAATGAATGCGGCGGCAGGCCCCCGAAATTGAGCTTGTCAATCCGGCTAAAATATGAGAGATTCCAGCTTTCGTCCTAATTTATAACGTTTTCCGCTTTTCAAAAATAAGCGTGAACCCAAAAGGGATCCAATGCAAAAACTAAAAAATTCTTCAGCAATTGCCCTGATGCTGGTCTGCTTTTTATTTATGGGTGCCCGGGGGTTCGCCGCGGATGAAAAACTGCCCGTCATTGACGGTAAAAAAGCCGTGGCAACTGTTAACGAGGAGCCGATCAGCCTGGAGGAATTAAACCGGGCCATCGCCGCCTCGCATACATCCCGGCCCAAGGGGGAGAAGGCCGGTCGTATTAATTATTCCGATATTATGGATCGTCTCATAAACACCAGGCTGATTTTGCTGGAAGCCAAAAACATGGGACTTGATGAGCTCCCGGAAATAAAGGATACGGTGGCTAAATACTCCCGGGAAGCTTTGATAGAGTTTTTGCTAAAATTTTATGTCAAGGATATCGAAGCCGATGAGAAAGACATCGAGCGGTTCTATAAAGACATCGTTAAAGAGTGGAAGCTCAAATCAATCCGGTTCAAAAAAGAAAAAGACGCCAAAGACGCGGATTCCCAGCTCAAGGCCGGCGGCGACTTTGACGAGGTTGTAAAAAAAGCCGTTGGATGGGGCGTTGCCGAAGCAGATGTGGACAGCGTATATCTGAAAACCAAAGATCTGGCGATCCCCGTCGCCGAAATCGTTGCCGAAATGGAGCCCGGATCCGTCAGCCCGGTCCTTTCGATCGGCAAAAAGGGATTTATCATTTTTAAACTGGAAGACGTCCGGTATCCTCAAGAAACAGATCCTGCGGCCAGGCAGCAGGCGCAGCGTCAGGCGCTCGATCAAAAAAGAGTTGAAGCCGTTCGCAATTATTACGACGAATTAAGGCAGCGCTACGCCAAAGTGGACGAACCCCTGTTAGACGCGCTGGACTATGAATCCAAGGAACCGGGGTTTGATAAACTGCTGCAGGACCAAAGAGTTCTGGTCGCGATCAAGGACCAGGATCCAATCACGGTTGGCGATTTTACCCAGGCCGTCAAAGATGAATTTTACCACGGCATCGAGTTGGCCGTTGAAACTAAAAAAATTAATATAAAAAAGGCCAAGATCCTGGAAAACAAGCTTCAAAGAAAGCTCTTGCTGCAAGAGGCATTGCGACAGGGTATCGACAAGACTGACGGCTACCGGCAAAAAGTTAAAGAATATGAAAATGCGGTCATCTTCGGCATGTTCATCAAAAAGGCGGTGGCACCCGACATCAAACTGACCCCGGATGAGCTGAGGAAATATTATAAAGAACACGCGGAAGTATACACGGACCCCGAGATGATGAGGATTAAAAGCCTCGTTTTCGGCAAAAGAAGCGACGCCGTGGAAGCCCTCGATAAACTTAAAAGAGGTACCGACTTTAACTGGCTGGGCTCCAACGCCGAAGGTCAGGTGGATCCGTATACCAGAGGGCTGCTGAAGCTGGAGGGTAAACCGGTAACGGTCAAGAGCTTGCCTGACAAGGTTAAAAAAGCATTGGCGGGGAGCCGGGCCGGGGATTTCAGGCTGTACGAGAGCCCTGACAGCCATTTTTATGTGCTTTACATATATGAAATCATCCCTGCCCGACAGCAGCCCTTTGAAGCGGTCAGGCCGGAAATTGCGGAAACCGTATATAAGGAAAAAACCAAACAAATGGTGGAACTCTGGGCCGCTCAACTCCGAGACTATTACCCTGTAGAAATTTATCGGGCGGATCTGAGAAAATAGCACCCGGCATACGAGGCCCGACTTTGACTGCGCCACAGCCGATGGAATAGCGGAATAGGTTTTGAACTAAGGATGGATCTTACCAAAAAGCCGGCAATTCAAAAATATATAACCCTGGGAACCCTTTTTCTGTTCGCAGCCGGGCTGCTCTACTTTATATCCTGCGCACCAACTCCCACCAGGCGAACGCCGGGCAAGTTTACGCGCAAGCAATGCCTGGATTGTCACACCGAGTTTGCGGCCAAATATCTTTCAATGCCGGATGTCCATGCGCCCGTCAAGGAGCAAAAGTGCGAGGATTGTCACCTGCGGCACGGCGTTGTTCCCAAGCTGCTGTTAAAAAGGGAAGGAAACCAGACCTGCCTTAACTGCCACGACCGCGCAAAAATCGGTATGGATAAAGCCGCGGTGCATACAGCGCTAAAAAAGAATCAATGCATCAGCTGCCACAACCCGCATGCATCCCAGACAAAACCCCTCTTATCGGCCCCCGGCCGGGAACTTTGCTACAAGTGCCATCAGCAACAAACCTTCGAAAAAAAAGTGGTCCACAAACCCCTGCAAACTGAAACCTGTGCCGCCTGTCACTTCGCTCACAGTTCGGATCAGGCGGATCTTCTTAAAACCAAGGAAGGGCCGCTGTGTCTTTCCTGTCATGACGTTAAACAGGCAGCTTTCAAATCCGCCCATCGGGATTATCCGGTGCAAACCGCGTCCTGCAACAGCTGTCATAATCCGCACTCGTCGCAACAGCCCAAACTCCTGAAAACCAGCACCCATGAACCGGTAGCCAGGGCTGAATGCAATAAATGCCACAACGCCGCCGGATCTCAAAAGCCCTTTGGTGTCACTCAATCGGGCAGCAGCCTCTGCCTGGAATGCCACAAGGCATCGGAGCTCAAGGCCGGCGGCACCATGGAGCATCCGCCCTTTAAGGAAGGCAAGTGTGATACCTGTCACAATCCCCATACCTCCGAGAGTCCGAGGCTGCTTGCCAGGCCGGGCAACACCCTGTGTTTTATTTGCCATACGGATAAAAACATGCCCCTGGAGAGCCCGCACAAAGCAGTAACAGATGACCGCGGATGTCTGTCTTGCCATAAAAGGCACGCCGCCGATAATCGCAATCTGCTTCTGGCCCCGGAAGAAAAATTGTGCTTCGCATGTCATGCGAAAACCAAAGTGGATCAGGCAGGCCACATCCGCCACCAGCCGTTTGCCGAGGGAACCTGCAGTGCCTGCCATAACTCCCACGGGTCGAATTTTTACGCCATGTTGAAAAACAGGACGGACACGATTTGTTATTCCTGTCATTTTGACGCCGAGGTAAAGTTTCTCAAGACAAATACCCACAAACCGGTCATTGAGGGCAATTGTGACAGCTGCCACCGATCCCACGGCGCAGCCAACAAAAATCTGCTTGCCTTCGAGAAGGACGATCCCAAACTGTGCGTCAGTTGCCATGCTGACTTAATGAAACCGGCAGACGGAGGCTCTAACCACGCGTTTTTTAAAAATGGGAAGTGTCTGAAATGCCACGAGGTCCACGGCGGCAATATTGCCGGGATGATTATCGCCAAACAGGGGTTTTTATGTTATTCCTGCCACGGCACGGACCCCGGAAGGGAAGTAAAAAACATTAAAAGCAAGCACGACCCGGTTGTGGAAGGTGAATGCACCAAATGCCACAGCCCCCATAAAGCCAATCTGAAAAATCTTCTCCTGGCGGATTATCCTGATCTGTGCCTGATCTGCCACACCGATCTGAAGGCCAGGATGTACCCTGCTACTGACGATCAAGCTCAGGCCGCTGGCGGGCAAAGTCCTGGCGGAACCAAAAAGGTGCCTGTCGCCACCAGGATTTACGTGCATGCGCCGTCTGATCTTAAATACTGCCAGACATGTCACCGGCCTCATTTTTCAGCCGAGCTGGATCTAATTGTTAAGCCGATACAGCCGTTATGTGGAAAATGCCATGACTACAAAACGGCTTCTTTCAGACAGGCCCACCTGAATATCGATGCCGAGCTGATGGATTGCCGAAAATGTCATGATTCGCACACCTCTACGGACTCTAAATTTTTTAAAGCCGAGCTGCACAAACCATTTGCAGACCGAGTCTGTAAGGATTGTCATATTACAGAGCAGCCATGAAATTAATCTCATTACATTTCCGCCATGCGGTCGTTGGCGCCCTTTGCCTGGCGGGTTCGCTTATCATTGCAGCGCCGGCTTTGCCGGCCGGCCAATTCAAACTCAAGGCCGGGGCCGAAGCAACCATATGCCTGAAGTGTCATGAGACGTTTCAAAAAACCCTGAAAAGCCGTTCCGTTCATTCACCGATCAAAACCGGTAAATGCTCCGACTGCCACGATCCGCACACATCAACCCATAAGCAGCTCCTGGCCTCTGATATCAAACAGCTTTGCGGCAGCTGTCATGAAAAAGTGCTGCCCGAGAAAGCACGCAGCAGCCATAAAATTGTGGCCCAGGGCGATTGTTTAAAATGCCACGATTCGCATGCCTCGGATAACAGGTCTATGCTTAAGAAACCGCAGGATAAGATCTGTTTTGACTGTCACCAGGATATCGATATAAAATCCAAAGAGCTGCGCTTTAAGCATCAGCCCATGATGACCGGCCAGGGGTGCATCAGCTGCCATGATCCCCACGCTTCGGTCAAGGCCGACTATTTATTGAAAAAGAGCGTGCCGGCTCTCTGCAAGGATTGCCATAAAACCAACCAGCCGTCTTTTAACAGCAAACACCTGAACTACCCCGTAGCAGACACCAACTGTGATTCCTGCCACAGTGCCCACGGATCCAACACCAGGGGCATTCTCTATGACCAGGTGCACCCACCCGTGGCCGAAAATAAATGCACGGAATGCCATCTGCCGGCCGCTTCGCCAAATGCGATTAAAACCAAAAAACAGGGTACGCAATTGTGTGCGCAATGTCACCGGGATATGATCAGTCAAACCTTCAACAAAAATCGGGTCCATTCACCCTTGATGGACAACGTTGGGTGTTTGAATTGCCACAACCCCCATGGCTCGAAACAGAAACACCTTCTGGAAGCGCCCATGGTCATCACGTGCGGCAAGTGTCATGAAGACACTGTCCGGCTGCAGAAATGGTCAATCAGCAATCCCAAAAACGAGGGCTTGTGTGAGCCCGTAAAGACGGGTAATTGCAGCAGCTGTCATGCGCCGCATTCCGCCAATAATGTCCTGCTGATTGACCAGCAAAATATCTCCATCGACCTATGCGGCAAATGTCACAAATGGGAATCCCATTCCACCCATCCGATTGGTGAAAAGGTCGCCGACCCCCGGGATAAAAACCTGACCGTGGAGTGTCTGAGCTGCCACAAGGGGTGTGGAACCGGGAACAAACCCGCGATGATGCCTTTTGAGACCACCTATGACCTGTGTATCCAATGCCACCCGGAACGCAAGAGGTAAAACGGTATGAACGCCCTTTTCAAAATCCTGGCAATTATCACCGGCTTGTTGATTGCGGGGCTGTATCCCATGGCGGCCTCCGGCGAAGAGGCATTGAAGTTCAGGCATATAACATCCATATATGCCGATGAACAGGGACTGGGGTTAAATCACCCGGAAGGGGTAGCCTGCAATCAAAACGCCCTTCTAATCGTCGCGGACACGGGAAACGCCCGGCTTCTGAAGTACACCTACAAGGACAAAACCGTCGCCCCGGAAGTCCGGGTGATACAGGTGCCTCAACTCATCTATCCGGTTCAGGTTAAACTGAATTCCCGGGACGAAATGCTGGTCCTGGACCGCAAACAGCGCCGTATTGTGCGTATCACCGCTGCGGGCCAGTTTGGCGGTTATATCGATGGACAGGGAGCGTCTTCCTCGGCAGCATCGGCGCCAAAAAGCTTTCATATCGATAAAAATGACAACCTGTACATTTTAGATGTATATGCGGGACAGGTGATTGTGACGGACCCCGGAGGGAAATATCTCAAGCATTTCAGAATCCCTCAGGAATATGGTTTTTTTACCGACCTGACGGTGGATTTTAAAGGCAACATCTTTTTGATCGACAGCGTTAACGCCCGGGTGTTTTCCGCCTCCAAAAATTCCGACGCTTTTGCTCCTTTAACGCAAAGTTTGAAGGAATACATGCGGTATCCGGCCGCTATAACGACCGACAAATGGGGGCGTATTTATCTGGTAGACCGCAATGGCAGCAGAATCATCATTCTCGGGCAGGATGGTTCTTACCTGGGGCGCCTGTCAGCCATGGGCTGGAAAGAGGGGCTGCTGAATTACCCGTCCCAGATCTGCCTCAATGACAGCGGCGAAATTTTTGTGGCCGATACAAACAACAGCCGGGTCCAGATATTTTCAATTATTGAATAATGTCCCTATCGTCTAGTCCGGCCCAGGATATCCCGCCCTCAGCGGGAAGACAGAGGTTCAAATCCTCTTGGGGACGCCATTTGTAACTGGGGCAAAAGAGGCTTGTGCGCCTCTGGCGCATTCAAATCCTCTTGGGGACGCCATTAAAAGGTATGACATTCCAAGCAGCCAGATGGCTTTTGGCGATGATTCCAGCGCATGGCGTTGTCGTGCGGACTTGCATGGGCCCGGTGGCATGACAGACAGAAAACCTGGGCACCGTAAATGTCATCGGGATTTCCCGAAGGATATTCCGCCTGGGTAACTTTATTGGTCAGTCTGGACCAGTTTTCCAGGTCGGCATGATCGGCACTGCTGATGGCAATTCCCACCGGATGGCGCGTCCACCCCCCGGCCCCTCTGCTATTGCCCACGCTGTTGAAATCCTCGTGGCAGGCACCGCAAAAATCGTTGATTCCGGAGATGTAGACGTTTTGTTGAAAATCCGGATCACCATCAGCCTTAACCAGAGTGGTATAGCCGTTGATTTCTTTTTTCAGATTGCGAAAATTGCCGTTGTCGTGGGCATCGTGGCAGCTCAAACAGTCAAACACTTCCAGGGAACCACCGCCGGGCGGTGTTAATCCCAGGGTCCTGTCTCTGTTCTGAATATTGTGTCCCGCACCATCGGAGATGAGGGTAGGCGTAAAGGATCCCCCGGCCAGATCTTTGCGGCCGTTGACAACGTGCGGCGGGTTGAGGCCTGAGACGTCCAGGTTGGCATCATGGCATGCAAGGCAGAGTAAATCTCTGGGCTGCACAAGATCCTCTGCGGTATAAGGGGCTGAATCATCCGCCGGCTTTGTATGGCAGCCGGTGCAAAGTACCTCATTGTGCTTGCCCCAGGCGTTTGAAAAAATGATAACGCTTAGCAATAGGCCGCCTAATGCAATAAAGATGTGCCTGTTGGTGTGTGTTAATCGTAACCTGAGCACTGACATGACTTAAGTTTTCACCCCTTTAGGCAGTTCTATTTTCATCCATTGCCACGGCTGAATTGGACAGGATTATAGCGTTGCTTTTCCGTATCCTTCAGTCTCTATTATCGGCAAACCCGGTCGACACTTAAGGACATTTTACAGCGCTTTACATAATTACGTTTTGAACTAAGGAATTGCGGTATGGTGGTTGTAGAAAGAAAACGTTGGAATCGGAAAAATAGGTGGGGTTGGTCAAGGATACGCCTGGGGTCCAGGGCTGGGTGAAAAACTTTGTGTTGCAGCAGCAGGTTGAGCGGTAAATAATCTCTATTTACCAAAAATAAGGACACCTCCGGCAAAAAAACTTAAATACCAGGGGATCCGGCAAATACAGGTTCGGCATCGATATCCATTGTGAACAGGTGGTCTATCTTCCGATTCCTTTAAGATTCTTTTTACTCCAGGCCTGGGTTGCCATCTGCACCGGATCCCAAGGACTGCTCAGCGGGGGTGTGTAACTAAGATCGATATCGTTCAGATTTTCGACGGATAAACCGCCGTATATAGCGGCAGCAATGATATCGATCCGCTTTGAAATTTCTGATTTTCTATGACCAACTATCTGAGCGCCCAAAATGCGATGGGTGCCTCGATCGCCAGTGAGGCGGACCCGCATTTTTTGAGCACCCGGGTAATACACTTTATGATCCCAGGTTTCAATTTCAACCGTCAATGGATCAAAACCATATTCCCTGGCGATCGTATCACGCAATCCGGTACCGGCGGCTACCAGATTGAAAATTTTAACCGCCTGGGTACCAAGTGTACCCTGAAATTCCCCGTCTCCTCCGGCCATGTTTTCGCCGGCCACCCGGCCTTGTTTGTGAGCGGTGCTTCCCAGAGGCAGGTATGTATATTTCTGCAATATTTTATGCCAGGTTTCGACACAATCTCCGGCCGCATAAATATCCGGCAAATTGGTTCGCATCCGGCGGTCGACTTTAATGGCGCCTTTGATTCCGGTTGCGATACCTGCAGCCCCCGCCAGGCTTGTCTCCGGTCGGGCGCCGACGGCAACCAAAACCATATCGGCGGATGCGGAGAACCCCTTCGAGCCGCTGACTGTCAAACACCGCTCATTTTTTTCAATTTTCACCACGGCGATACCGGTGTTGACAACCACGCCGTGTTTCTCGAGTTCGACTTGTACCAGGTTACCGATTTCAGGATCGACAGTCGTCAGAACCGAATCAAAATATTCAACCACCGTGACCTTAAGGCCCCGGCAAGTCAATGCATCGGCCATTTCCATGCCGATGTAGCCTGCCCCGATAATAATGGCGGATTTCGGATTGTGCTCCGTTAAATAGCGCTGCATCGCAAAGCTGTCATCCATCCAGCGTAGGGTAAACACCCCCGGTAATTGAAGCCCTTCGATATCGGGTTCAACCGACACTGCTCCGGTCCCGATGACAAGACGACCATATTCAAGCGTCTTTGAACTTCCGTTTTTCACGACCACCCTTACCTGCTTTTTATCCGAATCGATATCAATGGCCGTATGATCCAGCAGCAGGTGAATACCTTCGTTTTCGATATCGGCAGTTGTTCGGTGGGCCAGCATTTTCCAGTCCTGAACCTCACCGCTGAGATAAAACGGCAGCCCGCAAATGCTGAAATTCGGATATTGGTCGGCGACAACAACGGTAATTTCCGCAGCCGGATCAATTTCTCTGGCACGCAACGCCGCACTGATACCGGCATCGCTGCCGCCGATAGCGATCAGTCGTTTCATATTTCAAGCAACGGGCTACGAGGATCTCCGAAGGTATGCCCCAAGATACCACCTTTTGGTTTCTAAGGTTTAATCGCCTTGATGTCGGCCGAGGCCACATAATTTTCCGCGCCGCTTTCCGGAAACCAGTTGGCCACCAGCTCCTTACTGTAGGATTTGAGCCGGATACGGACACCCTCGAACCCGACTTCAGCCAGGATTTTTTCAAGCCGGTCCACCCGTTCGGCCCCCGCTACGCATCCCGTGAGCATGGCTGCCTGTTCGCGCAGCCGGTCGGGCATATCAGCCGTGGCCACAACGTCAGAGATCGCCAGGCGTCCACCCGGTTTGAGGACTCGGTAGGCTTCTGCGAAAACCTGCCGCTTTTCCGGGGACAGGTTGATGACGCAGTTGGAAAAGATGACGTTCACGCTATTGTCCGCCAGCGGCAGATGCTCGATTTCCCCCAGGCGAAATTCGACATTTTTCAAGCCCGTTTTTTCGGTGTTTTCCCGCGCCTTGGCAAGCATCTCGGGCGTCATATCGACACCGATCACACGGCCCGTTTCACCAACCTGCTTTGCCGCCAGAAAGCAGTCAAACCCGGCTCCGCTTCCCAGATCGAGGACGACTTCACCCAGTTTCAATTTTCCGATGGCGGTTGGGTTGCCGCACCCCAGTCCCAAATTGGCCCCTTCCACTACGCCGGCCAACTCTGATGAGGAATATCCCATGATTTGGCCCAGGGAATTGGGAGCACTCGCCGAAGGGCCGCAGCATGGCGAACCAAGGGAGGTCTGACAACCGCAAGGGCTGCCCGTTGCCGCTTTGGCATACTGATCTCTGACTATCTGTCGAATGATGTCTGATTTCGTTTCTTTCATTATACGACCTCCATGAATGAACTTTATACAGGCTTGTTTCCGTCTGTATAGTTTACTGTGATCATGAATCCCGGTCTCTTTTCACCGGCGGAACAATCAGAACCGGCCTGGGAGAATGTTTCAGAACCTTGCGCGACGTGCTGCCGATCAAAGCTTCTTTTATGAGCCCGTGACCACGGCTACCCATAACAACAAGATCACATTTGCTTCTGCTTATATGGTGCAGAATGGTGTCTACGGGGTTGCCTTCTTCAACTATGATACTGTCTACCATCACCCGACAAAACGGAATTTGGCTGATGATTTCGCTGCAAAAATCCTGCAGGTAAGCCTTTAGGGACGCGATGATCTCCTGCTTGCTTTTCTTTTTCAGCTCATCGCGACTGCCATAGCCGAGCATGGCCGTTAACAAAAGTTCGGCATTCGGCGGCAGATCCGCCAACACATGCAAGACGGTGATTTCGGCGCCCGACAGGTCAGCCAGCATCACTGCATATTTGTAGGCCAGATCGGAATTCGGGGAAAGATCGGTGGCAAACAGGATCTTGCTTATTTTTAGAAATTCGGAATCCACTTATACCTCCAGAGCGGCAACTTATTTTACGGTTCACAGGACAGATGGCACACGCCGGTCGGGCTTTCCAGGGTATACGGAAAATACCGGTCCTTGAACCACAGCGCCACGTTCACCAAGGCGATCAGTACGGGAACTTCCACCAGCGGGCCGATAACAGCCGCAAAGGCCTGGCCCGAATCGATGCCGAATACGGCCACGGCGACCGCGATGGCCAGTTCGAAATTATTGGAGGCCGCCGTGAAGCTCAGAGTGGCGGACTGCTCGTAGGTGGCGCCGACTTTCATTGAAAGATAAAACGACACGAAAAACATGACCACGAAATAAATACACAGGGGAATCGCGATCCGGATTACATCCAGCGGCAGCTGCACGATGTATTCACCCTTCAGCGAAAACATCACCAGGATCGTAAACAGCAGCGCGATTAAGGTAATGGGGCTGATCTTGGGAATGAATTTCTGTTCGTACCATTCCCGGCCTTTGGTCTTCAGCCCCACGAAACGCGAAATCATCCCGCCGATGAAGGGAATTCCGAGATAGATGAACACGCTTTCGGCGATCTGGCCGATGGAAATGTCGACCACGGAACTCTTCAGTCCAAGCCACTGAGGCACCAGCGTGATGAAAAAATAAGCGTACACCGAGAAAAACAGCACCTGGAAGATGGAATTGAACGCCACCAGCCCGGCGCAGTATTCGCGGTCGCCAGCAGCCAGATCATTCCAGACGATCACCATGGCAATGCAGCGCGCCAGGCCGATCAGGATCAGACCCACCATGTATTCGTGCTGGCCGGAAAGGAAGGCTAGCGCAAGTAAAAACATCAGAATTGGACCGATCACCCAGTTTTGCACCAGCGACAGGCCCAGCACCTTCACATTGCGGAACACCCGGGGCAGCTGCTCGTATTTAACCTTGGCCAAGGGCGGATACATCATCAGTATCAATCCGATGGCAATGGGGATATTTGTGGTGTCCACCTGGAAATAATTAATTACCTCCCGAATGCCTGGAAACATATACCCCCACATCACCCCAACAAACATGGCCAGAAAAATCCACAAGGTCAGAAAGCGATCAAGAAAGGACAATCGCTTTGCATTTTGTTCCTTCATTGGTTGGTGTCCTCCCTTCCTGAAGTTCGAATTTCAATAGCTCAAACGATAGCAGTCGGCTCCGGAGCGACGATTTTCTTCTTGCGACGAATAGATTGCCGTTCGCAGATCAACTCTTTCTTGGTTTCCAGGATCTTTTTCATCCGCTCCGCATCCACTCGGATGCGAGGATCGTCAGTCGCCGCTTGGCGAACCCATGAGAGCGCCTGACGGACGATTGGAGAAGTATTCTTTCCAGGCAACCGGTAATACATCCAGCGGCCTCTCTTGCGGCCAACTACCAGTTTGGCCTGCTTGAGAATCGACATATGTTTCGAAACCGTGGATGGTGCCAGTTTAAGCAACTCGATCAGCTGGCAGACGCAAACTTCTTTATCCCCTAACGCCATAAGGGCACGCACTCGGTTTTCATCCGAAAGGGCTCGGGTGATTGCTAAAAGGGATTCCATTTATCCTCCTCCATTTCGTTATGTGACCAAATATAGCGATGGCTTAACCTGCCGTCAAGACCAAATTAAGAAATTTTCCGTAATTCCATGCAGGCTCGACAGGGACATAGCTTATTTGTTTATCAGATTCTTGAGGATTAGTTAGAGATTCTATGGAGTTTTGGATTTTCCTCTCGACAACAGATTTCTTTTGGATCAACCTCCGAGAACTTCATAAGGATTGGAGTTGAAGCCGTGCACCGGGGTGCCTCCCAAGCATTAAATGTCAAATTTAAATTGACGCATGTATTCTTCGAGACGCTGTTTGTTTTCAGCACCTATTGCCGGACAATCCCCCGGCTCTTTCGCACCCTCGGCCATGCGGGCCGCCAACACCATGCAGGTGGGCTCGCCGCATTCCTTGCAGTTGGTCTTCGGCAGCAGCTTGAGAATCTCGATTAGCTTGGGTTTGGGCGCACCTTCATAGCTGGGTTCAATCTCATTTCGACTTTCCCAGGCAGCGTTGATTTCGCGCTGCAACCACACGAGGATTTTGTCCGCTTCGTCTTCGGCTTTGAGGGCATTAATTGCAATTTTGCGGCCGTGCACGGTAATAAACCTGCCTCCGGAGCGAAATATCACTGCCGGCGGATCTTTGAGATATTCAAAACCGCCGAGGACGGCATTCAGATAGGGCAGCACCGCGGAAATATCCTGATCAAGATGGGCGATGCAGTGCACGGATTCAAAACTCGGATTGCACTCGGGCCTGAATATTTCTTTGGAATAGCTTTTTAGCAACATGACCGATACTCCTTGAGTGGTTGGTTTAAGGTTAACTTAACCGTGTTTTCTTTATGGGCCATGAACTCAAACCATCTTGTTTTGTTTCTATATTTCGCCATATAGCGAATTATTCTGTAATTTGCAACAATAATATCACGCACCCGCAAGAAGTTGTGTCGCCTGATCAGGGACCGCGACCATAGGGTTACGATGGTTATCGGCGAGATGCCGATAATCAGCAGTCATTAATCCGCGATCAAAAAATCAATGCCAGTATCCGGGCCTCCATGAGAATGTAATCCCCTTTAAGGCCTCGAGGGGACCCCGAACCATATAGTCGTTCGTGATGCTGATAGACGGTTTGTGTCAGCGGCCGGGGAAATTCGATCCCCAATATTTCTTTGGAATAGCCTTTGCCGACTTGCCGGCCTGCGCCCGGACAATCTCCCGCAGCATTTCTTTGCCGAACAATTCGCCTTTTATGTTCTGCGTCTCCCACAGTCCGTCGGTTCCGAAGACAAATATTTGCTCCGGTCTGATCTCTCGTCGGTATTCTGCGTAATCTACATTTTTGGAAACACCCATGTTAGTTGCTGCTGTCTGTTGTTTTATTTTTTCTGCTATTCCTTTTGGGCCTTTTTTTGTTCATAAAGATAGACGACTATCGGGACCTGTATCCTTGGCTTGATACTGCTGTCCGTATCCAGATAAATGATATCCGCATAGCGGCCTTTGGCCTGCCGTATGGTTTCCACCGCAAGCTGGTATTGCAATTTTCCCGCCCGGCTCTCTTCGGTAAGCTCGAATTTAAAATAATTGCTCTGTCGCGCCCGGCTGCCGGTAATTTTAAAAGGATATTTTTCCCTCGGTTCGATGGTGACCGCAGCCTTCAGGGGAATTCCCACCGGCCCGCGCAAACTCAAACGGGGGGGATTTATGTCGGCAAAGTTCTCCACAAGACCGGTAACCGCAATATCCAACCACGGCCTGTTTGTGTCGTTGGTTTTGATGCGGGCGATTTCCCTGACCCTGCGTCCACCGTAGCCGTTAGTATTGAACTTGAGCGTTATGATTCCCTCGCCACCGGCCGGGATTTGTCTCACACTGGAGACGGCCGTGCACCCTCAGCCGGCCTTGATCGATTCAATGATCAAGGGCGCATCTCCCCGGTTCTCCAAGATAAAGTCATGGGAAACCAGCATCCCCTCCACGACCGGTTCAAATACATGGACACTTTCCGGCAAAACCGCTTTGGGCACAGGCGTAGCGGTGGTTTCAGCAAAAGCGCAAGGGGTTGAAACAAAGAGCAGAAGAATCATCGCAGCAACAATCTTTTTGGTTATCATCGGGCGTTATCCTTATCTATGTTATAGTTGGTTCGGTTCATTACGTGTATTATTTTGTCCAAAGGCCGGTTCGGGTATCCGGTTGGCAAACAGCAAATAGACGGCCGGAACCAGGAAAAGTGCATCGCGCGCAATCGTCCAGATCGATAACGAATTCTCGGAAGGTTCGGTGGAGAAACATCCGCAGTGGATGTCCAACCCCCGGGATGTGTTATAAACCAGGACCCCGATTAAGGTCAGCAGCAACAGATTACTGACAAGTACAGCTCCCGGCATCCAGATACCGATGATCAACAGACTTCCCAAAACCAGTTCCATCCACGGCAAAACAATGGCCGTCAGGTTGATGAGGCTGTCGGGTAAAATCTGGTAATTATAAACCGCCTCGGCAAAGGCGGTCGGATTGAGAATCTTGTCGATGCTGGCAAAGACAAAGACACCTCCCAGGATTAGCCGGGCTGCAAGTATAATAACCTTTGACCCGCTGCCGAGATTCCTCCTTTTAAGTGCTATTTTTGTCCGACCTATCGTCATATTCCTTCCTCCTCTATGTTATCGGGCAAAACATTTCGCATCGGATTCATAAATACCGACTGGCTGCATTTTTAATGATCCTTCGCAGGCCTTTGAAGGTGCAGGCTATGGTTCAGAGCAATATATCTTTTCTCTTCCTTCCGAAATTTCGCACAACATGCCGCCGTTGCCGCATTGGGCGGTCTCAAACTGCAAAATGGGATGGTCAATGCCGAAGTTGTGAAATAAATCATGGCGAATTTTTTCAGCGATTTCCTCGGTCCGGCTTACAGGTTGATCCGCCACCTCTATGTGGCAGGAAAAGGCAACGCTGGTTGAAGACACATTCCAGGCATGCATGTAGTGGATGCCAACAACATCCGACAGTTTCAAAAGTTGCTTTCTGATCTGTTCAAGATCGAGTCCCTTGGGGGTGGCATTCATCAGAACCAACCCGGATTCTTTTAAAATTCCCCAGCAATTCTTCAAAATAAAGAGCACAATCAGAATCGACAACACCGGGTCCAGCCAGTACCAGGGTTTAAAGATCAACACAACGCCGTTAATGAAGACGACCACCGAGGTGAGCAGGTCTCCCATCATGTGCCAAAAGGCCCCTCGGACATTCAGACTGTGTTTCGAATCCCGGTGCAGCAGCCAGGCCGAAAGACCATTGCCGGCTATACCGACCGCCGCCAGTCCCATAACCAGCCGTCCAATCACCGGCTGTGGGTTCTGAAACCGCTGGATGGCTTCGAAAACAATAAAGGCGGCGGCGCCCACCAGTATTACCACATTGATCTGGGCCGCCAGAATTTCAGCACGGCGATAGCCGAACGTGTTTTGCACCGTTGCTCCCTTTCGGCCGATACGAAAAGCGATATAGGATATCAATATGGCGCCAGAGTCACTAAAATTGTGAATTGCATCCGAAATCAGAGCCACGCTATTGGCCAAAACCCCACCGATGATCTGGGCAATAGGGATAATAAGATTCAAACCCAGGGTCATCAAAAGACGGGATCCGCTGGTATCTTGCATGTCCACATGGTGATGGGAATGGCTGTGTGTATGGTTATCTATCGCTTCCTCGTTGTGCGGGTGAATTGGCATTGAAGACCGATAGTCCTGGTGATTGTCGGTATTGGTATTGGTGTATTTCTTCATTTGTGATGTATTCCTATATTCGGCAATAATTTTTCTAATTGGTAGATTGCTAACATTAAGATTTACCCTTCAGATGGCTCCACCGGAAAACGACCCTCGCGCCAGACCGTCCAGCCGTTCACCAGCACTCGGACATTCATAAACCCTGCATCTTTCAAAAAAAGGGCCAGGTCGTGGCTCAGATTACAGGTTTCTCCGTCACAATAAGTGATAATAGGTGTTTCCGATTCCAGGTCTGCGGTAACCTCTATAAAGAATCGATCGACGTCCTGCCAGGGTAAGCTGCGGGCACCCTGGATATGGCCCCTCGCGTAATCATCTGCAAGGCGTGCATCCACAAAGACGGCCGCTTGGTCCCGAAACATTTTTTCGGCTTCTTGCAGGGATATGTCCAGCCGCTCTCCGGTTACGGTGGTCATGCGGGCATCGATGGACCAATCGCCGATTAGCGGCAGGGAATCCGGGCGCAGGGCATTGGCAGACAATGCAAGGATTCCGGCCGCCAAAATGACTACCGGCACTTGGCAAATCGCCTGCTTCCATTTAATGCGATAGTGTGATGTCATTTTCTGCTCCTTAATCGGTAGATAAATCGGCAAAATCCGAACATGGCCGGTAATTTCTCTTTTCGATTGAATTCGGAATGATGTAGACAAACGGATCGAGTGCTATCGACCGTGGATTTGGAATAAAATTGAAAATCAGATCAGAAGGCAGGCAAATAATATATAAATCGGAGTCGGGTTTGCGGGGAAACCGCCAAAAGTCGGCATTACTGTTTGCGTTTCAGCTGACAGTGTGCCCTGCTGCAGAACCGAAGATCCATTGTCGGTAAGCCAGCGAAGGGAATCGGGTGATACTGCTGTTCTCAGCTGCTCATCATATTGAGAACGGCACGTGCATGGGATTTGATCCTCAGAGCCGGTCTGGGGTCGATCGGTGTTGCCGGTAACTATTTGGCAACAATGATGCTGCCGGGACGATAAGCCCATAAACACATCGCCTGCAGCGGCTTGTACAGATGCAATACCGCTTAGATACCCTAGAGCGATTGCCAGCAAAAACGGCAACCACCGGAAGCGCATTGCCGGCCTAATTTCTCTTTGCGCTTTATTCATTTTCGATATCGGCAGCATCTTATCACCTTCTCAAAATACAAGGGTAAGGGTTAAGATAATATTAACGGATTAAGAATAAAATACACACCCAAAAGAACGATAACAATTCCAGCTGCGCGTCTGAACCAGTTTCCGGTGCCCTGCCAGGTCCTGTTTTCCAAAAGTTTGCGCACGGCGGCAGTTGAACTTCCGGCAACTACAATCGGTAGGCAATGGCCGACGGCAAACAGCAGGATGTAGAAGATACCAGTCGCAATTTGCTGCTGCAAGGTGATGATTGCTAAAATCGGGGCGATGAAACCGAAGGTGCACGAACCTGAAAGGATTCCGTAGGCCAGGCCAAGCACGAAAGCCCCCGATAAACCCTTCAAATTCAATCGATACAGCAAACTGCCCGATATGGAGCATTTTTCAACCCCCAGCATTCCCAGTGCCACCCAGATCAAAACGGCTCCCACCAGAATTTGCCAGTAATTGCCGACATCCCCCAGCATGCGGCCCAGCAGGGCGCAAACAATACCGATCAGCGCTATGCTGATGAACAGTCCCAAGGTAAACGAAGATGAATAAACGCCGGCCTGTTTCGGGTTTAAAGCCTGCTCCTGACCGCCGACATAGGCCACAATCAGGGGGATTGAAGCCAAATGACAGGGGCTGAACAGCACACTGATCATACCCCAGGCGAGACACCCGACGACGGCGATTGCGGTCCCGCTGACCATCCATTCGTTCACGGTTAAAAATATGGATTCGAGCAAACTACTCAACCCCCATTTTCTTCAGCTGATTGATAATTGTCTTTTCATCCATGAATCCGACATGACGATATATTTCTTTGCCTTCTTCATTATAGAATATCTGTGTCGGGATAGCCCGAATTCCGAATCGTTTCGCCTGCTCATTGTGTTTCCATACATCAATGAATACAATAGCGACTTTGCCTTCATATTGCTTTTCCATTTTTGCCATGATCGGGGCCATCATCTTGCATGGAACGCATTTTTTGGCCCCGAGATCGATCATCGTAACCATGCCCTTGACCGGCAAGTCACTGAATTTTTCCACATCAGCCAGGGCTGCCGGTATACCCAGCAAGGCGACAAGGCCCAACAAAAGAATAAAAATGGTGAGTTTCCGAAATATGATCACAATCGACACTCCTTCAGCTTTTATTATACCTATAAGCATCAGTATGGTTTTACCGGAAGTCTTTTATCCAAAGCAGTTTTTTGCGTTCTCAGTTGCATTATTACCGAGAGCAATGCGATTCCCTCGGACGACTGTCACGGCATCTTTTACCTTCTGGATATCTTCCTCTTTCAGGTTGAAGTCCTTGTTTTTTTCAATCCCGAGTTCGGTTACCACAATATAATTTTTAAGCGGTACATTAGCCTGCTCAAGAATGGCCTTGGTACATCCCACCGAGCAGCCGTCAATGGCCAACATTTGCGGTACATCTTTGGCAGACTGGACAAACCCGCTGAGTTGCCCGCCAATTCCGGCCAGGCAAAACATTTTACCGAATCCCTCCCGGGTTAATTCCACCGCCGCCTGGTTTGATAACTGCCCGACATTGGAGCCGCCCGAGCAGGCCAGAATCATAATGTTTCCATCTGAAGAACAACAATCGTTAGCCATGGATAACCTCCTTTTAGGCTTGTTTGCTTAAAATTTGCCAGGTTGCTAAAAAAAATTATGCGCCCGGTTCATATCAATTTCGCATTAAGCTTATTATTAAAAGACTCTTTGTTTAGATCAAAATCCGGCGGCATTATTTACGGAAAAATCCTATGCGATCACTTGAATCAGGCCGGCTCCGATTCAGCTGCCAGACGGGATGGAACGACCTGGCCGTTGATCAAAATAAAGCTCAGCACTAGCGTGATGACTAAGGCAACGGCGTAGATCATGAACAACGAGGACAGGCCGTAGACGGATGCGATTTTTCCGCCGATGGCAGTCCCGAGTCCTCCGCCGCCCATGAAGCAAAAAGCCACCAGAGACATGGCAGCCCCCCGCGCTTTCTGGGCAAACTCAGTAGCACGCGTTAAAAGGGTGGAGTGGGTGAAAATAAAGCCGATACCCAGCAATCCGATGCTGACAACCAGCCAACCGAGACTGCGGCCGAAATAATAGATGAAAAAGTCGGCCAGAGTGGCAAATATGAGTCCCATGATTAGAATTTTGCGAGCGCCAATTTTCAAAACGAGTTTGCCGCTCAGACGTCCGCCGATCACGGTCATCAAGCCAAAAGCCGTCATGATGGAACCGATGGCAAGGTAATTAAAGTGATAGGTTGCGGCAATGAAGGCGCCCAGATAGGAGAAACTGCCGATGATGAACAGTCCTTCCAGCAATACCAGGATATAGGTGAACAGGCTGCTGGGATTGGCAAGCAATTTCAAGTAGGGAGCAAAAAGTTTGCTGTCGCGGTGTTTGGTGTCGGGCAGCAGTCGGTAGTTTTTGATGAGCATGGCCATCGGAATTACGGATAGCAGGGCATAAATTGCGAACACACCGCGCCAGTTTAAAAAGTAGGCAATTGCCCCTCCTGTGACCATGCTCAGTCCCTGACCGAGAAAGGAGATGCCCATAAAGGTGCCGATGGCCCCCTGTCTTTGCTCGACCGGGAAAATATCACCGATCAAGGCCAGGGAGATGGGCATGACCGCGGCGGCAAAAATGCCGGTAAGCGCCCGGTAAATCGCCAGGTCGGTCAACCCAAAGCCCACCGCACACAGCCCGGTGGCCACGGTAAACAAAATAATCGAAAAGGTGATCACCTGCTTTTTGCCGTAGCGATCCGCCAGGGGGCCGAAAATAAGCTGAAAGATTCCGAAGGGAATCATGTACGCGGAAATCAGAAGTCCGGCGCGCTCCACTGCAACGCCTATATTTTCAGAAATCGCCGGCAGAATGGGAGACACCACCCAGTTGTCCGCCATCACGATAAAACCCAAAAAACCCAGCAGCATAACGATACTATTCTTTTTCAATTTGACAGTTCCTCCTGAAAATTGATTTAACGGGCACATCCCCCCCTTGCAACGGCAGGGCCCTGGATGTACCCACGCAATTGATTGTTTATATAAAATGGGAGGGTCTACCTCAGCTTAATCGAAGCGCCGTGTTATTCGGTAAACCAGGACTTAACATCTTCTTTTTTGGGGATTTTACCGACGCTTTTGACTTGGCCGTCAATAACAACAGCCGGCGTGCCGAACACACCGTAGCCGGCAATTTCCATGGTGTCGGTCACATGTCCGACGGTAGCATCCACGCCTGCTTCCGCCA
>Ga0075306_1000048_pt1 | contig 30716 bp, 26 predicted proteins | sample Joice_CattailNLC_FD_120074 | JGI IMG/M metagenome (GOLD analysis project Ga0075306, IMG submission 120074) | Natural and restored wetland microbial communities from the San Francisco Bay, California, USA, that impact long-term carbon... | ecosystem: Environmental > Terrestrial > Soil > Wetlands ... | reverse complement strand
CTCTGGACTCTGGTTCCTGGTAACTTGTCGCCAAATGCATAGCGCATGGCGCAAAGCGTATAGCGTTGTATGATCTGACTCATGTTTTACTATTAATGCTTGTGCCCTCTTCTTGCCACGCCGAAGCCCATAGGGCGGAAGCGGACCCTCGCGCTTTGCGCCCTGCGCTATGCGCTTTACGCGATCAGCATCGCATCGCCATAACTGTAGAACCGGTATTTTCTGTTGATCGCCTGCTGATAGGCATTCAAGACATTCTGTCGACCGGCAAATGCCGATACCAGCATTAAAAGCGTCGATTGCGGCAGATGAAAATTGGTGATCATCCCATCGACTGTTTTAAACTTGTACCCGGGATAAATGAAGAGGTCGCAGCAGCCGCTTCCCGCCGCCACCCCGCCATTACCATTAGAGGCATATTCAAGGGTCCTCACACAGGTGGTGCCCACCGCAATGACCCTTTTCCCGTTGGTTCGGGCTGAGTTTATGATTTCAGCTGATTCATCAGAAATCGCAAATTGTTCCGAGTGGATGGAATGGTTGCGAATATCATCGGATCTGACCGGCAAAAACGTACCGAAGCCCACATGCAGGATCAAGGGTGCAATTGGATTACCGTTGGCACTCAATTTATCAAGAAGCTGTTTTGTAAAATGCAAGCCGGCGGTGGGCGCTGCAACTGCCCCCTTGTGGCTGGCATATACCGTCTGATACGAAGATCTGTCATCCCAGGAATTAAGTTCTCCGGAATTTCTCTTAATATAAGGTGGAAGCGGCACTTTTCCAATGCGCTCCAGCACTTTTTCAAAATCATCGCCGGTTGAAAATTTCAGGGTATGGGCCCCGTTGTCTGAACTCAAGATCTCGGCTGTTAAATCTTCTGCAAAATATAGCCGCATTCCGGGGGCAGGCCGCTTGGAAGCTTTTACCATACACTGGCAAACAAAATCGCCGTTTTCCTTGATGGCTTTTAGCCCGCCACTGTAATCGGCAATCAAAACCTCGACTTTGCCGCCGGTCTCTTTGCGGCCTTCAAGGCGGGCAGGAATGACAGCCGTAGTGTTTATCACCAGAACGTCACCCGGTCGCAGAAAATCTCCAATTTCATTGAAGCAGTGATGCGACAGCTCTCCGGTTTGCCGATTCAAACACAATAAATTCGAGCGGTCCCGTTGATCAACCGGATGCTGGGCGATTAGATCTGCGGGTAAATTATAGTTATAATCATTTAGGGAATACATGAGGAAATGCCTAAATTGCCTAAAATGCCTAAAATTGCGATGAGTCCGGCTTTTTCGAAATCATCACATCAGATCCGGCCAAAATAAACCAGACTCATGCCTAGCACCATGAGCACCAGTCCCAGACGGCGCAATGCGCTGTCGGGAGTCGCAACCACTTTTTGTACCCAGTATTTCATTTTTTCCGGAGCTGCAAAATACGGCAACCCCTCAACAATCATAACCATGCCCAATACGCACAAGAAAAATTTCATTCCAGCCAGGCCCCCGCGTTAATAAAAATTATTTATATAATCTTTTGTTAAAAGTTTTGTCAAAATAAAAGCATTGACTTATGCTTTAACCTTTATGACAACCAGGGTTATATCATCTTCTTTCTTCTTCTGCCTGTCGCGGTAATCTTCAAGCGCTTCAATCACGGCCATTAAAATTTCCCGGGCGCTCTGGGCTGCCTGGGTGCGAATGATCCGGTGCAGGTTCTCTTTGCCAAACATCTCCCCTTTGGGATTATGCGTTTCCCAGATGCCGTCTGTCCCGATGACGATAATTTGTCCCGGTTCTATCCGGCGTTGAAGCTCCTCATAGACCGCCCCTTCAGAGATTCCCAGGGGCAAACCCTGTCCGCCAAGCTCTTCAAACCTGTCTGAATGACGGTCATAAAAAAAAGCGGCATCATGCCCGGCGCGCACCCAGTTAAATGTTTTCTCACGGACGTTGATCTGACTATAAAAAAGCGTCATAAACTGACCGGAGTCTTCGACATCTTCGGTCACCTGGCGATTGACGTCGGTGACAATTTCCAGACTACTGCCACCCATGGAAGCCCGCTGTCTCAAAAAGGCCCGGGCCGAACTCATCAACAAAGCAGCGGAAATCCCATGGCCTGACACGTCTCCGACGACCAGGCCGATTTTATTTTCATCCTCCTGGAGGTAATCATAATAGTCGCCCCCGATTTCTTCACAATAATCGCTTTGGCCCGCTATATCCAGGCCTTTGATCCGGGGATCTGATTTGGGCAAGAGATTTTGCTGAACTTCCATGGCCAGATCCAGGGATTGGCGCAACAGAAAGTTTTCTTCCAGCCGGGGGCCCACACTGTTGAATACTTTTGCCATATCCCCGAATTCGTCGCGCGAGCGGATATCAACCCGGGTGTCAAACCGGCCGGCACCAAGCGCCTGGGCGCCTTCCGCCAGTTTCTGCATGGGTTTTGAGACCGTGCGTGAAAAACCAAGCGCCAGGAGGATGATAACGACCAGTATCCCCGCAATGGCGTAGTTGGTGACGGACAAAAGGCTGTGGATTTGCGACTGGATATATTCCTCAGCCTCAATGGCCGGTTTGAGGATGGCTTCATAGGGGGTGATCAAGACAAAAAAACCCTGCTGGCGAATCGGGCCGTATACCCACAAACAGTCACAGCCCAGATATTTGATTCGGCGAATATTGCTGCGGCTGTTTTCAAAGTCATCCAAGACGGCCTGAAACTGGCCATCATCATCGGCCAGCAGCCAATCCGCCTTAAAAGGGGTTTTCCAGTTGCGATCCCCGACATCCGTATTGTCCTCACGGACCATAATACGGGCCCCTCTTTTACCGGTCTCGGGCTGGGTTGCCGGATAGACCACAAAGGACTGGGTTTGCCGGGGCAGGTGCTGCAACACCAGGCGGCCTTCAAAAAGATTGCGAACCGGAATGATGATGGCGGTAACTCCGGCGGTCTTGCCGGCAGGACCCTGTATGGGCATGGAAGCGGCGAAAACCATTTGACCGGTTTGGGCATCAACAAACTGGTCGGTCCAGAAACTGTCGCGCCGAAAGGCTTCTGTGTACCAGAATTGTTTGCGCGGATCGAAGTCGGCCGAAAAATTACCATATCCCGGATAAATGGTATAAAGTCCGTTTTCCAGTGCGGTGTAGCGCCAGAGGACATACTCTTTAAGATACCTGGACTGCTCCTGGTAAAAGGGTGTCATCCCTGCCAGGCGGCTAATATCGGACTCAACATCCTGATAACGGATGCCGGGTGCAAGATTGAACACCTGGGCCGAGCGGGTCACGCGCAGCAATTCCATATTATTTTCCGAAATTATTCGGAAATGGAGCGTGGAAGTATCCAGGTCCCCGGGCATTTTACGCCCGCCATCAATATCTTCAGCAAAGTAGACGGGGGCGGTTTTAGCTGAATACTGAACCAGGTGGTGTTCAACCTCTCTGGCCTGGGCGATGAGGGCAACTTCCAATTGTTCCCCGGCCTGCCACAGCAGATGGGAATAGGACTCAACCACAGACATCAGCCGGTTTTTGGCGGAAGCGATCAAATTATCCCGGGATCTGGCAACAAGTTCCTCTCCGAGCCGCTGCACGCCTCTAATTCCAAATATCCGCATGGAACCTATGGGAATCAGGGCAATTAACACCAGCAATATCATTAGCTTCCATCGAAATCGCATGGACCACCTCCCCGGATGGCAATTGTATTCCCGGAATCAGGGTGTAAAACTTGATTCCGGTGCTTATGTGAATACCATAGACCCACGTGCAAAGGCAAAGATTTAGTGATTTTACGGTTTCCTTAAATGCCAAATGATGACGGTTAACAAGATTATCCTTGTCATCGACCCACATTAATAGTAATAATTACGAATTCATAGGTTAACTGTAATCTTGAAGCTTTCATAATTCTTTTTCTACTTTGTTTACGATCCTTTTGATTTATACCATCTCTGCGGGTGAGGGAGCTTCCCATGGAAAAAACTGAACCCTCCATTATTAAGCGATCTTTGTTTTCCTGGATATTCGACGGTAATCTCAAGCTTCAAATACTGCTTTTGCTCATCATCGTCGTAATGGTGTTTGCCAGGGTAATACCACTTGAAATGCAAAAGCGTATCGTCAACGAAGCCATCAAACTACAGCGCATTGACTTGCTTTTGAGGTATAGTGGTATTTACCTGAGTGCGGTGGTTTTTTTCAGCCTGCTTAAATACCTTACCAATATCATTGAAACCCTCATTACCCAGCGCACCACGGCGCGCATGCGCAAAGCGCTCTATCACCATATCCTGACACTGCCGTTAAACTTTTTCAGGAATACCCAGCCCGGAATGGTGGTCAATGCCCTGACCACAGAGCTGACGATGCCCGGCAATTTTGTGGGCATGGCCGTGGCAAGCCCGGTCACCAATATCTTGACCCTGCTGGCTTTCGCCGGCTACCTTTTCATGCTAAATCCCCTCCTGGCGGCGGTATCGCTGAGTATTTACCCGATTGTCGTTTTCTTGATACCGCTGCTCCAAAGAGGGGTCAACAAGGCCAACAAAAAGCGGGTGGATGCCGCCCGCACCTACTCCGCTCGAATTGGGGAATCTATTTCCGGCATACATGAGATTCACGGCAACGGCGCTTACGGCATTGAGAACCGCAAAAATGACAGGCTGGTGGACAGACTGTTGAAAATCAGGATCGTCTGGAGCCTTTACCGGTTCGCGGTTAAGACCGCCAATGGGTTTTTCACCGGCCTGGGCCCTTTTCTGGTGTTTATTTTAGGCGGCTATTTAACCATCAAAGGCCGGCTGGAACTGGGGGCCCTGGTTGCTTTTTTATCCGCCCAGGAACGCTTATTTGATCCCTGGAAGGATCTGATTGAATTTTATCAGGTATACCAGGACGGCAAAATCAACTACGGACGGACCATGGAATATTTTGATGCTGAACCCGAGCATGCGCTTGCGCCCAAAGACCGCGATCCGATGGAGCTGGCGGGCAGTGTTGAGGTAAGGGATTTATCCTTTGTCACCGACTCCGGAATTCGCCTGCTGGACGGTATCAACCTGTCCCTGAAAGAAGGCGAGCATATGGCCCTGGTGGGCTTTTCCGGCAGCGGCAAAAGCACACTGGCGTTGTGTATCGGCCAGCTTTACAAATACACCGGCGGCAGCCTAATGATCGGCGACAGGGAAGTATCCGACCTTACCAAAAAAGACATGGTCAACAACATGGGCTTTGTAGCCCAGAGCCCGTTTATATTCGACGGCACCATCGAGGAGAACATTCTTTATTCCACTATGGCTAAAATAGATGGAACCGGCCGGCCAGAGGAGGCGCAACCTCCCACCCTTGACGATATCATTGCGGTCCTGCATCAAACCGGTATTTTTGTCGACGTATTGCGCTTTGGCTTAAACGCGATTTTAACCCACGACAAAAACGAAGAACTGGTGAACACTGTCGTCAAGGTTCGCAAGAATTTTCAGCAAGAATACGGCGAAGAACTGGCAGATTATGTCGAATTTTTTAACGAAAATAAATATTTGTATTACTCCAGCGTGGCTGAAAACCTGACTTTTGGTGCACCCAACCGAGAAGAATTTGCCGATGAAAATCTGTCTAAAAATCAATATTTCCTGAAGTTCCTGAAAACGGCGGATCTCACCCGGCCTTTGCTGAGCTTAGGTGTTACGCTGTGCCGACAGACCGTAGACATTCTGGGTAATCTGCCGCCGGATGCCGTATTCTTTGAGCAAAGCCCGATCAGTGCCGAGGAACTGGATGATTTTAAGCTGCTGGTAGAGCGTCTGAGGAAGAAAAAATTACATGAAATGGAGGCTGACGATCACCGCAAGCTGCTGGAGCTGGCGCTGCGCTTTACCCCCGGTGTTCACAAGATGGCGGCCTTGCCGGGAATCCTGGAGACACTGATCCTGGAGGGTCGTGCCCTGTTTCGGGAAAAAATTTCCGGAGATGACCCTGAAGCCTTTAAATTCATTCAAATGTCGGAATATATTTACTCCCAGACGATCTTAAACAATATTTTCTTTGGAAAAACAAAAACCGGCAACCCCCAGGCCCAGGAACGAATCAACCAGAGCATCATCCAGCTGTTAATCGAAGAAGACCTTCTGGAAACCATTATTGACATCGGAATGCATTACCAGGTCGGCACCAAGGGCGATAAGTTGTCCGGGGGACAGCAGCAAAAGCTGGCCATCGCGCGTGTGTTTCTCAAAGCTCCGAAACTTTTAATTATGGACGAAGCGACATCTGCACTGGACAACAAATCCCAGATGCGTATCCAGAACCTGTTGGAAACCCGCTGGAAGAAAAAAAGCACGGTGGTTTCCGTGGTACACCGATTGGATACGATCAAAAACTTTGACAAGGTGGCGGTCATGAAAGCCGGCAAAATTATTGAAATGGGCACCTATGATGAACTGATCGCCCGGAAAGGAATGCTGTATGAGCTTGTTGGAAAGAAATAATTCGACCCCTTCCAGTGAATTTCAGGAAAATCTGGAAATATTGCGGCAAATCTATTTTTTCTCCGGACTGCCCCTTGAAACCCTTAAGGTTTTCGCTTATCTTTGCACCAGAGAGAAGTTCAGGCAGGACGAATACATATTCAGCCAGGACGAAGATGACGGCCAGGCTTTTTATATTATCAACGGCATTGCACGGCTTGAGCGCAAAGACAACGCAAAGACCACCGCGGTTCGAGAATACAAAGCCGGAGAATTCATCGGCGGACTGACCTTGCTGGGTGAAACCCGACGCTTGTTTTCGCTGAATTCGGTCACCGAAACAACCTGTCTGGTGTTGGGCCGAGAGAAATTTTCCAAGACCATTGAGCAGTTTCCCAATTTGCTGGCAAAGCTATGCAACGCCGTCGCCAAAAGCATCGATAGCTGGGAAGAACGCTTCCTTGCCGATCTTTCCGATCAATGCGGTGACTGTTTGAACAAATTGGGTGTTACCCTTCTCTGAACGATAAGAGAATAGCAGAAGCGCTTCACAATTTATAAATCATGGTGACGAATCGAATCGGGGGGGTACCCGAATTTCGGAGGTGGCCGTTAATGGCGAAAAAGAAATATTCATTTGAACTCAAAAGCAGCCTGTCCGAATTGGATCAATTATGCCAGAATCTGGAAACGTTTGGTAAAAAATTTGGGCTTTCCCAAAAGCTTATATTTGAGATCAATCTGGCCTTAGACGAATTGTTCACCAATATTATTTCCTATGGCTTTAAGGATGATAATGAACATGCCATCAAAGTGACACTCACGCCCCGAAATGATGAGGTTTGCCTGTGTATCGAGGATGACGGCACCCCCTTTAATCCTATTGAGGTTGAAGCACCTGATGTTTCCAGCTCTGTTGAGCAATGCAAAATCGGCGGATTGGGGATTCACATCATGAAAAAGTTGATGGACGAAATCTGCTATGAACGATGTGGCGATAAGAACGTTTTAAATCTGAAGAAAAAGATAGCAAAAGACGAATCTTAATCTTAAATAATAATTAAAACCTATAACGGTTGTATATTTTGATTACCGGTAAAACACACCAACTGGGAGGACGTAAATGGAAATCATTGAGGAAAAACAAAGCGGCATCAATATCTTTAAGCTTAACGGTCGCCTGGATTCAAATACTTCGCAGGGATTCGAGCAAACCCTTTTTCAGGCGATATCCGACGGGTCAAAAAACCTGGTTGTTGACTTTAAGGATCTTGACTACATATCAAGTGCCGGTTTGCGCGTGATTTTAAAAGCCACCAAGGCCATCAAACGCGAAGACGGCCGCATCATGCTATGCGCCATGCAGGACTATGTCAAAGAAGTGTTCGAGATAGCAGGCTTTGACACCTTCCTGCCGATTGTTGCTACCATGGATGACGCCCTGAAATCCTTTTGACTCTATACTGAATTATAATTGGTCGCAGTATGAAACTCAAAATGCAGGAGGCGTAAGCATTTTACCCCAGGCCGAGCAGACCTCGTTTTCCCAATTCACGGATGAATCGGGTGACGGAAACCTCGGCCTCCCTGTTTTCTAAACGATGGGTTTCTGCAAAAATTTGTATCATCCTGAATACTGAACGCCTACCGTCGACAAGATCCCAAACAGAAGTGCCCAGAGCATCGAGTTGAAGCTTCTTGGTTTGTACCAGCAGGGCCTCTGATTTTCCCAGACGCTTGGCGACAGCGGCAATCAGCGGCCGTGCGGTTAGCGGATATTCAATGACAACTTCGCCTGTTTCCAACCGAGTCTCGGAAATTTGCTGACTTTTGACCGGTTTAAATGCCAGGGCCCCCTCCCGGGTCATACGACTCGTCACGGGCTTCTCTTTAAAGACTTTCATAGCGTTCACAAATTTGATTCATCAGCTGAACATCAACCGGATGTTTGCCTTCGGCCCGGACACCGAGAATACGGTTGCGCTGATCCAGGTACCACATACGAAAGAAAAAAAACGATGCGCTTATATTGAATCGACCCAATTTTTGCCGCCAACCGTTGCCGGGCAATATTTCCCATTCAAGAGCTTCACAATTGTTAACTGTTATCGGACGGGGAGCGCCCTTGGCAAATTCAGGGATTGTCCTGGCAAAGGCAATGAGATCGCGTCCCGCCAATAAAGCTGCGGCCGGTGCCCAGCGGTGTAAGTGGATCTTGTGCCGGCCGGCTGTAAACTCAAGCTCAAATTTGCCGGCTTCAAACCGGAAACGCACCAGCTGCAGGGATTGGGGCAGGGTTGCCCGGATATCAAATATTGACCATCCAAGCCAACCATCTTTGCTGTGATCTCGAAATGACTTCAGAACCGCCAGGAATACCTTTTCGCGTTTAACCGAGCTATCCCCAAAAAATTGTATCAGGGTTGCCGTGCGGCAGACAGCGCAAAACAGTATGGCCCCCCGACCGCTTGCCGCCGGGCTCTGCCACAAAAATCCGCCGGCCTCAAAATCTGCTAAAGACGCCTCCCAGGGTGGTGGCAGGATCCATTCCGCAACACTAATTTTATCCCGCCTGGATTGCAGCGCGGCAAGCCGCTTCAGGTGGGTGCGGTGGGAAAAAAACCCTTTCACCGCTCCCCATTTGACCTCCATGACCGGCCCGCTTTCATCTTCAAGTATCAGATGGCGGGCTCCGATCTGCCCCACTTCCCATTGAGCCGGTGTCTCAAAGCGGATGCCATTCCAGGCGAGTTGTTTCCAGTTTGTCGTCAATGATTAATATCGTAACGGTAATAATTTGATGCCGTTTAGCCCATTATTGGAAAAATGGAGCAGAGTAGTCCTGGAGCAATGGAAGCTAAAGGAATCACTATCTGCCCAGCACTCCATTACTCCATCTCTCCAATACTCCAGTAAGATTATTGCGGCACATACAGATCCCAACCCGACAATCCCGGTTTCATGACCGGCCAGTCACGATGCCGCAGTTTTTGCCGTTGATCGAGCGCTTTTTCTTTATAGCACTTTAGATCTTCTTCTATCAGGCTTCCATTGGTAAGCTTGATGGAATTGCCTATTTTTTCTTCTGTATCCAGGGAGTTGTGCTGCAGGGTCATGGAAACGTGCTCATTTTTTTTATTGACAAACGACCATTTCCAGCTGACGACAATGTGAAACGGGTCTCCCTCGTATTCATCGGGTTCACCGAATTTCTTTTTAATCTGTTTGAGAAGCTCTTCATAAAATTTTTTGCTGGAATCCTTGTACTTCAGCTTAATCCTGACGATATGTCCCGGGGCCGAACAGGTGGCATAGGCAATCAATCCGCTTTTAATTCCTTCAATCGCTTTTATTTCCACTTCTTCGATGTTTTCCATGTGCCGGATCGGCAGGGCGGTTTCCATGATAACATATTCTTTAAGCTCGGAAATATTCTGGTCAAGGACGAAAACACTGATCTGATGGGGAGCTTCCCCGGCCAGGCAGATGCCGACGATCCATAAAAATGCCAGGTTAATAAGGACGATTAATTTCTTTTTCATATGACCCCCGATAGCAATTGACTATTGATTATTGACTATTTAAGAGTGAATACCAATTAAATATGGACAGAATACTGCAAATAGTCAATTGTCACTTGCCAAAAAAATTAAAACCGACAGAATACATTCAATAGTCAATCGACAATAGTCATTCGTCAATGAAACTAGTATGCCAGCCGTCCGAGAGATTTCAGGATGAGGGTGACCCCCATGGCAAACATGCCTGTCAGTCCCATGCCACAGGAAAAACCGGCCAACAGTACGGGCGCATACTGCCGCCACATGGCGCCGTATCTTTTCAGGAAAAAATAACGCCCCAGCAGGGCCCCCACAACTTCCAGGATCAACCCGTGCGGAGTGCTCTGGCCCAATCCGCGCACCATTCCATACACCAGCATAACCGGCAGACCAAAAATGGTCAGCACCCCATAGGTCACGACCCCCAGACCGACACCGGCGAGAACATAAATCCAGTTCAGGGCCTGGTAAAATAGAGAATTACCCTCCAGGGTGGATGTTTGCATCAACAGGGTATTCAAGGCATGCAAGTGCCATAGTTCCTGGGCATAGGGATAGGCGCTGGAGGGAATCGGAGCCAGGCGCCAGATGAACTGGGAAAAGAGCAAGCTTGCGACCATCACAACCGGAAAGACCACAATTTCAGATTTTATAATTCCGCGAATGCTGGTGCCGGTCAATTCGATTTCGCGGAACTTTACGGTGGCTTCGCCGTAGTTATGTATCGGTATCGGCGCATACCAGATCTCAATGCCCTGATAGCCGAAATACTTGGCGCCCGCAATAAAGCTGGCTTCCCTGACCAGCGGCAGACTGACAAATTGACCGGCGATGCCTTCCATGCGTGCGGTAATATAGGATACGACCGGTGTATAAATAAACCCATAGGCCAGAAAAAACGCTACCGGAAAATTGGGAACCAGCCATACGCAAAGCAACACATATGAAAGTGTGGAAAAAACATATATCCCGACGCCAACCCAGAAATTAATGTCCCCCCTGCCCGGTGGGGGCCTGAACAGATCTTTTAAGCTCCCCCGCTGGCTGGAGCCCCGGTCGCCGAAGGACCGGATGACATGCCAGACGCCAATCAAAGCAATGGCCAACCCCAGGCCAATACCAAAACTCAAATAGAAGTCAAAATTATTGGCGAAAACTGTGTCAACGGTTCCCATTCCCGGATGCCATCGATTTAAAACGCCGTGGTGGTATAAAATCGGATTGGCGATAACGGTGATAATCAGCCCCACCAGCCCGCCCATAACGGCCCAGAATGGCAGGACCATTCCAATGAAAACCAGTCCCAAATCCAATTGAATGCCGGTTGCAACCGCCGGCAGCATTTCTTCGGTATGGCCTGTCAGTTCCACCCACGGAATGGGAATCAGTCGAATCGGTTCCATCAGGAACAAACCGGAAACGGTCGGCAATAAAACGTACACGCCACCAAAAACAAGGCCGATAACACCTCCGATGGAAAAAATGCGCCATTTCCAGCTTTTGGCTTTATCTTCCGTTGATTCGGCCAGTGCCATAGTTCCCAGGGCCGCCACCGGTGCCATCGGAAAGGGGAGTTTCTCAACATCGGAAGTAATACGATAAAATACATATCCAAGACCAAACTGGTCAATGCGCTGAATAATCTGCGTTCCTACTAAAAGAAGAATGGGGATTAGCCAATCCCGGTGAAAAAAGGTTCGCTCCACCAGCGCGGCGGAATCAGGCCGCGGGGCGACCCAGGTGGGAATGAATTCGGTTAATCCCAGCATCTGAGCGGCATCCGACTGGACCAGGTACTGGCTCCACAACAAACCCTGAAACGGGGTGGCCAGGGCGGCTCCGGCCATATAATACAGGAGAAAAATTTCCTGCTGCTTCAATTGAGTGTAGGAACGCTTGGCGAGCTCGGCAAACAAAATAATGGTCACCCAGCGTGCGGCCGGTCCGATTCCGGTGCCGATAACCAGCTGCAGATACATGCTCCCGGGCATCATCAGAAACCCGATAAAGATCGCACCCACAACGGTTTTCCAGTCAAATCCTTCCTCAAAATGATCCGGGGGCTTCAGAAGATCTCTATATTCCTGCAGTTCTTTGTCTTCGTACATTCGCCTATTCCCAATACCGCTTTTTCAGTTCAAATGTATGCAACATAGCATTGCATAGCGCAGCATGGTGCACTCCGCATAGCGCATGGTGCATAGCGCATAGCGTTGTATGATCTGACTTATGCTCTACTAATTAATCCCTCTGTCCTCTGCGCTCTTCCCTTTGTCTGCCCTATTCGCTTTGCGCTCAGCCCTTTGCGCTTTGCGCATCAATTAGGCAGCACCAAATAACTCGAATAGCTGAACAGTCCGTAAATGGCCCAGGACCCCGCCATGAGAAAATCTCCGATGATTAAGCCAACAAAAAAATTGCGCATCTTTTTAAACAGCACCACCCCGCCATAGCGCATGCACAGTGCATTGAAAAGCCAGCCGATGAAAAAACTGAACCAAAGAATTCGCATGGCGGAGCTATAGGCGGTCAGGTACCCAATGGGATGGATCGGCCACCAGTAAAACCGGTGGTAACAAATCACAAGCACCAGCATCACAAAGGCACCGGCAAGTGTAAACATTATAACCCACTGACTGGGTTCAGCCGGGGATTCCACCAGGCTGTAAATGTCGTCGTAAACGGCCACAGTTGTCCGGGTTGCCCAATCCAGTTCGAGTTCACGCACGCCGTATTTGTAGCTAAGCGCCAGCATGGCCAGAAAGGACACAGCGATTCCGGCAATCAGCGTCAACATGATCACTGCGAATATGCGGCGATTATTCGTCGTTTGGTCGGTAACCTTACGGGTATGCAGCAGGGAAGGCATCAGCGATTCCCTTAAATCAACAAAGAGCAATTTTTGGACGACTCCGGCGACAACCAGGCCCGCACCGGTAAAAAACTTGGTGCCGAAAAAGGCAATAACACAGTCAAGAGGAGCTGCCGTCAACGTAAAATAAGCAATCCCACCCTGACAGATCACCCGGGTGGCTACCAGGGTAAACAGAAAAAAAGCGCCCACCACCAGAAAAGAAAACAAAAAGGGCAGACCGAAATAATGACACCAGAGGACGATTGCCAGCCCGCCGCCGACGGCGCCCCAGAAAGCCAGCCGGGTGGACAGCCACTCCTGCTCTATATTTGTATCTTTCTTAATACCGAAGCCTTTTTGCAGTAAATCCAGAAAATGAAACCGGGCCAGCCAGGCCAGAAATACAAAAAAAACCAGGTAAGCGCCGACCATCTGCATTTCTTCGGGCCCGGATATGGTTGGCCCGAAGGTCACGCCCAGGGCGGCCGCCGGTATATTCAAGCCCAAAAAGGACAACAGTCCAATGAGCAACGCACCGGCAATATAGAAAAACCAGAAAGAAAACGATATCTGCTTGGAAGTTAAAAAGGCAAAGCCTATGAAAGCCGGATAAATATAAATTTTAAGTTTGTAAAAGCCTTCAAGAAAACCGTGTTTCGGAAAATATTGACCGGCCAGAATCAAAGTGGGAATCGACGGAACGGATGGATTGTAAAAATTAAAGCCGTTTATCAAATGCAGGCAGACCGGGACAAGAAGTCCGGTCAACAAAAAACGATTGGCAAAAAAACGGCCCAGTTCGTTTTTATCAATCGCTTCCTGCATTAACAGTGGGACCCGCAACAACGGAAAGTTCATGCGTTCGTTGTACAGTCCCTGTTTGCTTAAAAGGCTGACCACACAGGCAATCACGATATAACAAAGCAATACAAAGCCTGCCCAGCCGAGCAGGGGTACCAGCCACGCGTCCCAGGGGATATTGCCTAAAACTTCCAGCCAACCCATCTGCCGGCCCCCGGTCAATCCGTTATAAAATTCGGCAATAGCTTCCTGACTTTGGGGATACCAGCTTTGCGGCAGGAGGGGATACAGAACTTCCTGCCAGTGATTTTCAACCGTTGCGAAGTGATAGGGGGCCGTAATATTGATAAAAAAAGTTCGGGCCAGACCGGTCCAGGCGATCCCGGACAAAATCACCATCAGCGACCATGACACCAGCAGTTCTTTACCTGTCAACAGGTTGCGGCCTTTGAATATCGACCGAATAACAGCGGTAAATATCGTCAGCCACATAAAAAAATAAAAGGGCGCCAGGGGGAAATACCCCCCGCCCAGAGGGGTTCCCTGCCGGTAGGCATTGTTAAAGGGCGTAATCAGGCATATCGCCAGGGCCAGGCCGGAACCCAGCAAAACAGCGCGCAGACGGATCCGGCTGCCGGATGTAGGGGTTTTGGCTTTTGGTTTCAATTCGTCGTTAATAGATGACTGTTGGCTTTCGGATTCCATATAATTCTGTGGTTTCAGGTATCAGGGATTCAATTATTTAGGAATTACGGGATTAAGGAATTGAGGAATTCAGGTTGTTGATACCTGAAACCTGCTTGTCCCTGACACCTGAACACTGACACCTGAAACCTATTACTCCATATAATTGCCACCCGAGGCGGATAAATATCGAATGTCGAATAACTAACTAATCCCTAACTCCTTTTCCGCCTTGTTAATCAACTCCTCATAACTCAATTTAGTGGGGTCATCAAAGGAGCGCCATATGAGCAATTGCTTGCGGATCACATGCAAAAATGTCTTGTTGATCCGGTGCCAGGCATTGGCTTCGCCGGATTCACGATTCAAACAAACCGAAATTTCCAGAAAACCGGGCTCAGTCTCAGAGCGTTTAAATTGGATCTCGACCCGCTGCATGATTCCGAAATCAAATGGGGCCAGCCAGACGCGGCACCGGATCTGCAGACACTGGTCATATTCACACTCGCCTTCCGGACAATCGTAGGCGGCTTGGGTCAAACCAGGCGGGTTCTCGCAGACGAAACCGAATTCGATATTGTCGGTGGAGAACATGCCATGGGTGATATCCCTGTGCCCATCAAAGTATTCGAATAAAAAGCCGCCAATGCTGCGATGCTCTTTGTAGGTCATCAGGAAGGGCAGTGTCAAAACAAGTTCATTGCCTCTGGCCGGCGGAAGGGTCCAGGATCGGTTGACATCCGGCATCGCGATTTCACCGGCCACTTTTGACGGGTAGATCACCGAAATCAGCACAACCGCGATTACCAGGAGCATGGCCGCAACACCCGACATCGATGAATAATTTACGGTTATCCCTGACCAGAGGGTTGTTTCTGCAAAGAGTTTGGCACTAATCTGGGCCAGCAGATAGCCGAATACCACGCTTAGTACGGCAAAGGCCATGGCCTCGGCAATGAATAAAAAAGATACATGGGAGGGCGCCAGGCCTACCGAAGTATAAATCCCAATCTCACGCTTGCGTTCATAAACGCTGCCGATCATGGTATTCAACACAATGAAAATCGAAATAATCAGTGGAATAATAATATTGGGGACGCCGCTGTAACTCATGCTGTCACTTGCAATGTACAGGTAGGTCCCGTCGGGCTCTCCACTGAACAGGGACAGCCCAAAGCGGTCATTCAAGTCCCGGGCCTTGGCTTGAATGGCTTCCGGATTGCGCGGATGGATGGCTACACCTTTTAATTGTCCCCCGGCCGCTAACAAAAAGCGGTACGGTACGATAATTGTTAAATCGCCGGCAATGTGTTGATAGCGGCTTTGAAATTCCCTGACATCATCACCGGATTCCAGAGCTTCCTCTTCTACTTCGGTCAACTCCGAGGACATTTCCCGCGGAAAGATCGCCGGGGTCAGCGGTTCGCCGTCTAAATCGGTGCTTTCCTGAAATTTTTTACCGGAAAAGATACCGATGACCTTAAACGGCATTCCCCAAAGGGATACGGTCGGGTCGGGTTGCCTGGTAAGGTCGATGTTTAGCTGCTCAGCCATACGCTGGGGTAAAAGCATCACTTGCCGATCGTCGACCCTCAGCCAGCGCCCTGCGATAAGAGTTTGATCGAGTCCTGATACCTTTGATTCATCGGCTGCAAGCCCCACCATCCCCTGGGCTTCAAAAAAACGGCCATTAAAATAAACCGGAATTCTGGTCGAGCGCGTTCGGTCTTCATCTTCCAACCAAACCCGGGGTGCGGCAACAGCCTGGCCACCAAATGAATTCTCTATTTGGCCGAAAGCTTCCGGCGGCAAACTTCTCCAGTTTACGTTTTTTAACAGAAAACCCTGGTAGGAGGCTTTGCTGTCATATAAAACTCGCGCGTGCCGCCGCATGGATTTGGCCGAGGTAAAGCTCAAAATGGTAAACGTCAATATGACAAGGGTGGCGCAGGTCAAGGCCGTCCGCAGGCGGCGGCGCCTCAGGTTGCTGACGCCCAGTAAAAATGCAGCCACAAACGCTTTCCAACGGCCAATTTCACCGGATTGTACCAGCTGGGCATGGGTTTGGAGCCTGGCCATTTCTTCTTCAAAGCGCAAGAAGATTATCAGCGTTACGATTAAAGAAAGTCCCATTATGAAAAATGCCAGGATGACAACCATGGGACTATAGGCCAGCTGAAAAGCGGGATGGACATTATAAATGATAACGATCAGCAACAATAGAATACCGATGAAAGCGATGATACGTTTGTATATATTGGAATAGGAAAACAGTAAGCGTTCCAGGCAGAATGCAAAAGGCACAAACAAGGCAATGTAAAACAGCACACCGTAAAGAACATCTTTCTGGGTTGTCTCCACATCGTCGTAAACCCGAGTGGCAAGGGCCCACGAACGCTCAGAGGCTTCGAAAAATTGGTCGTATTGAAGACTGTCCAAAGTGGTTTTGGCCAGGTCCAACTGTTTCAGCCCGGTCTGCTCAAGATTGCGGATGCGCTCGTTGAAAATTCCCCGTTTCTCTAGATTGGCAATGCGGGGCGTCAGCAGGGTCCACATATCCCGGGCAACTTTATACCCGGTTCGGTATATTATCGGCCAGTCATCCACCAGATAACCATCGCCCAGAGGATTGTCCTTGCTGGCATTTAACAAAATCATCTTTTTGCGCAGAACACTGTCAGACAGGGTCATTTTCAGCGGGGTGCCGTCTTCTAAAAATACAGTCGTGATGCTGGATGCGTTGCGGTAATATGAAATCCAGGTGTCAAGACGGCTGAGAAAATAATGCAGGGGATCGGCCTCGCGCCGGCCGTCGATCACATCGCCTTTATGAAGATAGTGAAATGTGCGCGGCTCGAGGAGATTGAACAGGGTGATCCCTTTGCTGGCGAACATAATGAGATCGGTCTCCATGTGGCGACGAAACATTTTTACACGGTAGGCGTTTTTACCGGTTTGTTTTTTGTCAATTGTCCATTTTACGGCACCGCTCGTTTCGTCAAATTTATACCCTTCGAAAATCACTTTGTGATAACTGTGTTTACTATCTGCGATGCCCCGAAGATGAAATTTGCCCATGTGGTCCACAATCGTGTAATACCTGGCCGGCCCCTGATAACATAGCAGCACAGACCCCGGCGCCGGCTTATCGGCAAACAACTCTCCGTGCCGAAGAAATTTGGCATTCCCGTTGATTTCGGCAATCCCATTGCGGGGGAATATACCTTCATGGATTTTGGGTGCGCCGGCAAGATGTTGAACCAATCCCGCCACCACGGCACTTTGCCTGAGGGCGAATTCAAAATTAACATCTTCGGGTGCGTCGCCGGGAGTGCCCCAGGCCGACCGGGCATCGTGGGTGGTAACAAATGTGAATCCATGGATTCCTGCCAGGGCGGTAACCTCGCCGCCTAAAGCGGGGCGATCCAGAAAATAACTCTGCCAGGAACGACGACGGCTGGGTCGCAAGGTGTCTTTGTAAATTCCCTTAATGTCGAGTGAGTTCTCAACGTCCAGAGCCCCGGCCCGCAACACCTCTTCCAGCAATGCATAAGCCTCGGAGCGATTAATCCTGGGTCTGAATGGATATTGCCAGCCATAATCGAAGGCGCCGAACCCGTCGCCGTGACTGGAAAGATGCAAAGATACCGCTGCAGTCAAATCGTAGATCTGAGCCTGACCGCGAAACGCTCTGGCACTGTCCAGCAGGGCCTGCTGAGATCTGGCATCGGCAAGAATGGCACTCTGCTCATCAATTGCCTCGGGCACCAGACGGGCAAGCATCCCCTGCTCATCAGGTAACAAATTCGTAAAGGCCGGCTTCCACAGCAACCGCCGCAGCAACTGCCTCTCGGCGGCCAATTTTTTGATGACGTCTTGATTCTCTGCGGTGTTCTCACGCATCCGCAGCCGCATCAAGCGGCGGGAAATACCATCGGATACCGTTTTTATCCGTTCTTCAAGGGCCGCCTTGACCAGGCTCTGACGTTCTTCAGCGGCCGGATCTTCAGGGTCTGCAGTCTCAAATGTCGCATTTTTTAATGCTTTAATTGTATTACGGGATTTCTTGATCAGTTCCTTCAGATCTCTCTTCATTTCGCGCTGGATTTTTGACCGCGTCGTAATGCTCCACATCAACTCCCGCAGTCCGGCCAGCGCCTGGGCATGACCGCTGGTGGCAACCAGGATGACCGTTCGCTGGGGAGGATTATCCTTCAAAAGGCGGGCCAGATTTAAAAGAGTCGCCACGCTGCAGGCTTCATCCGCCCCGGGCGACAGCCCGGTAACCCAGGCGGTGCTGTCGTAAAATGCTTCCACCATCACCGATTGTTCCTGGAGCTCGGGATCGGTGCCGGGGACAATGCCATAAACATTTTGGGAGATAACGTTTTCCCAATTCATTTTCGATGCCAGATGGACGTCCTCGGCCATACGCCCGGCAGTTTTGGTTTCAAAGCCGGGGAACAGAGCCTGAAGCCGGTCAATCGATATCCAGAAACGCGGAAATTGAATGGGAGAAAGTTCAAATTTTTCTTCGAATAGGATTCTGGACGATTTTCCTCGATCAACGTAAATCAGGGCCTTGGCGCCCAGGTCGGCAACATAGAGCCAATTTTTGCCGGAATCAAGCTCCATCAGGATGATAGACCCTTCGATGGCTTTGCCGTTTAGATCAGGCAAATCACCCTTGCCGACGTAAATCAGGGGCGCTTGAATTCCGGAAGGAGGAATGGTTTGAGGCGTAACGGCATTGCCCAGCAGCGACCGGATGGGAATCGATAAATCGCGAGCCGGTATGCTTAAGGTGCTCTTTTCATCCAGAATGACGGGAACCGCAAAGTCTTGGGTTCCGACGGTTTCAAAACCGAGTTGTTCAAACCGTTCTCTGATATAGGCTGCAGCGGCCTGGTTGCCGTCGGTCCCTGTACTGCGGTCGACCAAAGTAGACAGTCGAAAGACGGTCTCCTTGAAAGCCTCCTGTTCGGTGGCCGCTGCATAGGTGGCTGGTATTGAAAAAAGAAATAAAATAATAAAAGTGACGCTTAAAAATATAAAGTTGCGGGGTGCGATGTGCGCGTTGCGATGTGCGCGTTGCGGGGTGCAGGGTGCGGGGTGCGCGGTGCGAACCGCTGGCCGCTGGCGGCTGGGGGCCGGTAGCTGGTAGCTGGCTGCCGGTCTGTGAAACTGAGGCTCCGGCGCTGGCATATATTTAGCTAATCCAGTATTATTGAATCTTTTATGTGATTGGAATTCTTTCATTTGCTAATAATTGGATTGAATTAACAAGTAGTATACAGCTATTTAAGGCACTATAGGCCAGAACCAAGGGGCGCCAGAGGCCAGTAACCAGTAACGCGTAACCCGCAACTCGTAACTCGCGCCTCGCAACCCGCGCCTATTCCCGCGATCCAATTTGACCGATAGAAATTGACAGTTCTTCGCGATCCTCGATTTTGTCCACGCGACCATCCCTTATCCAGATCACCCGGTCGGAAACATTGAGCATTTTGAAATCGTGGGTGGCCGAAATCACGGTTACACCCCGTTCCTGACTCAGCCGCTTTAACAACGCAATGATCTCTTCTCCGGTGGTCAAATCAAGGTTGCCGGTGGGTTCGTCAGCCAGGATAATAGCGGGGTCATTGGCAAGGGCCCTGGCAACAGCAACTCGCTGCTGCTGACCACCGGACAGTTCAAAGGGTTTGTGGCTGAAACGATCACCCAGACCAACCAGATCAAGCAGTTGCAAGCCTTTTTCAACGGCGGCGTCGTTATTCATGCCGGCAAAAATCATCGGCAGGGTCACATTCTCCAGGGCCGTCATGACCTGGATAATGTTAAAGGTCTGAAAAATATAGCCTATTTTGCGGCAACGCAGCCAGGCCAATTCGTAAGCATCCAACTGGGCGATGTCGACCTCATCGATGAACACCTTGCCGGCGGTCGGCTTATCCAGTCCGCCGATCATGTTAAAAAGCGTACTTTTGCCGGACCCGGATGGCCCCATAATGGAAATGTAATCACCTTTAACAATCTCAAGATCTACACCTTTGAGGGCCTGGACATTGATCTTTCCGAGTTTAAATACTTTGGTAACACCCGTAACTCGAACGATACTGCCAGCTTCTGCCATGGCATCTCCTTGTCGTTTCACTCAAGGCACTTTCAGTGCCAGCTCCTAGCCGATAGTTCCTAGCTGATAGTTAAAGGATCCAATCTATTTTACTTCCCACCTTCCGCATTCCGACTTCCACCTTCTGTCTTCTATTTTCTGACCTCTGTTCTCTGTCTTCTGTCCTCTGTCATCTGGAACTACTGCTCCACCCGCATCGCTTCCACCGGCTGCATTCTGGCCGCGATGAGGGCCGGATACAATACCCCCAGCAGGCTCAGCAGACAACCGACGCCGGTGGCAATCAGGACAGAAACGGCCAGACTACCCAATGAAATCAAGGCCAGCGCCTCAAACCCGAAGCGCAGCCAACCGTTGAGCAATGAAAAAACAGCACCTATAAGTGCGCCCATGCCGGCTCCGACCAGACCCTGCATTCCGGCTTCGAGAATAAAAAGGCGCAGGATGAATCGATCCAGGGCGCCCAGACATTTCATGGTACCGATTTCCCGAAAACGCTCGGTCACAGCCATCAGCTGGGCATTTACAATCCCCACGACACAGACCAGAAGCGATAGAATGACAAGCCAGCGTTGCTTGGGGCTGCTGCCCACCGTGGAATCTCCCTGCTCGAGATCATATCCCGAACGAACCAGCAGCTGCCGCAATTCGGGATCCTGCTTGGCCAGCATACCGTTGGCGATGTCGTTGCTGACACCCACAAAACTCAAAAATGAAACGGCCAGCACCAGGCTCATGGTCGTGATGAGAGACCTGAAAAACCTGACTTTAATGCTTTTGATGGAGATCTCCACAGATTTTAAAAAAGGAAGTTTGACCTGTCGCTGCACATGACCGGTTTCCTTTTCCGATTCTGATAGAATTTTTCTTTCGGGCATAATCAGATCCCTGTGTTGATAAACCTGACAACCGCTGAAAAAAGAGGGTTGTTTATAGCTCTTAATAGTGCAAGTAATAGATAGGGTTCAAGCTAGGGGTTACGCCCCTAACGGAATGGTGGAATGCTGAAATATTGGGAAAATGGGTCTTGGTCTCCAGCTCGTGACGCTCGCGGCTCCAGGAGAGGATTTTGTAATATTGAGTAAATGGGTTGCCGAATACAGCTTGATTATAGGGTGTTAAGATGGACAAAATCCTTTTGAAACCCACAATTCCTTGGTTCCCCTATTCCATTATTCCATAATTGAAGCCAAATCTCCGGTCTCAAAAAAGTCCCCCCATTTTCTTTAGTTGTAGAGATTCTGAATTATTCCAATTAGCGGGGATGACGATTTAGTAAAGCCCATTTGTAGCTTGTTACTGGAAAATTGGCAATGGCTTTTTTGTCGGATGATAAGAATTCCTGCAATGAATTCAATATTTTTCGGTATAACTTCAAGGCCGGAAACTGTCTGATAATGAACTACCCCGGCGCAAGGGGCGTGGAATTAATCCCTCTTCCACCTCCGGCGGATTAAAATCAAAATTAGAAAACTACCAATTAAAAAATATGGCCCTGGGTTTCAAACAAAAACCGTGCATTGGCATCCTTCAGTGCTTTTAACACATTCGATTTGAATTGTAAACGAGAATGGTTCCTATTTAGGGCTGCGCCGGATCCGCCGGCGGAGAACCAGGCAAGTGCTTGCATAAAGAAATTATGCCATCAAATTCAAAATAAGATACTAGATTTTTCGAATCAAATAGACCCCGTCGCGCACACTCAGCATCACCTTTTCCGCCCGGCTTTCCAGCCTGACCTTTTCATTGAAGGCCGCTATGGCCCTGGCATTTTCATTGGTAATTTTCTTTTTGAATATCTTAAAGCGCCAGAACACATTATCCACAAAAATAATACCACCGGAGCGCAAGATGCGCAGAGCTTCATCAAAGTATAGGCCATAAGAAGGTTTATCCGCATCGATGAAAACAAAGTCTTCACTCTTATCAGGTATCGCTTTGAGGGATTGAAGGGCGGGGCCCAATTTCAGCTGAATTTTCTTACCATAGGGGCTTTTTGCAAAATACCGCAATGCAATTTCGGCAAACTCCCGACTGTTCTCACAGGTTGTCAGCGTACCGTCTTCCGGCAGGGCCTCAGCCATTATCAGGGCCGAATAGCCGGTGAATGTCCCCACCTCGACCACTCGCCTGGCATTTGAAATTTTTATCAGCATCTGGAGCAGCTTGCCCTCGACTTTTCCAATGCTCCAGCGAGAACGCCCGGTGATTTTTTCGGTTTCCGCTGTAAGTTCTTCCAGCAGATGGGAAACCTTGTCTGTGTGGGCATCCACATAGTCCTCGACGATTTTAGCCATTTCAGCTTCCATGATCAGCTCCCGGTCAGTTTAAGCTATCTTTTTGTTCAGCCTTCGTTTAAGCTCGTGATGTTTACCCCAAAAAATCGCCTTTAGATTTAAATAGATTAAATCCAGTTTGGAACGCCATGAACCGCTGAACACAGCCCGTTTAACGATGGTATCACCGGTGTGTTGGTAAACAATTAGCCAAATAATATTTTGCAATATTTGCCTGAGCGTAGGTGGAAATACTTTCGGCGCAAAACCCCAGCTGCTGGCCATTCGCTCACGCAGGCGGTCAAGGGTTACATCCCCTTCAGTGATATGTCCTTCTTCCAAAGCCTTTTGAGTCAGTGGGTATCCGGGAAAATACTGCAGCGAATATACATTGAAATTTAAGGGTTTTGGCAATTGCAGCAGAAAACCGATCGACTCTTTTAAGGATTCTTCGGTGTCCCAGGGAATATCCATGATTAAGTCATAGCGGATTTTCACCTTCTGGCGGGCAATCTCATTGGCGATTTTGATCATTTCTTTGTTTTTGCCGGGCCTGGTGAACACCTTGTTCCGGATGTGATCCGTACCGGCCTCTAGGCCGAATTTGAGTCGATGCAGACCGCATTTTTTTAAGCGGGCAATAACCGATGGATTTATCAGGGTTGGATTATATTGAATTTTAAACGGCAGCCCGACCTCTTTGGGATACAGGGCCTCGAATTCGCTCAGCCAGGCTTCCTGAGTCCCAAAATTTTCATCCTGAAACTCCACGATCCTCTTTTTGTTTCCGGGAATTGCCAAAATTTCCTTCAATTCAGCAATCACATTAGAAACGGATCTTCTGCGGACAAAACGGCCCAGATTTTTAAACATCGGCCGCAATAGGCTATTCACACAATATGAACACTGGAACGGACACCCGCGCGCGGGCATTATATCCAAAAGAGGAAATGACAGGGCTGGGTCCTTGGTGGTTAAAGTATTCGACCCAATAAAATAAAACGAATCTTTAGCATAGGCCGCAAAGGGGATGGAATCTAAATTCTGTATTAACAGTCGCAGGGGGTTTTTAACGATATTTCCGTTTTTATTTACCCATAAGTTGGGGATCTGGTGATAGGCTTTTTCATCTCGTATCGAAGTAACCAGGTCGGTTATGGCGCCCTCTCCCTCTCCCAGACAGATCATGTCAGCTTCTTTAATGCTGGCCTCCGGCATTATGGTTGGATGAATGCCACCCCAAACGACCGAAGCCGATGAGTTCTCCTTGATCATCTTCGTCAATCGTTTAGCCGTAGATACATACGGCGAGTAGACACTCAGGCCGACAAGGCTGGGGTTTAGGTCAGCGATTTTCTCTTTGAATAAACCCTCCTCTGTGGCGGTGGGCGGCCGAATAGCATTCGTATAGTGATTTTTTAAGAAAATAGAGTGCGGCTCAATGCCTTCAATATTTTCTAGCACTGAGTGCAAACCACGGATGGCCAGGTTCTGATACTTATACAAAGCGACCAGAACGACGGTTATGGGTTCTGAATATCGATTCATAACAATAGTCTCTAAGTATTAAGCCAAGGCTTACAGGTATTTTTTTGGGGCTCTGCAGACACCCTCATTGTTGCCGGCCGGTCACCGCCGGATAGTGGCGCCTCAACGGCAAGGCCGCTGCCGCCTTAGATACCAACACCTGGCTCAGGGCACCATGCGCTGGGCCCCGGGTGCCTGTTTCCCCCACCGACTAAGAAAGCGGGCGGCATTGGCCGCCCCGTCAAGGCTGATCGGCACCTCGCCGGCGACCCTGCCCTGCTGAAGCATTTGAGCCAGGTGCCGGCTCAATCTGGCCGGCTGAATATCGGCCTCCTTTAATACTCTCATCTGCAGAAAATTTTTAATTTTATCAACGCGCAGGGTTTGTTCCTGCTGCCGCGCATACGGGAACACCAGTGCGGGCACTTTTGTAACGAGCAGATTCATACAGGTGTTGTATCCGGCCAGGCTGACCGATAGATCTGCGGCCGACAGGTAGTCCAGAAAGCGCTTCGTGTAACGCCGGATGCGCCTGCCGGGGGCCGACCGCGCGGCAAGCCTTTCATATTCTTGCGGGTCCATGAAAGGCCCGCAAAATACTTCGAGCCGCAAGGACGGTTGGTCGCCAAATAATTCGCAGGCATCCAGCACAGATTTCAGCAGATTGAAGCCGGAGCGCCCACCTCCGGCACTGGCCACAATAAGTTTTCCCCCGGAAGCTATCTTCAGCTCCCGCCGCAACCTTTGGCCGGCCGCCGGATCTGCCTGCTGGGCGATAAACCCTGTGTATACCAGTGGGATCTTGATGTCTTGCGCCCGGCTGAACGTTTCGTCCAGCCGCTGCAGTCCGGCATCGGAGTGGATCAGCAAAGCATCAAAGTAGTGGTTTAATTTTTGCAAAACCCTTTTTTCGTAAGCCGGCGGATCCTTTTTTTCCACCAGAATATCCCGCAGACTGCAGACGGTTTTGACGCGACCGAATTTACCTTCACGGATATCTTCCAGCAGTGGCTCCAGTTCGAAACCAAAAATGGAGCGGCCAAAAGGATAGAGCTCGACAATGAAAAGATCCGGCTTTTTCTTTTTAAACAGCGAATAAAGCGTGGTTTGGCGTTCCCGCTGAATGTGTTCAACACTTTGGCCGGGGTCGCCGGGAATCAACCGCGTAAATTTTTCATCCATGTACAGCACCGGCAGCCGGACAAGTTGAACATGATCCGGCAGGTCCACCTCAACCTGCTGTCCGCCGGCAATCAGGGTCACGTCATGGCCTGCAAGCGCCCGCGCAAACTCCAGGCTGCGAACCAGATGGCCCATGCCCCAAACATACTGACAGTAAAATATAATGTTCATAATTGAAGAAAAAGCCAGTCAAAAAACCTTTGCGCCTGCCAGGTTTTTGAAATTGACGAGTTGTATTTTTTTGTGGCTGATCAGTGCCTTCAAGAGCGTCTCAAGAAAATCAAAAGCGGCAGCGTTCATCATCTGGTGATGAATCATAATTCCGCAAAAGCCGGATGCGATGGCCTGCTCAAACTCCCGCCCTAGATTATTCCAACCGGCTGCCGGATACCGCTCCTTGCGTGTGTGCAGATCGACATTGACATAAAAATCCGGCAATCCTCGGGGCGAAAGCGGCTTGCTCCCGCGGCTGCGGGAAACGGCAGCATAACCCAGATCTTTCAATACCTCAAGGGTATTGGTGCTGCAACGATTCCATGGGGGTGTAAATACCGGGTAAAAGGCCTCTGCCATTAGCTGCTCCAGGCGGCATTTGCCCCGCGTAAGATCCTGTCTGATTTCCGATAAGGAGCGGGCGTCGCCAAACTCCTTTTTTTTACCTTCGGCTTCATGATTGACATGCCGCCAGCCGTGCTGAAACCAGCACCAGCGCGAAGGATTATTTTTTTCAAAACCGTTGAGATACTGCCAGCGTTCAGGGGTCAGCCAGGCCGGCACAATAGCCAAGGATAGGGCAACGCCGTATTTTGCGAAAAGATCCATCATCCGTTTGAATTGCAGCCCGGGAACGCCGACGTCATCGGCCCGAAAAAAAAGGTAGACCAGGCCCTTGGATTCAGCTTTTTCGCAGCCGGATCGGATATATTCATCGATGCGCGCATCCAGATCCGACGGAAGGCGACGCCAAAGAGCGGGGACGTTAGGTTGCATCAGTGGTTCCCCCCGTGGGTAGTCAGCCAGTTTTGAATACAGGCGGCGGTAGTCGCGGCACCGTCCAGATTAACAGTTGCAGCCGGCAGGTTTGATTGAGACAATTTTTGATCCATCATCGCGGCCAGGCGATCCGGTTGAAGGTCTGAATCCTTTAAAACTGTCAACACCCCACGGTCGGCCAGGCGCTGGGCCCGCAGTCGCTGTTCGCGATTCTGGGAAAACGGCCATAACAGTGCCGGCACCCGGGTGGCCAGAATGTTCATGGTTGTGTTGTATCCTCCCATACTGACGGACAAATCGGCCGCTGCAAGATAGGATATAAAATCTGCCGTAAATTTATCCACCTGCACCCTGGCAGAGACCATTTTTTTTAAACCGTCAAAATCCTGGGAGTTTAAAAATGGTCCGGTAAAAACCTGCAGCCTGCAGTTGCCCATTTCCAGGCGCGAAAAGGCCCGGATCACCGCTTCCAGAAGCGGGGCCCCGACATTGCCGCCGCCGGCACTGGCAACTATTAAAGCCTCGCTGTCACCCATATCCAATTGTTTTCGAATTCTCTGTCCCGCAGCCGCTGAAGGTTTGGGTGCAATATAGCCGGTATAATCCACCGGGATTGATATTTCATCAAATGGCCCGAAGGTTTCGCGAATTTCTACCAGATCGGGATCTGCATGAACCAGTACCCGATCAAAATAGCGGTTGAGGGTTTTGACCACCCTGGCTTCGTGCTTGCCGTGATCATCCTTTTCCACGAGGATGTCCCGGACGCTGCTGAAAACACCGCAGGGCGCCAGTCGCTTCTCCCGTAAGGCTTTCAAAACCGGGTCGAGCTCAAATCGGAAAGCCTTGCGGCCAAACGGATAAAGCTCGACCAAAAACAGGTCCGGTTTTTCCATTTCAAAAAGGGCCAGCAGCCGCTTTTGGCGTTCTTCTTTGACCTTGTCAACCGTCAGATTTTTTGCGCTGCTAAAAAGCCCTTTAAAGGCCTGATCCATTTGAAGGTCGGGCAGACGAAATTCACGGACATGCTCCGGCAGGTCGGTTTCAACGGGAGGACCGCCGGTGACCAGAATTACCTGATGAGCGGACAGAGCCCGGGAAATCTCAAGACTGCGAAAAAGATGGCCGACACCCAGAACATGCTGGCAATATTGGATGATTTTCATAATTATAGGTTCAGGGTTCAGGGTTCAGGGTTCAGGGTTCTGAAGGTCAGATTTGCTTTAACCTTTGAACCATATAAGGCGGACAAGCCTCTGAACATTGAACCCTGAACGGTTAATCAACCAAACTATCAATATCAATCCGACCATTTACCTCTGTGCTTTTTCCGGGCCGGGCGGAAAAAAACTGCTTAAATCCAAAGGTTTTAAGAATGGATATGAGTTTTTGATTGTGCTCGTTGAACGGGAAACAGTACAAATCAGGTGCAAAACCCAGATTATCCTGGATCCAATTCACACACAGCTGGGTATCATATTTAATATAATCTTCCCATTGGGTTTCCGACCGCCTGATGAGCATATCATCTTTAAAGTAATAACCCTGGAAAGCAAGCTTGGAGCGAATGCTCAGATCCTCGGTGGCTATTTCGGGCCGGTTTCCAAAACGCGCCAATTTCCACGGGCTGGGAGGTTTTTTCTTGCTTGCATGGGTGCGGGATAAAATCACGTCATGAAAATGACTGTGGACACCAATGTGCACATTTGATTGGGCTGATAACTCCTGAATTTCTTCCAGGGTCATGAAATGGTCAAACCGATTTTCTATAAATGCCCGATAGGCATACTTTTTGGTTTTTAAATGGGAAAGATATTCACCGGCATACTGCCGCCGGGCCGGGCCAGGCTGAATAAAAGATGTCGTAATAAAAAAGGTTAATTCCCGGGGGTGGTTTTTTAAAAGCGGAAAATAATAATATTGCGAAAAAAGACCATCATCAAAGGTCAGCCGGTATTGATCCAGATCCAGATCAAAATATTCCTTGCGGATGTCGTGAATCATCAGGTAGGGTTTCATATTATCGAGTTGCGCCTTACGGGTTGCGGGTTACGGGTTGCGCTTCAAGTTAGAGGTTTGAGGTTGGAGGTTTGAGGCTGACAAGCAGAATGTTCAGGCCTCCAACCTCTAACCTCTAACAACCGGGGCTTTGAGCAGTCATCCCTGTTTCACGAATCAACTATTTAGCTAATAAACTAATCCATGGCAATCGCATTCAACTCTTCCACCTTGAGCCCATCCTGGTCATGGACAAGACGGTGAAGCTGATATGGTTTAAGCAGGGGAGGTTCGGTCGCCAGAAATTTCCGGCCGCACAGATGATAAATCAGGCTTTTAACCACCCCCTCATGGGTCACCACCAGGATGTTGTTTCCGGGCCATTGAGCGGCAGCTTCCAGCAGGGCTTTTTGGCTTCTTTCTAGAACAGTCCGGCGATCCTCACCCCCCGGCGGGCAAAAAGCCCAGCCGGCACTTGCCTGCGCGTCTAATTCATGCGGAATCTCTGTTTTTAACTGCGTAATGGTTTTTCCCTCCCATTGGCCCCAGTCCTGCTCTCTAAGCCGGCCATCGGTGGTCAATGAAATATTTAAACAAACATTGATTAATTCGGCCGTTTCGCAGGCACGTCCGGTATCGCTTGCAATTATGCGATCCCACGCGAATTGCTTTAAAACATGCCCCCAGCGGGCGGCCTGGCGATTTCCGCCGGCCGTCAACGCTGAATCGCTCTGACCCTGAATTCTTTTTTCCAGGTTCCAACGGGTCTGGGCATGGCGAATAAGCCCAAAGTGGGTGATATCGTTTGCTAAGACCATAGTTCTAACCGGCGGTCACATCCTTTTGAACTTTGGCGGGTTGACTTCCAGGCTGAACCAGTCTGGTCAGCACCCGTTCGATTTCCTGATAATTTTTCTTCAAATCGTGCCTGTTGCGCACATAGGCGGCTGCGGCCTGACCCATTTGTCGTCGCAGTCCTTTGTCGCCCAGCAGGCGCTTAACTGCATCCACAAAGGGCGCCATTTCAAAAACCGGCACCAGAAAACCGGTTTTCAGATCTTGAACGGCTTCCGGAACCCCGGCGTTGTCAAAGGCGACCACCGGTAGTCCGCAGGCCTGGGCCTCAAGAAAGACCATCCCCAGGGATTCTCCAATACCGGGAAACACAAACAGGTCGGCGGCACTGTAATAGCGGTAAAGTCCGCGTCGCGGAATTTTACCGACAAACCGAACCCTGCCCGGTATCTGCTCGGCGGCCAGTTTCTCAAGGGTTTTCCTTTCTTTGCCATCGCCGGCAATGACCAGCTGAAACGGATGCCCCTGGCGGCCAAGTTCACCGCAGGCCCGGATTACCCACTTCAGACCCCGGGTTTTGACATCCCGTCGAAACATGGCAGCTGAAAAAATGACGGGTTCATCGTTTGGACACCATTGACCTCGCAATTCATCCCGGGCCCTTCCGTCAAAGGTGAATTCTTCCGGGTCCAGGCCCGGGGCCACATAGGTTATCCGGTCATCGGGTATCAGCCTTTTGAGATTGATCAAATCAACCTTTTTATTGGTAAATACATGGTCGGCGGCAAGCAGAGTGGCTTTATTTAAATAAAAGCCGGGCCGGGTTTTAATTGTGCGTCTGCGTTTGGTGGCGTATATTCCCTGGAAAATAACATAGGGGATTTTCATTTTTTTTGCAGCCGGCGGCCCCAGAAGGTCCGGCGCTTTATAATAGCTGTGATAGGTAAACCATAAATCCACGGGGTTGGCCGCAAACTTCCGGACCGCCTGTTTTCTCTCCCAGAGCAGCCGGGGCCAAAGCCAGGGTTTCCAGTATATCCAGCGGCACCTCAGGGTGCTGGCCGTCAGGACCTGATGACCGCCGTTTAAAAGGTAATCGCAAATACCTGTGGCCGTGACCAGATCGCCGGATGGATGCGCATGGCCCAAGGGCTTGAAGGGTGCGTAAAAAGCGATTCGCAATGGGTGCCGGTCGCTGGTTGCTTGTCGCTGATCTCTGGTCACTGGTTGCTTGTCTCTGGTCACTGGTTGCTGGAAACACCAGATAATAGTGTGCTGTCCTACAAATAAGTTACAAAACGAATGTCACTCCCGCGAAGGCAGGAGTCCAGTTTGAATCCACCTGGATTCCCGACTGCCAGACTGTGCCGTAATTTAAAAACCGCTTAAGTTCTGCCCGTCATGCCGGACCTGATCCGGCATCCAGTAT
>Ga0075306_1000042_pt1 | contig 33900 bp, 30 predicted proteins | sample Joice_CattailNLC_FD_120074 | JGI IMG/M metagenome (GOLD analysis project Ga0075306, IMG submission 120074) | Natural and restored wetland microbial communities from the San Francisco Bay, California, USA, that impact long-term carbon... | ecosystem: Environmental > Terrestrial > Soil > Wetlands ... | reverse complement strand
CGGCGCACTTAATTTGGGAGCAGGAAGTCGTCCGCCGCAGGCGGATCGCCCCGACCATCTTATATAATCTGCCCATATGCCAGGTCATTCAGTGATCACTATATATGTGCTTAAAGGAAAAATGGCTCAAAAAGGTCGAAAAAGAAGGCCTCCTATCGATTGCCGATGAATTGAAAAAAACCATCGACCATTCCAAAAAAGCAAACCGCCACTTAGAGCAAGCCGGTTACCAACTAAGAAATGTTATACTTCCTTTAAACTTCCTGGCATTAAATTTGCCAATATCCCCTGGCACAGGGATTAATTTGGCATTTACCTCCATTTGCATCCTTTACCTCTTCAGCGCTAAATCGGCCCTGCAGGAATCGGCCTGCAGGGTCGATTTATTTCCTGATTTACAATAACGAAAAAGCCTTGACATATGGCAGTTTACGTATAAAATATACGTAAACTTGCAAAAGGAAACAAATATGAAAACAGCTACTGTGGGAGAAATCCAAAAAAACTTCAGCAGAATTTTAAAAGAGATAAAGGCCGGGGAAGAAATAGCGGTAACAAGGCGAGGCAAACCGGTCGCAAAAATAACCGCCCTGGGTCCCAAAAAAGAAATAGACTGGCCTGATTTTTACAATGAGGCAATTGAATTAAAAGGTAAACCTGCCGGCGAGATCGTAATTGAAGAAAGAGAGGATAGAGTTTAAGTGGTTTACGTGGATACCAGTGTAATCGTTAAACTGTATTTCAAAGAAGAATATTCCCGGAATACCTCCATTTGGCTGAAGGAGAACGATGAAGCCATTCCGCTGACGAGTTTGCATGAACTGGAATTCATCAATACCATCCATCTAAAACAATTCAGGGCTGAACTTACTCTGGATGAAACCCGTCTTATCATGTCAAGGTTCGAAGAACACGAAAAATGTGGCGTATATTATCGGCCTCAATTAGATTGGTCGGCAGTGTTTATCCATGCCATTGATCTGTCAAAAAAGCATACGGCAAGCATTGGCTCGCGATCATTGGACATCCTCCACGTTGCTTCAGCTTTATCGATTAACGCCGACCGGTTTCTGACGTTGGATGACAGACAGACCGGGCTGGCCGCGCTCGCCGAATTGAAAATAGAAAATATCAAGAAATGATTGAAGGTCGGCCGCAGAAGGCTGGGCGGCACCTGTCGCAGGCAAGCTTGCTGTTAGCGCGTTTGTCAGAATAAAACCAGCCCATCCGATGTGTATGAACGCATTAAAAACATTGTCCAGAACTGAGCATCGATTTTTTGCTTGATTCACTCGCCGGCGGTATGGCGGCGATCACAGACTCAAATTAAATCTACTCGACGAAGATCTTTTCCACCGGCGCGCTGATCACCTCTCCGATGATTTTAGAGGCCGCCACACCCTCATCAATGAGCCTGCTAACCAGCGCATCGGCCTGTTCTCTTTTTACGCAAATCACCAATCCCCCGGAGGTCTGGGGGTCAAACAGGATATCCTGGATAAGCGGGTCCACCTCCGACGAGAATTCGATCATGCCCAGGCGAAACTCTTTGTTTTTAAAAGTCCCGCCGGGCATCATCCCCATCTTGGCGTACTCAATTGCTTCCGGTAAAATGGGGATTTGACTTGAATCCAGTCGCAAGGCCATCCCGGAGTCCTCCACCATCTCGGCCAGATGGCCCAGCAACCCAAAACCGGTGATATCGGTGCAGGCCTGCACGGAAAATTGCACCATTACTTCAGCAGCAGTGCGATTCAATGCCGCCATCATGCGCGAGATGTTTTCGGTGATGGCTTCAGAAGCCATTCCACGTTTTATGGCCGTGTTGATGACACCGGTACCCAATGGCTTCGTCAGCACGAGACGGTCGCCGAACTTTAAATTTTTTTTCGTTACAATTTTTTGCGGGTGTATGAAACCGGTAACCGAAAGACCGTACTTCATTTCGCTGTCTTCAACGCTGTGACCACCTAACAAAACGACCTCGGCCTCCTTTAATTTGTCCAGCCCGCCCTGGAGGATTTGCCGCAGGATAGCGATATCCATTTGCTTGAGCGGAAATCCCACCAGATTCATTGCCGTTTTCGGCACACCACCCATGGCATAAATATCGCTCAGGGCATTGGCCGCCGCAATTTGACCGAACCAGTAAGGATCGTCAACAATCGGCGTAAAGAAATCTACGGTCTGGATGATAGCCAGTTCTTCTGAAACTTTATACACCCCGGCATCATCCGCTGTTTCCATGCCAACAAGGACGTTGGCATTGGTGGGAATTTCCAGGTCGCAAAGTGCCCGCGCCAGGTCCCCCGGCGGCAGTTTGGAAGCTCAGCCGGCACCGGCGACAGTCGTCGTTAAACGGATTTGATCAATTTTTATCATTGGGTAATCCCGTCGTCCTATTTCAGGTCATCTCTTATCTTTTCAAGTATACTAAAAGAAACAATTCAATATAGGGATTCAATGGCCGGAATTCAAGATCCAATTCAAGCCCTCGAATTTAGCCCCTACTGGATGAAGCAAAGACCTTGGGGATGTCCTGCACAATTTCCTGGTTTTGTTCGCGTATGAATAATTTTGAGCATAAGACCAAAATATTTATTGACAATATATAAATAAAGATATAAATTATGGTCAAATGATCATAAATTGTTCAGGAGATATACCATGCCGCGTCCCAGAAAGCCGAGATTTGTATCAGGATATCCAACGCTGACAGCATTTATTCCCGAGGGCGTTCCGATAACCGGAGAGGTTTTTTTGTCGGTTGAGGAACTCGAAGCCATCCGGTTGAGCGATTTTGAAAGTCTGGATCAGGAATCCGCAGCCAATTTGATGGAAGTATCCCGGCAGACCTATGGCCGGATTTTAGCCCATGCCCGCAGCATTATTTCCGAGGCTCTGGTAACCGGCAAAGCGCTGAAAATTGAAGGCGGTGACTATGAATTTAGAGGCATCGGCGGGCGACGGCACCGAGGCGGCGGCAGAGGTCAAGGCCGGGGTCAGGGCATCGGGCGAGGCCCGGGCCGGAGCAGGCAGTCTTAGCATATCACCCAATCAACTGCTCAACTAATCAACTGCAATTGAAGGGAGGTGAGCAATATGCCCCAGGGAGACAGAACAGGCCCTCAGGGTCAGGGTCCCAAAACAGGACAAGGCCGGGGAAAATGCAGCCCCAAAGGCGGAACCCCCGCACCGCAGGGTCAAGGCGGTAGGGGAGCCGGCAAGGGCCAAAGCCGGGGATCGGGCCAGGGCACCGGCCGGGGCCAGGGCAAAGGCCGAGGCAGCGGACAGGGCCGCGGCAGGCGGTCTTAACAAATCAACCAATCAACGAAAATTTAAGGAGGTGATCTTATGCCAGGATTTGACAGAACAGGTCCAATGGGTGCCGGTCCCATGACCGGCGGTGCCAGGGGGCGTTGCAACCCGGTAACAGCTGCAACGGTAGCTGCCTATGCCGGCGGTTACGGCTATGGTCGTGGTCTGGGCCTAAGACGCGGTTTTGGAGGCGGATACGGCGGCCCCGGCAGGGGCCGGGGACGCGGTTGCGGGAGACTCTCCGGGGGTTATCCACCGGCTGCCGGCCCGGCCTATTCAATAGATGCAGCCGCTGAGATGGACATGCTAAAGGCTGATGCCGTGTACATGCAGAATTCATTGGATGCCATTAACAAACGCATTGATGAGCTGACTGTAAAACCTGCTGAAGCGCCTTAAACCGGCGCCAGCCTGGGGAGGCTGCATGATACTCTCTGAATTAAGGGGTGGTCATTGGACTGCCCCTTGATTTTTAGTTTGCCGGCTGCCTTCAAAATCGAATTTAACCGCTGTTGTCTCCCAGATAAAGAATATTTTCAGCTGATCGGGCAGCTTCTTCCAGCAACCCCATGTTTCCCTGCAACCGGCCGGAACAATCATCCCCAATTTCGGATATAGCTCCAGAGCATGGGCGAAGCCAAATACCGCATTTATATTGTCTCCATCGCCCGACGATCTGACATGTCCACCATGATCCGTTCTCTGGCCCTATCGATGCCGAGGTCTTTTCGCTTGCGGTCAATATGGGCAATCATTTTCTGGGCATGCGCCACGGGATCCACCTCCAGGTCCCACATCCCGCCGTACAATTTTTCAAATTCTTTAAATATATAATCTTGAAATACCGGCGCTCCGGATACCGGCAGGCCGACGCCAAAAACCGTATAAACTCCGGAGGCCACAAAATAATGGCCAATGCTGATGGCTTTCTCACTCATCCACTCCGGAGCGCTGCCAGCGGCCGGCAAGTCGGAGATATCATTGCCCAGCCCGCCGGCTTTGACCACTTCGGTGGCGGCCAACAGGATTCGGCTGTTGTCCACGCAGGAGCCCAAATGCAAAACCGGCGGAATGCCCACGGTTTCACAGACCTCGGCCAGTCCGGGGCCACAGAAAACTTTGGCGGATTCAGGGGCCAGCAACCCCTCCATGGCACAGGCAATGGCATTGCAGCCTGTAGTGAGAACGATCACATCATTTTTGATCAGTTCTTTGACCACCGTTAGATGGCCGTCATTATGCCGGGTACGAACGTTATTGCAGCCCACCACCCCGCCGATACCCCGGATACGGCCGTTGATGATGTTGTCATTCAGGGTGTAGTAAGAACCGCGAAATGTACCGCCCAGGTGGTACTCAACAGATTCAACGCCAAAGCCGGCCACAATAGGAGCCTTTTGCTTGGGGATCATCACTTCTGTGCCCCTGTTTTCGAAATTGTCGATGGCCAGCCTGACAATCCTTTCGGCATCTTCGAGGGCATGGTGTTCGTCAAATTCGATATGAACGACATTTTCCTGCTCCATTCGCGCGATGGGGTGGGTCGTAATCAGCTTGGTGTGAAAACATTTGGCGACATTGGCCAGATTCTGAAAGATACATTGAATGTCAACCACCATGGCATCGCAGGCCCCGGTGATAATGGCCAGTTCCTGTTGCAAAAATGTGCCGCACAGGGGCACGCCGTGACGCTGCAGCATTTCATTGGCCGTACAGCAGATTCCGGACAGCTGGATTCCCTTGGCGCCTTTTGATTTTGCATAATCGTTCATCTCTTTGGTCTGGGCCACCGCCACAATCATTTCAGAAAGTACCGGTTCATGACCATGAATAATAATATTGACCATGTCTTCTTTCATCACACCCAGATTGGCTTCCGATGCCACCGGATAGGGTGTGCCAAAAAGAATATCCTGAAGATCAGTGGCCAACATCGAGCCTCCCCATCCGTCGGCAATTGCGGCCCGGGTTCCCTGTTTCATCAGGTTTTTATAATCCTGATCGACCCCGATGTGCGTCCGGTGCATGATTTCAACAATTTCCCGGTCGATGTTTCTGGGCCGAACCCCCTGCTTTTTCCAGATTTCATAGCGGGCTTTTGGCGCTCTTTTTAAATAGAGCAATTCGCCTTCGGACTTGCCCCACTCCTTCAGCGCTTTTTCACCCACTTCCACAGCTATTTCACCAATATCTCGATCCAGCGTTTTACCGTCGACCTCAACGGTGGTTTCCACCCCCAGGTATGGTGCGACTTGCAAAAGTTTGCGGGTGTCCTTGATCGTGTATGCCTCCGTTTCTTTTCTGGCAGCGGACCTAAAAACTTCGGCCACCGAACGTCCATGATCCGAATGCGCGGCGGCGCCGCCGGCAATCATCCGGATGAAGTTGCGTGCGGCAATCGTATTGGGCGTCGCACCACAAATACCTTTGCGAGTGTCTTCACCTTCGATTCCCCCTTTTGGCAATGGGAGACGACAGGGTCCCATGCCGCAGTTCTTGCAACAAATCCCCTGGGTGCCGATGTTGCAGGGCTTCATTGTTACGGCCCTGTCAAAAGCAGTTTCAATGCCCAGTTCATGGGAGCGTTGGATCATCTGTTGGGTCGCAACATCGATTGATGCGGCGACTGGATCGGCCAATTTTCTTTCTTTGGTTTCGGCTGCTTTTTTTTCATCTGCCATTGGAGGTTCCTCCTCATCTTTGAAATAGTTTCTTCCAGGGCTGGCCTTGAAGGTCCTGCCAGTTGGTTAGCGCCAGATAAAAAGCGCCCACCGCCAGTTACGCACAGTGCGTATTTTCCGGCTGCGCCGGTCATTATTTTAACGCCGGCTTTCTACAGTACCTTTGCTTTGGGTTTTAGGAAGATCCAAATAACTATTTAATATTATGTATATATCTTGGATAATTGTGGCTGCATATTATGAGCATATTCTCATAACAACATTAGTGGCTGCCGGAAGGATTGTCAAGACTTTTTTCATAACTAATTGGATTGGATTATATTAACGGAGTGAAAAACGAAGGCTGCCGCGTCGAAGCCAACGGCGAAGGCGGGCTACTATTAGGATGCACAAAAGATAGGGCTCGGCACGCCTGCTCGGGATTTGCTCCATTTAACATTCATCTCCGCCTGCATCGAACCCAAACGACCAATCATGTCCAAGATCCGATAGCGCCCGATCCCAAACACGACGTTGCCTTCCATGTCTTCGATCCAGATCTTTGATCGGATCGCAAAGGTACTACCAGGGCTAACTTGGTTTTTAAAATTATAAACCCATAATGTGTTATTATTGGTTGTTTTAAGTAATTATGAAATTATGTATATAATTTTTTTACAAAAACTATCAATAATAAACTATATCAATATTGACACAATAAAATACTTCCTGCTATATACAACTCCCGTGAACGAACTCCCGTCGTTTACTTTGCATACATGGGTGGTTCTGGGCTCAGAAATCACCCATGCTTCTTTTCGTCTTAGCGACAGAGGAATATATCATAAATTATTTTGAATACTATAAAGGAGTAACAAAATGATTAAAAGAAGACAATTTCTAGCGTATTTGGTACTGACACTTGTTTTAAGCGTATTGGTGACTCTGCCGCTATTAGCCGGTGACGAATGCACGGCTGTCTATGGGACAGGTACTTACGCCTTTAGCCTTGCAACCGGAAGCCCTGGTGAGCTTGAGATGCTAAAAGCCATTGCCGAGGTATTTAACCCCCAAAATGACACCAGGTTGTGCTGGCAAAAGGCAGGTTCCGGCAAATCCTTGCAGCTGCTCGAAGAAAAAAAGGTTGATATGGTAATGGTGCACGCACCGGCTGCCGAGAAACAAGCAGTCAACGAAGGTTGGGCGATCAAAAGGAATCTGATCGGATCCAACGAGTTTTACATCGTCGGTCCAAAAAATGATCCGGCCCATATCGCAAACGCCAAAAGCGCGGCCGAAGCTTATGCAGATATCGCTAAAACCGGATCTAAATTTTTTTCCCGGGGCGATAACTCAGGCACCCATAAAAAAGAAATGGCCGTTTGGAAACAGGCCGACATCCAGCCGGCCGGCGACTGGTATGCAGTTACCAAAACCTTTATGATGGCCACTTTGCAGCAGGCCAACGAACAGGAGGGTTATTTTATGACCGACAGCAGCACCTGGGTGGCCGCCAAAAAGGAAATGAACAACCTCAAAATACTCTTCCGCGGCGATCCCTTTCTGATTAACACCTATCACACCCTGTGCCAGCCTGAAGGTGCAACGGCCGGACAAGCCTATGCCGCCAGATTCATTGATTTCGTCGTTTCGGAGGAAGGGCAAAGCCTGATCCACAATTTCGGGATAAAAGAATACGGTGAGGGGCTGTATAATGATGCTGCCTATGCTAAGCAATACGACCACTAGCATGGGTTGCTAAACTTTAAAAATTGGGGATCATCTTTTTCGATACAAAAATGAGACCAAAGAGACGTACACAGCAAGGATAAGCCCATGAGCCAACTATTAACCACAAAAGAGGTTGCTCAATTTTTGAGCATCAACGAAAAGATGGTCTACAGTCTTATTTCCGAAAAAGGGCTGCCGGCATCCAAAATTACGGGCAAATGGTTGTTTCCGAAAAACCTGGTACAGCAGTGGATCGAGACCAATACCGTCAATTATCCCAAGACAGCTGAGAGCCCTTCAGTCTCCCAGGCAGTGCTGATCATCACCGGCAGCAATGACCTATTACTGGACAAGGTGATATCGATCTACAATGCAAATTTTCACGGCAATATTGCCGTATTCGGCAATTTGGGAAGCATGGGCGGATTGCAGGCGCTGCGGCAAAATTCCTGCCACATCGCTTCCAGCCATTTGCTCCAGGAAAATGGAGATGAATACAATTTTGAATTTGCCAGCCGGGAACTTGAACGCATGCCGGCGATTGTGAACTTTTGCAAACGCGAGCAGGGCATTCTGGTGCAAAAGGGTAACCCCAAAAAAATCAAGGCGGTTGCCGACCTCGGTCAACCGGGGATCCGTATTGTGAACCGTCCATTGGGAACCGGCACGCGGCTGCTGCTGGATCAGGAATTGAAAAAAGCCGCCGTGCGTGCGGATAAAATCGGCGGCTATAACAACGAAGTCCAGCGCCATTTGGATGCCGGGCTCGAGATACTGGCCGACCGCGCCGATGCCGGCCTCGGCATCCATGCCGTTGCCGGCTTGCTGAATCTCGACTTTGTGCCCCTGCGCTGGGAACGCTACGACCTGATGGTCTTTAAAGAACGTTTTTTTGATGCCAGTGTTCAGAATTTTATAGGCCTTTTGCATGAGAAGCATTTTTTCAAGCTTGCTGAATCACTGCAGGGTTACGATGTCCAGCTAAGCGGCCGGATGATTTTCCCCGGAAACGATGAAAGAAAAGAAACAAAAACTTTTCTCAATAATAAAAGGAGTGAAGGATGAAACGATTATTTTTGGCAGTAATTTGCTTGGCATTGATTGTGTATTTCTTACCTGTAAGCTCTCTGGCTGAAGAAAAAGTGCTTTTGATGGCCACCACCACCAGCACGGACAACACCGGCCTGCTGGATTATCTGATTCCCAAATTCAAAGAGGCAACCGGCATTGAGGTAAAATGGACGGCGACCGGCACCGGCAAAGCGCTCAAATTGGGTGAAAACTGCGATGTGGATATTCTCATGGTGCATGCGCCGGCGGCCGAGAAAAAATTCGTGGCCGACGGATTTGGGGTGGATCGGCGTGAAATCATGTACAACGATTTCGTCATCATCGGGCCTGCAGCGGATCCTGCCGCCCTGAAAGGAAAATCCATAAAAGATGCCCTGCAGGCGATTAAAGCGCAACAGGCAATTTTTGCCAGCCGGGGAGACAATTCCGGAACGCACAAGAAGGAGCTTTCCCTGTGGAAAGCGGCAGAACTGCCGGTCCCGGAGAAGGAAACCTGGTACGTTCAGACCGGCCAGGGGATGCTGGCTACCATCAATATTGCGGCGGAACGCAGCGGCTATACGATGACCGACCGGGGCACCTACATTAAATATGAAGACAACCTGAAGGGCAATCCGCCCCTCAAGATCCTGGTGGAAGGTGACGCCGCATTGTTGAATCAGTATAGCGTGATTGCGGTCAACCCCAAGCACTGTGCAAAAGCCAAATACGACCTGGCCACGCAATTTAGCGAATGGATCGCAGGGGCCGAGGCTCAACAGCTGATAAAGGATTTTAAACTTTTAGGAAAACAATTATTTACACCGAATGCAAAAATGTAGCGGACTGTCATGAATTTCTTATTGGAAGGATTTTTCCAGGCCTTTGATTTATTGCTGAGTGGCAATGCTGAAACTTATTCGGCGATATGGGCCACTGTCACGGTGTCGAGCTATTCAATCGGCAGCAGCCTGCTCATCGGGATACCTCTTGGGTTTTGCCTCGGCTATTTTGACTTCAGGGGGAAAAAACCGCTACGAACAATTGTGGATACGATGATGGCCCTGCCGACCGTGTTTATCGGACTGCTCGTTTATGCCTTTCTAACCCATCGCGGTCCCCTGGGAAACTTCGCTCTACTTTTCACCCTGCCGGGTATCGCCATCGGCCAGACGATTTTAGCATTGCCCATCGTGATCGGCCTGAGCGCTACGGCTGTCGAAAGCCTGGACCCTAAGCTTCGAATTACGATCATGTCCATGGGGGCCAATCGCCGGCAGCTTTTTATCAGTAGCCTGTGGGAAGCGCGACACGGCATCCTGGCCGGTGCCATCGCCGCCTATGGACGGGTTATGACGGAAGTGGGGATTTCGATGATGGTCGGGGGTAATATCAAGTGGCATACCCGTACCATTACAACGGCAATCGCACTGGAAACCAACAAGGGGCAATTCGGTATGGGAGTCGCCCTTGGCCTGGTGCTTTTAGCCATTGCATTTGCGGTTAATGTCTCAGTCTCATTTTTACGCCGAAGGGATTAGTATTGGACACGCCAATCTATGAGATCCGATCACTGAATCATTCCTATGCCGGTAAAATTGTTCTATCAATTGAACACCTGACAGTTCAACCGGCATCCATCGTTGGGCTCGTAGGTCCAAACGGCAGCGGAAAAAGCTCACTTTTAAGACTCTTGGGTCTAATTGAAAGGCCCACCCAGGGAAAAATTCTATTTAACGGCCGCCTGGTTGAACCGTTTTCGGACGAAGCCCGATTTCAAGTTACCTTACTCCCCCAAGAGCCCTTTCTTATGAAACGCAACGTTCTTAATAACGTTTCATATGGTCTTAAACTGAGAGGCAATGGCATGGATGTCGGCCAGAGGGCCAAGGAAGCCCTTTCTCTGGTCGGCTTACCCTTTAAGGATTTTGTCCGCAGACCGTGGTCTGCACTTTCGGGTGGTGAGGCTCAGCGTGTGGCATTGGCAGCCAGACTGGCATTAAAGCCCAAAGTCCTTTTACTGGATGAGCCGACCGCCAGCGTAGATGCTGCCAGCGCACAGCTTATTAAGGAAGCATCGCTCCGGGCACGCCAGGAATTGGGCACCACGCTCATTATTGCCAGTCATGATTGGCAGTGGCTTTATGAAATCTGTGACGCGATCTTGCATTTATTCAAGGGTAGAATTTTTGGAACAGGCCGTGAGACAATAATTTTCGGGCCCTGGCAAAAATTGGGAACAGAAAAATGGGGCAAGATTTTATCCGACGGCCAACGCCTGCTGGTGCCCGCACCCCCAAATCAAGAAGCGGCCGCCGTAATTGATGTCTGGTTTGTCAGCGAAGACGGCTCAACCATTGCAGGGGAAGATATTGTCCTGGGAGGCACCGTTTCCCGGCTCAGCCTGGAGAGAAAAACGGGCCAATTATTTGCTGCTATTCTTGTCGGGGATCTGTCCTTCACAGTGGAGTTAACTTCTCAACAGGGCAAGGAGCACACTCTATTTCCAGGGAAAACGATATTTATCCGTTATCGTCTCGATCAGATCAAATGGATTTAAATGATCAAAGTATCCTTTAAGTTATCGTATTTATTGAACCAAATTAATTCCCCACGCTTCTACGCAAAAGCCTTTGAAACAACAAATTCATTCCCATGCACTGAAATTTTCTCAAGTTTTGCCCTTACTAACCGATAAAATTATAGAATTCTATTTTCGCACCGTGATGGTGTGACGTTCGGCCTTTTCGCGTTGAGGGCGTATCCGGAGGAAAGCATGGAAAAAAAGATTGTATCATTTATTGAAGAACTGAAATCCAACAAAAAATTAGCGGCTTTTGATGAGGCGTCGACGAAACAGGCGGTTGTTTTGCGGCTGCTGTCATTTTTGGGATGGGACATTTTTAATGTGGAAGAAGTTTATCCGGATTATTCGGCCAACTCTACCAATGTGTCCTATGCCCTGCGAATCAAGAGCACCAATAAGGTTTTTATCGACGTTAAAAGGGTCCATGCAAAACTCGATAATCATCAGAAATCGTTGGTTAATCTTGCATCACGGGAAGATGTTAACCTGGCGGTGCTGACCAACGGCATCACCTGGTGGTTTTATTTGATTTCAGCCACCGGCAACTGGCAGCGAAAATGGTTTTATTCCATTGATTTGATAAAACAAAAACCGGATTCATTTGTTCCCAATCTGATTGATTTAATATCCAAAACAAAAGTCGCCAAAGGCCAGTCACTGAAAGCGGCCAAATCCCTTTTCCAGAGAAAACGGCAGAAATTGGCGGCAAATTTTCTGCCCGAAGCTTGGAACCAGATCATATCCCAACCCAACAAAATATTTGTCGAACTGCTGAGTGAACAAACCGAAAAGCTCTGCCGGTATAAAGTCGACACCAAATCAATTCAAAAGTTTTTGGATAGTCATATGGACAAATGGCTGGTAAAGAGCGTCGCCGCAACCGGCGCAGCACCGCCTTCTGCCACCATGGCTACCGACATCCTGGATTTGGATGATGAACTGGCATCAGTAGAACCGACAGCTCTCCCTAAAAAAGAACCACTGGAAATTAGTCAATCCTTTGCGGATAAGTCGATTCGCTCGTTTCGCTTTAATGGTAAAAGTTACCCGGTTCGCGCCTGGGATGAAGCCCTCGCAACACTCTGTGAATATTTTGTCACCAACCATACCAAAGATTTCGAAAAAGTTCTGTGGATATCCGACGATCAGAAAACATGCTTTTCGCGCTACTCAGATCAGCTGCGGATACCCGAAAAGATAAAACGAACAGACATATTTGTCGAAACTAAAATGACTCCCGACGAGGTTGTCAAAACGGCAAAAAAGCTTTTGGTGGAATTTGGTTACGATCGGAATGATTTGAGCATTGATGCGAGCTGATCCTGGTGACTGTTGCGGGTTGCGGGTTACGAGGTGCGCGTTGCGGGTTGCGGGTTGCGCATTACGTAAGATTCAGCGATAACTGATAGCCAAAAAAATAAAATCGATACCATTCCTTTCATCAATCCGAAATTCAGCATCCCAAATCCTTTGTGCCCCAGTTAAATACCCCCAAGTTCTTGAAAGCTCGTAGATTGAAATATAAGCCAATCGAAACCGGAATCACACCTTTTCCTTGACAAATTTGGTTAGATTTCTGAGTTTGGAAAGATAGAAATCTGAAGTGACCCCAGAAAGGGTTAGAAAGGATGGTTTATGACCGGCAGTTATCTTTTTTATGATATTGAATCGACCGGGTTAAACAAGGCCTTTGATCAGGTGCTTGAGTTTGCTGCTATTCGCACGGATCAAAAACTAAATGAGCTTGAACGCCACACCATTTCGGTTAATTTGCGACCGGATGTGATCCCCTCACCCCAGGCGATTTTAACCAATCGAATTTTCGTTTCCGATCTCGCCAGGGGCATGCGTGAATATGAGGCGACCGAAAAGATCCACCGCATAATGAATGAACCCGCTACGGTCAGCCTCGGTTATAATACATTGGGCTTTGACGATGAATTCCTGCGGTTTTCCTTTCACAGAAATCTGCTGCCGCCATATACCCACCAGTTCAAGAATGGCTGTCGCCGCATGGACTTGTATCCCATGGCCGCTCTTTACTGGCTGTATAAAAGAGAGGTAATCACCTGGCCGGAGATTGACGGCAAACCATCTTTAAAGCTGGAACACATCGGTTCGGCCAACCATATGCTGTCCGGCCAAGCCCATGAGGCTATGGTGGATGTGGAGATGGCCGTGGAACTTGCCCGTCGCTTCTACAAAAAGAAGAGAATGTGGCAGTATTTAGAAGGATATTTCGACAAGCAAACCGATGCGTATCGGATGCAGGGGCTGCCCATCGCTTTTCAAAGCGGCGCAGGCGATCATCACCAGGCATTGGTAGTCAGCGGTGAATTTGGCCCCGCCCAAAACTATCAGGTACCGGTGATATCCATCGGGACCTCTAGACCCTATTCCAATCAAACCTTATGGTTGCGAATGGATCTGCCCCAGCTTCGCCAGACCGCCGCCGACACCCTTGCGGAAACGTCCTGGGTTATCCGCAAACGAATGGGAGAGCCCGGGATATTGCTGCCGCCCCAGGACCGCTATTGGAAACTGATCGGCGAGGAGCGCCGCTCTATTTTCAAAGAAAATCTCAGATGGCTGCAGGAAAATCCGGATATTTTTCAGAAAATCGTTAGGTATTACCGAGAGTTCCGCTATCCCTTCATCCCAAATCTCGATCCCGATGCCTCTCTCTATCAAATTGGATTTTATTCGCGGGCCGACGAAAAGCTCTGCCGGATATTTCATCAGGCTCCCCTGAATCAAAAAGCGGCCATAATATCTCAATTTACAAACCCGGATGCCCGAATACTGGCGGGACGGATCCTCTACCGGAACTACCCCGAAACCTTCCCCAGCGAATATGACCAGGAACACAATGAGTACATGCAACGAATAAACCCTTTAAAAGAAGAGAACGCCATCCTAGACTACCGGGGAGACAAACGGACGACGCCGTCAGGCGCCCTTGCGGAAATCAACCAACTGAAACAGGCCGGCAACTTAGATAATCATCAGCAACAGCTGCTTGACGACCTGCAGGAATATATCAAGGCCAAATTTATAAATTGATATAGGGTCTAACGCTTCAAGCACATTTCGGTGCCTTATTCATTCTCATAAGTTGAAAGCAGGGTTCGATCATCAAAAAACACTTCAGAATCCGGTTCCTTGTTGCCATTGAATAAGCCGGCCACGCTTTGGGCGATGATTTCTGCGCAAGGATAAATGGGATAAAAATCACCGGACCGCAGTTCTGAAATTAAGGCATCGGACCCTCCCTTGATAGCGGCACGAATCATATCGCCGTCGAAGGAAACCTCGTGAGTAAGCATATAATCCTTCTCAATGGGTTTGAAATTATCACGGGTGCGTGATTTTGTCTCGAGAACAGCAAATTCCTTAATCGAAAGACGATTTGTTTCGTCATTCCTAGATAGGTCGTATCTTTGAAGCATGTTACCCCCCTTCAGCGGCGAACGCTTTTCTAGCGCTGCCGTTTTAGTTACCTGATGCTGAATGAAAATGCTGATGCTTGCACTCTAATTGATGATGCAGCCCATCGCGCGTCGCTCCAAATGACGGCTATTACCTGCTGATATCAGTGTGACTCTGCTTGAATCTGTTTAGACGGTGCAAGTTCTATGTGGATATTATCAGAAGAAGGTCTAAAACAGGCGAGATGAAAATGAAATGCTGAATTAAATCTAATTCCAACAAAGTTCTTTACGGACCTAGAAGTTGGAAATAACGCCCAGATATATACAATAGTCACTTAATCGTGGATTGTCAAAATCAAACTTCCCAAAAAGCCACTTCTATTGGTCATTGATAACCTGAAGCATCTCAGCGATGATGCGGTCGACGTCTTCATATTTTACCTGGCAGGTGCCGACCTGCTTGTGACCGCCACCACCGTATTTCAAGACCATGGAACCGACGTCCACCGCTGAAGTTCGATTAATGATGCTGTGACCCACGGAGATCATCGCAAACTCCTTATTCCTTCCGTCGACAATACGCAGGGATATGTTTTGCTCGGGATACAGAACATATTCCAAGAACCGATTGCCCACGGCTATTTCATCGATTCCCTGCAAATTGATGACGATAGCATCACCTTCGATGCGGGTGTGCCGGGCAAGAAGTGCTTTATACTTTGATGTTTCCTCATGGTATACCAGGATCCGCTCCTGAAAATCAGGCAGGGCCAGAATTTCTTCTATCGTTTGGGAACGCAATAATCCGGGCAGTTTCTTCATCAACTCAATATTGCTGATGCGAAATGACCGCTTGTATCCCAGTCCCGTTCGAGGGTCGGCGATAAACGCCAGCAGGACCCAGCCGGTGGGGTTCAATACATCCTCCATGCTGAACCGGGCGGAATCTGCGATTCCAACGATCTTGATCAAGTCTTCAAATTTTTTCAGCCTGCCGGCGTATTTCTCATCTTTTTTATAATACTCATATATGACCTGGGCGGCACTGGGCTCAAGCTCACTGGCGCCTTTGAACTTTCCTTCCAGTTTAAGCCGTTCGTGCTCACTGGAATGATGATCAAACCACAGTCCACAACCTTCTGCAAAGGGAACGTTGGCGATGATGTCATCTTCGGTCACCTCGATCTTATTATCCTGCAGATCTTTGGGATGAATATATAGAATCTTGTCTACCAGACCCAGTTCCTGTAGCAACGCCGCACAAACCGAACCATCAAAATCAGCACGCGTTAGTAGCCTCACTGTTGCCCTCCTGCAATTGAGACCTCGTATAAGTTGATTCCTCACCATATCCTTTTAGATGACTGAATGGAATAAATCTTCAATTTTTCTGTGATCATCATATTGAAAGGGCAAGGGGCCAAAAATAAGAGGCCGTCCAAAAATTATATGTAAAGAAAGAATTACTGTCAATAGGAAGGATTTTGACAAATTAGAAGGGGTGTGCCTCTCCTAGAAAAACCAAACACGGATAAATGGAAATGATAAGGCATCACATCATTTTTAGAGAAAAGAGCGCCAAACTTTACAACCAGACCGAGCATTGATAGGCCGGCATTTTATCCGTGGTGGCAGGAAAGGACCTTCGAATAAAAACGGAACCTGTTTGAGTTTTCACTCAATCAGGTTCCGTTTTTATCCAGCACACTGCGCACCGTTTTCGCCAATTCCCGCATAACAATGGGTTTGAGGATAAACTCTTTGATGCCCAGCCTATGGGCCCTTTCTCTGGATATCCTCTCGCTGTAACCCGTACAGAGAATCACGGGGATATCTGCACGAATATTCATCAATTTGCCGGCCAGATCATCTCCGGTCATGTTGGGCATTGTCATGTCTGTAATGACAAGGTCAAATTTTTCGGGATGTTCCATAAAAAGTTCCAGGGCTTCGATACTGCTGGTACGTATGGTAACCTTATATCCCAGACGTTCCAGAATCTGCTGCCCCAGATCCACCAGTGATTTTTCATCATCGATGAAAAGAATTCGCTCGGTGCCGGTTTGTATGGGAGCCTTGGTCCTGACTTCGTGGTCTACCTCGCGCATGATAACCGGCAGGAATACACTAAAAATAGAGCCCTTCCCTACTTCGCTTTCAACGGTAATGGTACCGCCATGGCTTTTAACGATACCCAAAACCACGGCCAGACCCATACCGGTGCCTTCACCACGCTCTTTGGTAGTAAAAAATGGATCAAAAATACGATCCAGGATTGCCTTTTCCATGCCATGCCCGGTATCGATCACACGCAGTTTGATATATGCCCCCGTTGACAGATAGGGATGGTCTTCGATGAAACTTCCGCCCAGCACGACATCGGACATGTCGATTTTTAACTGCCCGCCTTTGGGACGCATGGCATGCGCGGCATTGGTGCACAAATTCATGATCACCTGGTGGACTTGGGTCGGGTCCGCCAGTACAGCCGAATCACTCTGAATATCCTGGGAAATTTTGATGGTTGTCGGCAAAGAAGCCCGCAACAGCTTAAGCGTTTCTCTGACAATTTGATTTATTTGAAGCGGCTTTAATTCCTGTTCGCTTTGGCGACTGAATGTCAGGATTTGCTTCACCAGATCTCTGGCGCGACTCCCGGCTTTGAGTACCTCCTGCAGGTTTCGGTGCTGAGAGGTGCCCTCAGGCATGTCTGCCAGGGCTATCTCGGTATAGCCGATCACTGCCGAAAGGATATTATTAAAATCATGGGCAATACCCCCGGCCAGGGTTCCGATGGCTTCCATTTTCTGAGCCTGTTGTAACTGGGCCTGAATTCGAAGGCTCTCTTTTTCAAGATCTTTAATGCGCGAAATGTCGGTGGCGACTTGCAACCTGACAAAACGGCCGTCTACCCATCTAATGGCACGGTCGTAGTTGATGTACCACTTGCCGGTAATGGGATTTTTTCCTTCCCAAACGCACACGCCCGCAGGAGTCCCGCCCGAATCAAGTAATTTATCGTTGGTGCAGTGACTGCAGGGGATGGACTCATTTCTGAATACCTGGTAGCAGGTTTTGCCCACCAGGTCATCACCGAAGCTTTCCCGCATATGCCTGTTGGTCAGAAGTACTTCGTAGGTTTCCAGGTCCGACACATAAATATCGGCATCAATACTGTCCAGTACCATGAGAAATCGAACATGGGAGTCAATTAGCGCTTTTTGCGACCTTTTGCGTTCAGCGATGTTTGAAGCGATAATAGTGCACCCCCTGGGGGAACCCTCTGATCTCAAGGGTGCGATGCTGATATGCACCGGAAACGAGGATCCGTCTTTCTGGATCGCCGTGGTCTCAAAATTTTTGGCCGTCTCATCCTTGAGGCACTGATCAATTTGAGAATTTTGCAATGACGTCAAATCAAACAGCTCATTTATGTTACGCCCCACCATCTCGTCTTTGGTGTAGCCGCAAAAGCGCTGGCAGGCGGCGTTGGCATATACGATCCGTCCCTTCTCATTGGCGGCGACGGCGAGTTCTTCCACATTTTCAATCATTGAGGATATCAACGAGAGTTGCTGGGAAATCTCGTGGTGATGAATTGCCTGATCCAGGCTGTTCTCGGAATCAAAGGAATCGATATTTTCTTGGGTGACGACGCTAAACCCGGTGTCGATGTTGCCGGGGATGTTGATGGCCCCCGGAATATAACCGGTAACTCTGGATCCGTGGTTATAGTCATAAATCAGCTGAAACGCCAGGTGGGTGAATGTTTCTCGCCTTTGACAGAAAGCGGCATCAATCACACCGGTTTTTAAGTACTGCCTTTGAGGGGTATCGGCATCCACGCATATCAGTTTTACCTTATGGGCCATCCCCAGCTTTTCCAGAGCCCGGGCCGCGCCGGGTCCGCTGTTACCGTCAAACCCGACAATACCGTTCAGATCCGGGTGTTCTTGAAGATGGGCGGAAACGATGGAATCTGCCCTGTCACTTCCGACATCCAGGTCATCAACCGGGCCGATTAAATCGATATAAGGGTAGCGAGAAATCTGATTTTGAAAACCCCGGAAACCTGCCCTCATATTATCAAGATCGATCATTCCCAGCATTAAAACCTTGCCCTTATTGTTCATCAGGGCTGCCAGTTTGTCCGCCATTGTCGATCCCATACGGAACCAGTCGGTTCCGATATAGGCATGACGTCTGCTGCCGGGGATATCGCCGTCGACACAGACAACCGGAATTCCGCTGCTCACAGCCGCATCGATGGCGGGCACGATTTCGTCATTGCCCCAACCGATTACCATCATACCCGCCACTTTGCGCTGAATTGCATCATAAACAGCTTTCACATACGGTTCGGTGGCGGCATCGTCTGATCCTGCAATCGTTATCGCAACCTTATAATGATCGGCAAGGCGAAGTAATATCGGATGGGCCCGATCCGTGAAAACAGGGTGATGCGTAACCTTGGAAATCCATACATATTCTTCCATTACTGGGACTCTCCATTAAACGAAAACACCGGTTCCAGGAAGCAACGGGCAGGCGTCCAGCGCAGAAGTATCAGGGTTGGCTGAAACGATCGGACAGGTATCAGCATACCATACCACTAGCTATATTTCAAGTAACCGCGCGTTCAGAGCTCAGGGGTTAGAGGTTCAGGGTTGACGGTTTTAGAGTTCCAAGTTTTAGGTTCATCCGGCGACATATCGACTGTAGCAAAAAGCAAACCGCAGAATATCGAATCCGCCGCAGGCGGACCGAAGGAATGAATTGCTGTCTATCTTAAATAGGTTAAAGCGAAGCGCTTCCACCCTTCGAAATTCGATATTCGAAATTCTGCGGTTCTGCGGTTCGCTATTACCTTAGCCCAGAACCCTGAACCTTTAAACGGCAGCTAACGTAATTCCAGCTCGACATAGGGCAATCCAAGTGATTCGGCCAGATCCATGAGCATATCTTCCTGGGTCGACTCATTGCCGCGATTGCCTTTGGTTTTGATATTCTTATCGCCGACCAGGAAAATTTGGATTTTAGCCGGGTCGAGATATTCAGCCGCCAGACGACGCAGGTCTTCTTGTTTGGCGCTGAAAAAGGCGTCTTGAATTTTTTCAAGGGTATCCAGCGGTTCGTTTCGCATGTAATAACGGGCATAGACCTCAACCAGATCCGCCGGCGTGTCCACATTGAAGACAAAACTGTTAAGGGCATCCAGTCTTTTCTGGTCGAGTTCTTTTTGGGGAACGCTTAGCGCCAGCGCTTTCATGATCTTAATGGTCTCAGCAATCGCGGGAACGGATTGATCTCCCTTACAGCCGATGTAACCGAACAATACACCTGCCGACCATTTATAGGTTTCGTAAAATCCAGCGGAATATACCAAACCGAGATCATCTCTTAAGCGTTTATACATTAACGACCCCTCACCCCCGAATATATTCGTCAACAGGCTTATCTTCCAGTAATCCGGGTGGGTGCGTTTGACGCTCGGCAGGCTCAAGGCGATCTGGGACTGCACCTGCCCCGGTTTGGGGATCAAGGCCAACACCGGTGGTGTTTTGCCAGGGTCGGCCAGTTTTCGCACGGGGGCCTTTGTCTGCGGCAGGGCCTCAAAGAATTTCCCCAGAGCGGATATGACTTCAGGCTTATCGATATCGCCGGCAACAGCCGCCACCATGTTTGAGGGAACTAAGTACTGTGCTAAGTACTGCTTCAAATCTTCTCTGGAAATGCCCGGTATCGTCTGCAAAGCCGCCAAGGGATCACGCCCATAGGGATGGCCTTTGAAGTGCCAGATATCCCGCTCCCGAGTCGCCACTTCCCGGGCATCGCCTCCCTGGCGTTTAAGCGCCGTCAGTTCCTGCGTTTTGACAACCTCCAGCACGCGGGTATCGAACCTGGGCCGGGTTAATATTTCCTGTAATATGTCCAAGCCGGCCTGCCAGTCATTTTTGAGCACCGAAAGATGGATAACGGTTTCCTCCTCGCCAACCGCAACAGAAATCTGAATCGCATTTTCATCCAGCACCAGAGCAAGTTGAGCGGGCGAATAGGATGCGGTGCCTCCTCGAATAAGGCTGTCACTGAGCAGGGACGTTAACCCCAATTCCGAATCATCAATATCCACGGATCCCGCTTTGACGAGCAGGGCAAAATCCACCAACGGCAATTCCCTGTCCGGCAGATAAAATAATTTGGTCCCGCCAATCTCCGCGGTGTCGGCCTGGGGATATACAATTTTTTCGGGTTGGCGATGAAAAGAGAGGGGATGCTTCCAGCCAACCGCTGTGGGATAAATCGAAACATTGTTGTAGTCATGGGCAAGGTTCGCTTCGGCAGCAGCACTGCCGCTGACCGAACGCACTTCAGTGTAATTTTCAGGCGGCCGGTCCGGTTTGCCGCCGGGAATGACGTAGACACTGGTTTTGTTGTCCGGATTAAAAAACTTATTGGCTGCCGCCCGAATATCTTCAGGGGTCACGGCCTCAAGTTTATCAAGATAATTCATCAGGTATTGCCAGCCCGTTTGAACTTCGAGGGTGGCCAGGGCCCCGGCCAAATCTTCATTGCTGCGCATCCGGTCAATAAAATCACGCCGGTTAAGTTTTTTGATTCTTTGCAGCTCGCTGTCCGCAACCAGCTCGGTTTTCATTTTGGCGACCTGCGCCAGAAGCAATTCCTCCAGCTGCGCGCAAGCCGCAAGATAGGCCTGGTGTTTTTCTTCATCGCTCGCCCCTGCCTTCTTGATAATTTCAGGCTCGTTGGGCGATCCCCCCAAAATTGCCATGCCGGCGTATCGATTGTCAGGATTGTAGGACCAGGCTGATTGGGCCAACCCTTCATAGTTGATTTCCTGGTTCAGGCGTGAGCTGCGGCCCTGACTCAATATCATTGTCAGGGCATCCAGCGCATAAAAATCTTTCGTATCCATGCGGGCACCATGGAAACCGATTCTGACCAGCGGCGTCCGGGCACCTTTTAAAAAGCGGATACTTTTGCGCGGTCCCTGTTGCACCGGTTCCCGGGTAACCGTTTCCGGGGCTCGTTTGCCGGCCGGATACCGTTCAAAATAGATTTCAGCCAGCCGCCGGGCCTTGGCAAGGGTTATATCACCAACCAGAACACAAACCGCATTGGTGGGGTTGTAATAGGTTTTATGAAACGCAATCGCATCCTGTGTTGCGAATCTTTCCATATCCGATTTCCAGCCGATGGTCGGATTACGATAGGGATGGGCTGAATAGGCTGTCGTATCGAGATCCAGCCAGGCAGCACCATCCGGATCATTGATATAGCGAAAGGCCCATTCCCGCTGAACGACTTCCTTTTCGACGTAGAATTCGCGCCAGGAGGGCTCAAAAATCTGTTCGCTGGCAATCGAGAACCACTGCTCCAGCATATCGGACGGTACCGAAGCCAGATATTGGGTTTGATCCTTGGTTGTAAAGGCATTGACACCGACTGCCCCGTTTTTGCCCAGCTGGGCTGAAAAAGCCTGGGGGACATAAATTTTTTGTACTTCCCCGCGCAACCCTTCCATTTCGGCAACTTTTTTATCGATCAGCGTCGTGTTCGGCCGGCGCTTGCTTTGCTCCTCAAGCACCACCTGGTAAGCCGCTTCGATCCGGGTCTGCAGCTCCTGATCCTTCTTGTAGTCAAGGGAGCCAAAATTCTTGGTGCCTTTAAACAGCATGTGCTCCAGCATATGGGCGATGCCGGTTTGGCCGGTTTCCTCAAGAGCCGACCCCGCACGAATAGCCAGACGGATTGCCACCTGAGGGGTTGCCGGCCGTTCGACCACCAGAAACAACATCCCATTATCCAGCTGAAACGTTTGGACGTTGACGTTTATATCGTAAACCGAATCCGCTGCAGCAAAAACCGCACCGGTAAAAACAAGTAATATCAAGCTCAGGCAAAAAAATTTAAACATTCGCATGGAATAAGCCTCCTTGGGTTAGGGTCTATACTATATCCGAATCTCCCTGTTTTCAAGTAGGGTATTCCAATTGAGTTGAGATCCCATTGGGAGTTGTATGAAGCTATCTCAAAAAAGTCTTTAGGCCCAAACTCTTTGTTGGGCGCTCGGTTTAAATCCCGATCCGCCTGAGGCGGACCTCCGGTTTAAGGCGCACTTTAAAAGCTTAGATAGACGCGTCATCAGGCTTTGCGTGAAACCTCGCGTCCGCCGCGATTCTTGTCCGCCTGAGGCGGATTAAAACCAAAATCCTTTTTTTGAGATGGCTTCATGTTATTTTTTCTTGATACGCATTTTCTTGATGTCGCGAAGCCATTGTTGTATTGCTTCAATAGCGGCGCGGACTGAAAAATTGAGGTCTGCTCATCGATTTATAATGTTTTTTGTTTATTTCGTCGCCTAAATTCAAAAGACTAATGCAAATTGGCAATTTGTATTTGTATTTTCGGTCATTGGTTGATAAATCCACCTGACAAAGCAAAGATGGGGAAAAAATGGTTAGCGCAATTGTAATGGCCGGTTATAACAATAAGCGGGAAGTTAAACGCTACAGCCGCATTGTGGCAGAACATTACGGAGAAAAATTTATTGAGACCGGTTACAAGCCATTGCGCGAATTTTCGTCTGTAGAAAACGGCCGCCAGGTCAGCAAACCCCTGCTTCAATATACCCTTGAGAAGCTTTTTGAAAACGAGTTCATCGATGATATTGTCATCGTTGGTCATCAAATGCTGCTCGAGCAAAGACTGGGCAATTTTATTCAACAATTTGACAAACCATGCCGCCTGGTAAACCAGAGCTTGAAAATACCTGATGATGTCGTACACCGGTTCAAAATCGTTCGCAGAAAAGTTAAATACAACTCCATCGCCGGAAATTTGATCAAAGGATATGCCGCCAGCAATGCCGGCCGGGACCAGAAGCATGCCTTATTCGTGGCCTCGGATTCGCCCTTGACGACCAACGAATTTGCGAATCGTTTCCTGGAGGTGGTGCAGTTGTTCAAGGGCGAGGCGGCTATCATTATCCCGGCCATACTTATTGATGAAGGCCAGGATATGCTTGGCAGACCGCCTTTGCGCCTTATCAATGACTCTTCCTTCAAGCTCAGCGACAAAAAGGACGGATACGGCAGGCAGGGTTTTCGGCTTTCCTCATTGATCTATGCAAATCCGCATATGTTTGATATGAATACGGCCAACACAGCCTACAACCTTCGCAAATGTCTGAACCCGAAGGTGCAGCTGAAACTATTCCAGATTACCCGGAGCCTGGGATACCCGAATGTGTACTCAAAATATTTTTTGAGGAAAGATTTGAGTATCAAAGAAACGGCGAACATCGTCGGTGCCTTTTTTAACGGCCGCCTTGAGATAATCCCTATGACCGGCATTCAAGCGACCTATGATTATGACGGAACCGATCAGGAGTACCGCATGATAACCCGGATGCTCAAGTCCGATGACAGGGGCCAGGCTTAACAAACTTAAAGAATAGAATTGCGTCCAATTGTAGGAGGGAGCAAACAATGCAGAACATGAGGAATCCATTCCAGTCTACATTGATGCTGACGCTTGTGTTCACCCTGGTATCTGTCGGATGTCTGAAGTCGTCTAATCCGAAAACCAATGATACCGAAAGGCTGCTGGCGGCCTCCGGATTTAAAATGCGGCTGGCCGACACGCCCGCAAAGCTTACCCGGATCAAAGGACTTGCCCAGCGCAAGATCCTGGTCCACCGCTCAGAGGGAAAATTGCTTTACGTCTACGTGGATGCCGAGCACTGTCGATGTGTGTATGCCGGCAGTAAGGAAGCCTATCGGCGCTATCAGGATCTTGCCCTTGATCAACAGCTGGCTGCTGAAGATCGGCGCAACGCAAACCGAGATCAACCAAAAGAAATGGATTGGAGCGAATGGCGGTTTGATCAATCCTGGTAATGGCTGAATTCGATTTTAATTTGTCCTCCCTTCAATATCGGATTACCCATAATCTATTGATATAATTTCATTAGCCGATTCCGTGGCTACCCGTCTTGCCTTCTGCGACCTCCTTGCCCTAGATAACTTTCTGGTCATCCTGGCGTCATTTCGGCGTTAACTTTTGGATTTATAGTCTGTCCCAGAAGGCCAATTTGGGCCAACAACCAAAGCAGGGAGGAAAAAATGAAACAGACATTCAAATTCGTTAGACACCTTGTCGTGATCGTAATGGCCGGACTGCTTCTGGGAACCGGTTTTTCGCCGGCAACAGCCGCCCTAAATGCGCCGGTTCCAATGGTGCCGCAAAATTTCAGCGCTCTGGCTGATACCGTCAGCCCGGCGGTGGTCCACATCCGCGTGGAAAAAACCGTACAAGGCGGGGGCCCGGCTTCTGGTCCTTTTGGTATGACTCCCTTTGGCGGCGGCGAACAATCCCCGGATTTCTTTGGCCATCGTTTTGGACCGCAGCGCCAGCCGGAGTTCAGACAGCCGGGTCTGGGTTCCGGATTCATCATCGATCGAGACGGATATATTGTTACAAACAATCATGTGGTGGATGGTGCCGACACCATCACCGTCGTTCTCAAGGATGAGACCGAATACCCGGCTAAAGTGATCGGGCGGGATCCCGTAACCGATATTGCCCTGATCAAGATTGAAGCCAAAAGCAATCTGCCGACAGTTGTCCTTGGAAGCTCCACTGATTTGAAAGTTGGTGAATGGGTAACGGCCATCGGCAGCCCGTTTGGACTGCAGTATACCGTAACCGCCGGTATCGTCAGTGCCAAGGGCCGGGCTATCGGCTCCGGACCCTATGACGATTTCATTCAGACGGATGCCTCCATCAACCCCGGAAACAGCGGCGGTCCCCTGATCAATATGAAGGGTGAGGTCGTCGGGATAAACACCATGATTATCGCCGGCGGCCAGGGTATCGGTTTTGCCATTCCCATTGACATGGCCAAAGGCATTGTCAAGCAGTTGAAAACCAGCGGTGAGGTCACCCGTGGCTGGCTGGGGGTGACCATCCAGGACCTTAAAGGAGACCTGGCCGAGTACTACGGTGTAAAAGGCAAAACAGGTGTGCTGGTGGCCGGCGTTGTCCCGGGAGACCCTGCGGATCAGGCAGGAATAAAACCCAGGGACGTCATTACCGGCGTTAACGGCCAAGCTGTCAACACCAGCCATGATCTGACCAGCCTGGCCGCCAATCTGGGCGTCGGCGATAAAGCCAAAGTGACAATTTTGCGCAACGGTGAATCCAAAACCCTGGAAGTTCAAGTCGGGAAAAGGCCCTTGACCATGGCGTCGGTTTCCGAGAATGGCCAAAAGGAAAAGGAGGGCAAATACGGTTTTAGCGTAACGGACGTTACTCCGGAATTAGCCCGTCGCTATAGCCTCGATGATACTGCAGGCGTCATGGTCGTCGGCGTGGCGCCCAGGAGCAAAGCGGATGCCGCCGGTATTCAGCAAGGTGATCTCATCATTGAAATCAATCACCAAAATGTGGCTTCAGTGAAAGATTTCAAGAATCTGATCGACCAGAACAAAAAAGCAGACGGAATTAATTTGCTCGTCAAACGCGTGAATGCCGGTTTAATGGTGATTAACCTGGTATGAGGTTCCCGGTTCAAGGTTCAGGGTTCAGGGTTAAGCGCGGCGCGCTTTTTTCATTAGCCATTGATTCTTGCCGCACAAATGGGGATTAACCTCTGAACCGTGAACCCTGAACCCCTGAACGCTTAAGCCAAGGCTTTACATTTGGGATTAATGCGTTATAATAAAAATCAGCTCGATGGTTGCGGGGAGTAAATAAGACGCTTTTATGAAATTTCTTTTATATAATATCAGGTACGCTGCAGGCATTGGCAGGCATTTCCACTTTCCGGTTCCCTACAGCGGCTATTTCAAAAACACCAACGGGAACATGAAAAAGATCATGGATTTCATTGGATCGGTCAATCCCGATATTATTGGATTGATCGAAGTGGACGGCGGGTCTTTTCGTTCCAAAAAAAACAACCAGGCGGAAGCCATCGCCTGGGAATTACAGCACGACCATGTCTACCAATCGAAATACCCGGCTACCTCTGTCGCCCAGAAGCTGCCCTTGCTAAAAAAACAGGGCAATGCCATTTTGACCAATCAGGAAATTGTATCCCAGCGGTTTCATTATTTCCGGGAAGGGGTCAAGCGTCTGGTGATTGAACTGGAATTGGCCGATTTTTCAGTTTTCCTGGTGCATCTGTCAATTAAATTCCGCCATCGTCAATATCAGCTTCAGGACCTGCACAACATGTTAAAAGCAGTAACAAAACCCGTCATTGTTGCCGGCGATTTCAATGTTCTGCGGGGTAACCGGGAACTTCAGTTGTTTCTGGCCGCCACCGGGTTAAAAAGCGCCAACAGCAGCGGACAGCCATCCCATCCCAGCCGGGCTCCGCGCCGACAGCTTGATTACATCTTTCATAGTCCCAAAATTAAAATTACCGAATTTGAAATCCCCCAGGTCAAATTTTCCGACCACACTCCCCTGGTTTGTGAATTTAACATCGCCGCCTAAAATAGAAACTCTCTCCAAAATAGTAGTTTACGTTCAAAGGCAAGGCGCCGATTCGATTTAAAAGCGGAGCGTACACGTTAGTACGTGAGCATTTTAAACCGAACCGCAACGCAGCCATTGGACGTAAAATGCATTTTGGAGAGAGTTTCTAAATCAACCTTCATACATCACGGCAATTATAGTCGCTTTGCCGCTTTTGGCCGCGATGTGATGGGGGGTGGTTGATAAATAATAGGCCGTGTCTCCCGGTTCCAGTTCGAAAGACTCCTCACCGATTTCCAGCATAACCACACCGTCCAGAACAAAAATGAATTCCTCACCTTCGTGCACGGAAATTTCTTTTTCTGAGACTTCCTCGAGTTGCACGAGCAGGGCTTCCATGTGCCGCCCCTTGACATCGGGAGCCAGGCTTTTGTAAATGTAGAGCTGCTTTTTGCCCGATTGTGAGGTAGAGCGTGATATGGTGCGGCGTTCATCTTTGCGGGTTATAGAATAAAGCTGATTACCGATGCCCGAAATCAGTCGTCCGAAAGCACTGTCCAGGGCCTTGGATAATTTTATCACGGTTCCCAGCTGGGGCTGGGCCTCATTTTTTTCCATGCTCGCTAAAAATTCCACCTCAAACCCGGTGAGTCTGGACAGTTCTTCGAGCGACAGGCCCTTTTCCTGCCTCAATTTTCGAATGCGTTCAGCGATATCTTCAACCCCTTTTTCAGGTGCGGCCGGAATATCACCCGTTAAGCCGGCGAAAAAATCGATATGCATAAGTCCCTTATGATCTTTAGCTTCCATTTTATCTCCTCTAAAATTTTTTCAATTTGATGGTATCGAAAACGAATAACCCGAATTGAGCTTCGCTCAATTCGCTAGAGGCATTTGGCACCTATGTGCCGGGCAATAACAATTCGCTGCACCTCGGAGGTACCCTCACCAATATCGAGCAGTTTCTGGTCCCGGTAGAACCGCTCCACGTTATATTCCTTCATCAACCCGTAGCCGCCGTGTAGCTGCACCGCGTGGTTGGCACAGCGGTACATCACCTCAGAGCAGTAAAGCTTGCCCATGGCGGCCTCCTTGGAAAAAGGCATATCATTGTCGCGCAGCCAGCAGGCTTTGTAGAGCAACAGACGGGCACATTCGATTTCCGTGGCCATGTCGGCCAGTTTAAACGCACTGGCCTGAAAAGTGGCAATGGGCCTTCCGAACTGTTCGCGCTCATTTGTGTATTTAATGGCCATATCGAAGCACCCCTGGGCACCGCCCAGCCCCATGGCTCCAATCGACAAACGTCCGCCATCCAGCGTCTGCATCATCTGGTGAAATCCGTTGCCCCTGGGACCCAGCAAATTTTCCCTGGGCACCCGGCAGTCCTCAAAATAGAGCTCGGCTGTATTTGACCCACGCCACATCATTTTGTCATGCATCGCCCTGGCGGTAAAACCCGGAGTGCCTGCTTCCACGATAATACAGGAAAGTTCAGGCCGGCCATCATCCCGGGCGCCGGTTTTGGCCAGGACGGTGACACCGCTGGTGATATCGGTGGCGGCATTGGTGATAAAAATCTTGCTGCCGTTTATAACCCACTCATCACCATCCAGAACTGCGGTGGTGGCACTGTTGGCAGCATCTGAGCCGGCATTGGGCTCGGTTAATCCAAATCCCCAGAGGGCCTCACCATTGCACAGCTTCGGCAGGTATTTTTTCTTTTGCTCTTCGTTGCCGAAATAATATAATGGCCCGATGCCCAACGAATTTTCAGCGGCCACGGTGGCAGCGTGGGAACCATCGACCCTTGCGATTTCTTCAACCGCTATGATATAGGACTGGTAATCCATTGCCTGCCCGCCGTATTGCTCGGACACAAAAACACCGAACAGGCCGAGTTCCGCCATCTTTTTCATCGTTTCATAGGAAAACTCTTCTTTTTCATCCAGTTCCGCTGCAACCGGTTTGATCTCATTTTCAGCAAAACTGCGCACCGAATCCCGTAAAATCTCATGGTCCGTTGAAAGACTGAAATCCATACCCGCTCCTTATGCTTGAGGTTGCCCCATAATATTATTTGACGAAATCAGCCGCATGGCATAATAGATGATAATTTATAGATAGTTGGCTCAGTATTGTCAATCTTAAATAGAACTGGATTGGAGGTTGAATTTAGAGGACAGAAAACAGAGAACAGAGGTCTGAGGTTGGAGGTTAGAGGCAGAGAACCGGAGGATGGTAAGTTCATACTATAGTTTTTGACATAGCGTTAAGGATATAACTATCTGTAATAAATTTTAAAATTGAGTTGACAGATACAGAAACAAAGTGCTCTCTGTCATCTGTTTTCTGTCATCTGTCTTCTGTCCTCTGTCTTCTAAAATAACCATGCCCGAATTACCCGAAGTTCAGACCATCGTAAATGATTTAAACGCCGCCGATGTGATCGGCACACCGATCAGCAGCGCCAGGGTATTTTGGACCCGCACCATTGCATCGCCGGGGTCAAAATCGTTTTGCCGGCGCTTAAAAGGCCGCAAATTTACCGCCATCCGGCGACGGGGAAAGTACCTGGTTTTCGACATGGATGACGGCCATACGCTGCTGTTGCATCTGCGAATGTCCGGCCGTCTCCATCTGGTTGCTGCCGACACCCCGCGCATCAAACATGAGCATGTTATCTTGAGCTTCGCTGACGGCAGGCACCTGCGGTTTCATGATCCGCGCAAATTCGGCCGCCTCAGTCTGCTCAAGGATCCGGCACCGATTTTAGACCGGCTGGGTCCGGAACCCCTGGCGACCGGCTTCACGGCCAGGGCCCTGGGTAAGCTGTTAAAAAATCGTAAACGAATTTTAAAACCCTTGCTGCTGGACCAGACCTTTATCGCCGGTCTCGGCAATATTTACGTGGATGAAGCTCTGTGGGAAGCGAAATTGCACCCCCGCCGCCTGGCATCCAGCCTGTCAAACCCGGAAATCAAAGCGTTGCATCGGGCCATCCCCCGGGTGCTGAAAAGAGGGTTGCAGAATCTCGGCACTTCTCTGGGATCCGGTAAGGCCAATTTTTATTCGGTGGCCAGCCGGCAGGGCCGCAACAAAGACCAGCTGAAGGTTTTTCGCCGCACAGACCTGCCCTGCCCGCGTTGCAAAGAAAACATTAAGAGGATCATCGTTGGGCAGAGGAGTACCCATATCTGCTCAACATGTCAGAAAATTTAAGCCGGCTGGTCAAACCTCACAATCGAATTGACCCACTGTCAACAACATAATTTGGGCGGTAAAGGTTTCAGGTGTTCCGCCGCAGGCGGATCAGGTGTCAGGCTTGGGCCGGAACAGTGAACAGATTGAACGTCGAACATCGAACGTCCAACATCGAACGCCCAATGTTGATAGCGCTTCGCTTTATCTATTTTAGAAAAGCCGAAGCCTACAATGAGCTCAGCCGAGTCGAATTGCGAAGAATAGATTCGCTTTGCTCTGTATTTTTTTAATCGACAGGATACATCATTCGAAGTTGGACGTTCGACTTTCTATGTTATTTTTTTGTTAACCCCTCATGTGAAATTTCGTTGCGGAAGTTTCTTTTTTTGATTAGAACGGCAGTAATTTGGGCTGGCGGCGGGACTGACACCTGAAACCTGAAACCTGAAAACGGAGTTTTCCTGATGCCGACTGGTGTTTGCGGAATTGACTGCGATGTCTGCAGGCTAAACTTGCTGGGAACCTGCTCGAGCTGCGGACCGGGAACAAGCCTGGAAGCTGAAAAAAAACTTGCCGCCCAGCAGCGATTGCTGGGAAGCGCCTGCTCCATTTTGGCCTGTGCCAGAATGAATCAAATAGAATATTGCATGCGCGATTGCCATCAATTTCCCTGTAACAACTTTCGTGCAGGCCCCTACCCTTTTAGCCAGGGATTTTTAAACATGCAGCAACGACGACTGAAAGAAAAACCACCGGCTTTTGCTCCGGATGGATCCCGGGTTAGCGTGGATGACGCATTCTGGGATGACCTTTTAAAAAGAGATATCGATACCCTGTGCAATTTCACCCTTTTTGAAGGCGACTCCTCCGGACACCTGAAATTTCATTTTTTAAATGAAAATATTTTGGTGGATTTGAATGAGCGCTGTTTAAAGCGGATGCAGGATGGGCAATGGTCAAAAACGGAAGACCCGCTGCTTGAACTGGCAACCGTTTTATACCTGCTGAACGTCAACGGCCTTTATCCCATGGACCGGGATATCGTCGGGGTGAAGGATCTGAAAGAAGCCCATTTTTTTCAGGGTCCCCATGCCCTTAGAACAGAACCGCTGGTCAGACGCTACGGGACAGATTTAACCGGCTTTAGCCGGGTGGCGCAATACCTTGAAGGCCGGCGCCGGGACATGGCCGATGTCGCCTACCGCTTGCTGCCGTTTCCCAGAGTGCCTTTGTACTACTTGCTCTGGCAGGCAGACGACGAATTCGAGCCCCGGGTAACGGTACTATTAGACCGCCCAATTGAAAAGGTTCTGGCAGCCGATGCGATCTGGGCGCTGATTAACAGGGTAACCACGTCGCTGCTTGAAGGACGTGTAATCTGAAATGCCACCTCTCAGTTAACACAATTCAACATACTGTAATAATTAAATTATTGACACAGAAGCAACGACATGATAGCTAAAATCCAACCCTTTCGGAACCGAGAAATGAAGGAATTTAGAAAATGGGAATCAAAGAAAGGTCTGTCGCTCGCCGAAAACGAATCGTCGGGCATCTGGCCACTGATTTTAAAGATGCGGAAAATTGGGATCTGGATTTTTGGCAAAGCCAAACGCCGGAGCAACGGTTGTCCGCTCTGGTGGCAATCCGCAGAGATGTAATTAAGGTCCAACAGGCACGTTTGCAAAATAAAAGATCCTCAGATGACAGGTGATAAGAATGGACACGATCCAGGATTTTGAAGACATGCTCCAATTTCTGGATAAACACGATGTCCGGTATCTCATCATGGGCGGTTTAGCGTTTATCTACCACGCAAAACCCCGTTACACAAAGGATATGGATCTATGGATAGATCCGGAACCTGAAAACATAAAACGTACGAATCATGCCCTTGCTGAATTCGGCAGTCCAATTTTACTGGATCCAAATAATATCAAGGAAATTCTACAATTGGGTGTTGCTCCCGACAGAATCGACCTCATTCGGCATGTAGATGGAACAAAATTTGAAACTGCCTGGAAAAAAAGAATCAAAGGACAATACGGAAACGCCTGCGCCAATTGGATAGATATGGACAGCCTCATCCGCATCAAAAGCAGCATAGACAATCCCCGGCATCAAGAGGATGTTAGGGTATTGCGTGAGGTTAAAAAACGTCGCAAAAGATCAATGAGAACCAAAAAAAGTTAAAGCAATTTCGCCCCCGCTATTCCCTAACTCGGAAAGACCGCTCTCAGACCTTTTGCTTGGCAAACACCTCCGGATTCACAGTGTGGGCCGGCCTACCCCCCTGATAATATTCAATCAGCTGCTCCACCACCCCCACACTCATGTTGTTCAAACCCTCAAAAGTGAAAGCGGCGGTATGGGGGGTTAGCACGACGTTTTCCAACTCCAGCAAAGGTGAGTCACTGGGAGGCTCATTTTCAAATACGTCAATGCCGGCCCCGGCAATAACCTTATCCTTTAACCCGCGATAGAGATCCGCCTCATTGACAATGCCGCCCCTGGCCGCATTGATCAAAATAGCCGTGGGCTTCATGGTTTTGAGAGCTTTTTCATCAATCATTCCTTTGTTTTCGGGAGTCAGCGGCGCGTGAATACTGATGACATCGGACACCCTGAGCAACTCCTCGATCTCCACTTTGGCGATGCCCTGCTTTCTGGCAAACTCCTCGGGCCAGAAGGGATCATGGGCCACGACTTTCATATCAAAGCCTTTGGCCCTCAGGGCCACACAGCGGCCAATGGCACCCAGCCCGATTAACCCGAGGGTTTTCTGCCAGATTTCAAGGCCCATTATCTTGGTGTGCTCCCAGCGTTTTTCACGCAGGCTCTGGTCGCAATAGATAATTTTTCGCGCCACATTCAAGATCAGGGCAAAGGTGTGGTCGGCTACAGCCTGGTTGTTGGCACCCGGCGTGTGGAATACGATGGCATCATGACGGGTGGCAGCGTCGATGTCCACGGTGTCCAGCCCGGCGCCCATCTTGGCGATGGCTTTTACGCCCGGCGCCATGTCAAGCACCGCATCGTTTACCACCAGGTCATTGCCGCAGAGTATGGCGTCCGCCTGTTTCAAGGCCTCCACGAATTTGGGATCTTGTACACCGGAGCCGCGCATATCAATCAGGTTCATCCCCGCATCCTTAAGTTGATCCATCGGGGCGTTATCAAAGGCACAAAACGGTCTGGATTCAATCAATACGGTAAATTTTCCCATCGCTAAAATCCCCCTGAATCCCCCTTTTAAAAAGGGGGACTTGAAAGTGTGGCAAAACAGAACAGCGTTTCGTTTGAATCAGAACTCGCAGATTCCGATATAATTTTCCGGGGTTATTTTCAACAACTCATTTTTGACGTCCCGGGACACATCCAGGGATTCGATAAACTCGGCCATGGTTTTCTG